>Ga0181520_10003577_pt1 | contig 27122 bp, 18 predicted proteins | sample PEATcosm2014_Bin_29_FD_132451 | JGI IMG/M metagenome (GOLD analysis project Ga0181520, IMG submission 132451) | Peatland microbial communities from MTU Mesocosm Facility, Houghton, MI, USA - PEATcosm2014_Bin02_30_metaG | ecosystem: Environmental > Terrestrial > Soil > Wetlands > Peat | place...
CCGTGGTCATCCCATTGCCGGCAGAGGCCGTGAAGCAGACCATGACGATAACGTAATTCGGAAGCCAACTGGCCGTTGGAATGCCAAGTGCGGCAAAGGCCATGAAGCTCCCCATCCACCTCCCTGTTCTCCATGCGGATTTTACCGTTGCGGTAATAATACCGATCTAGGCGACGTTTTGGCATGTCTGCAAATCAACTACGTTGTTCGTGTGACTGCCTTTTTAACGTCCGTAATGACGGACGCTTTACCCAAATCTTTTCAAAAATACATGGCTTGAAAACTGCATGTTTGTGTCGGCGGACTTTCACCGCGTACTGGCTACCGTGACGGCTCACAAACCAGTCCGAACGACTTGCCGTCTGGACGACCAGTCCCCGCAAATAACTCGCAAGTTTATGCAATTAAAAGTATAATTGCGATTGATTTCTTGGAAAAGTTATTCTTCGCACGTCCGCAGCAGTTTCACGTGAACGGGCCAAACAATAATGACGTCACGCACTTGCATGTTTATTTGCGGTTCTGGATTTGCACGTCCGTTTTTGGATTGGCCAACTTTTCACCATCCAGAACCAGACGGCTAAACGAGACTTGAGCCGTGAGATTTGTGGTGGTGTATCGTTGTGGACCGGTGATGACGAAATTGAATGTGGTGCCGGCGTTTGGCTGCAATGCTGGCCGGTCTTTCGTGCCGCCGATAACCCACTTCGTGGACTGACCAATCATCGTGCCTTGTTCGTCCAGGAGAAAACAAACAGCACGGGCAGATGCCACCGGCCCGGCGAGGTTGTTGGTCATGGCCAATGGCACAACGACTTTTTGGCCGATGACCCTCACAGGCGAAACAGTGACAGCAAGCTGGGCCTGCGCGATAGACGCCCCAAGTGAGACAACCAGAAACAATAACGTTTTTATCGTATTCATCTAAAATTCGAGCCGAGTAATCGGCTTTGTTGACAGAGATATTTCATCATCGCAACTTTAAATTCATTATGGATCAATAGCAACGATCCGGGATGAATCAAACGGAATCACTTCACCCGTACCAACTTTCGCAATTTCGTTTCCCCACGCAATAAACATGTCGTAGAGTCTTGAGCCGTCATCTAGGGTAACGCGAATCTTTGTAACGCCGTAACTATATTCGGGCATTAACGCGGTTTTATCTTGAAGGCGATTTGGCAGTTCATATTTCATTAGAAACCTTTCGGGAATATGATTTCTTGGAATTGCCCACCTAGAACTTTTCTTTTTGGCGTGGTACTGTAACATAGCCTGTGATGCACATTGATTCATGTGGATGACGCCTTCCTAGAATTAAGCAGAAGGTACCGTTGCAAAAAAGAATTCTCCTTCGGAACGATGGTCTGACCTTTATAGCGAAGTTGATAATTACCAGCCTTAGCCTCTATCACGGTTTTGGGCGGAAGGGCTAAAAAAGGCACACAGATCATCATTCCACATGCTATATCGTAAAGTGATATTCTTTGCAAGTTCTTGGGGTCGTTATGGTCGTGATCTTTGTCAATGCACCCCAAATACCAGCCCGAGTCGTTTTGAGATGGTTCAAACCTCTCCATCATAAAATCTCCTCTGTCTTTGATCCTGTTGCATATTAAACAGCTCTGTTGCAATGATGGGAATGCAATTAAATCCTCAAAAGCAACGCTTTCGACAACGCTCTTTTGCAGCCGCAACTGAACCAATGTTTGTGTTACAGAGTCCACGAATCTAATTGGGATTTCGACAAAATCCGGCTCCAGCAATGAAAGTGTTCCTTCTTCATTGGTCTGAATTTTTAAGATCACCCAGCCAATCTGAACTAATTCGCCGGGCTTATATTGGGTTCCAGAAGCTACATTTTTGGATAAAAACCCGGCCAACCAGTTCACATCAGGGTCAATCACCTGTGGTGAATCGAAGACCAGCCTAAATTCAGAATGTCCGAATTGTAGACACTCACTCGTTCTGACTGTTTTCTTGGAGGAGGTCATTTATTTGTTGTTGTAGCTGTTGCTGTAACTGTGTTTGAAGCTGCTGGTTTCTTTGGATATAGCCTGGATCAAGCGGTTGCCCCTTGTACGTCGTCCACTGGCCAGGCATCTGTCCACCTTTAGACGAATTGAATGTTTTTGGCAAGCCTTGAAAATTGGCGGGGTTATTGAGCACCTGAGATTGTTGCGAAGATGTGAGCTGATCATATCCGGGCAACTGCTTTATTGCAACCTGTGGGTATATGTGGTCGGCAGCAAGCGTGTCATCCGTGACCACGCTTTGGTTATTTAACGGGTTGACATATTCACCTTGAACGGACTGTTGTGCGGCTGCGTTGGGTGACGCTTGCGCTTGCTGCTGTTGTACCGGCTGCGCCATCATACCCGGTGGCACAGTTGCGTCTTCTTCGGTAGTAATATTGGGCACAGGTTGAGGAGATGAAACTTCGGTAGGAGTTGGTTCCGGCGTAGGCTCCGGTACAGAAGTTCCCGATCCAGAAATTGAGAATGGATTTGCTGAATATGCCATTCCTGCGCCAGCCACCGTCGAAACAGCGACATCCTCTGGACTTCCGCCTTGGCTATAAGTGTATGCACCTGATGCCACTCCAGTCGCTATGACGCCGGTCCATGGATTGACCGAAGCGTTGACCGCAGCCACATAAAGCGTTGGGGAAGCTTCGAGCAATGCTCCACCGGTTGCAAGAGCCAAAGACCCTACTCCAACATCCGCCAAGCCGCGCGACCAGTCATAAACGCCACCTTGCAGACTGTTGGCGTAGGTGTTGAGACTGTTGATCTGTCCGAGCGTCAACGCATTATCAACAATTGCCCCACCTTCGTTCCATCCCTCGCCAAAACCGCTCGTAACCCCCCCACCCATATAGCCATTCATGAATGCCGCGCTGGCATTTGCTGAAACCGGACTATCATTGTAACCTGCATAAAAGCCCTTTGCCATTCTGCCATCAAAATCAAAGCGATTAATGGGATCACCGCCGCTGAAAGTCAGATAATTGGGGTCGCTTTCGTTCCAGGTCGAATCATACGACAACCACATTCCCGCAACGGGGTCGTAAACGCGCTTGCCAATTTGATAATAGCCTGTGATGTCCGCCCATCGCCCACGCCAGGCAGACGCCAACGAAATGTCCGCGCCATGTCCCAGCGCGGTAGGCCGATACCCTGGCACAGCACCGTAACCCGTGGGCCGAGCCGGACTCCACGAGATCACATTATTCGTTAGTTCCGCCAAAACGTTCCCGCGAAAATCGCTGATGACGGGGACAAAAGTGTTCAGATATGGTGAGTAGCCCTCAAAGCCACCGGTGCCGTTCAAACCACCATATTGGCCGTTTAGATCAGGCCCATATAATTTCCAAACGTTCAGGTCGTTATAAGCCACGCCCAACTCCAGAAACTCCACCATCGGATCGTAATATTGACTGATGACCATCGGTGCTAGATTGGGGTCCTGACCGTTGGTGAAAACCGTGCATGTGGTGAACAGTCGTCGGTCCAATCCATCATATTCCGAATGCAAATAAAATCCGTTTTGAGCACCATCAATATCAAAGATGTCGGCAGGGCGCCCCTTGCCATCAAAGAACAAGGTCTGCTGGTGAGCCATCGTGCCGTTGGGATCGTGCCAAGTGCGTTGCGTAATGTAACCTCCGCCGTCACGCGTGATTGCAACGCTCTGGCTCCCGAGGCTGTTGGTAAACCAATTGGTTGCCCACGCGGTGTAGAAACCACTGGGATGCGCCGCCGCGACTTTCAATTGGTGCGTGCCCGGCGTAAGTTCCATCGTGGTGTACCAGCGGATGGGATTTGATGGGTCCACTGTGTTGTTCGTCGTGATGGACAGTGGTTCGCCGTCCAAAAATGCCGACAGTGAGGACTGTCCGTTGACCCGACCGTAAGCCGGGTAAACGATGCTGGTATTGGTCTCGGTATTTACACGCGAGAATGGACTAACACCGCCGTTCCAATTTGCTGAGGCCGTGCCTGGCACACCCATCTGAGTCAGTACACCTGGCCCGGACGCGGTGCCCGTATCGTAGGTAAAATTATTCGTCCATGCCGTGCTAGCATTGAGGTTAATTTGTTCCTGTGTCAACCGCCGGGTCAGGCTGGCATAGGAATAAATGCGTGAGTCAGTGAAATCCGGGCGATCAAGGGTGTGCGTGGCCAGAGTTCCATCACCATTCCAGCCAAGCGTCTCGGTTAATTGGGTGGTGCCGCTGATGGCGGTGTTGATTGAGGTGGGTCGGCCTTCGCCGTCGCGCGTCGCAATGGTCGTCGTGCGTGAGCCGACAATCCGATTGGTCAACATCCCGGCGGTGTCATAGTTGTAACTGCCGCTGCCGGTCGGATTGCTGGCGTAAATCATGGTCCCGTCAGCCCGCGATGCAAAGTTGTAGCTGGCCCCGTTAATGGCCAAACCGGTGCGCCGTCCGGCCGGGTCCCAAGTCTGCCCGGCACTCGAAAATGTTGTGCCATTGACGGTGACGGTTTCAGAGCTTAGTTGTCCGTAGGGATCGTAGGTGCGAGAAATCACCTTAGGATTATTGCCGGAGTCATTGGCAGTGTATTGTTCGGTGATATTCGTCACATATCCGCGAGGTTCATAGCTCCAAGAGGTGTTAACGTAATTATAATTAAAATCCGCGCGGGTGGCGGAAGAATACCGCAACCAGTCATCGTAAGTGTACGTGCTGACTAGGCCGCGCCCGTCTGTCAGGGTGTCGAGCAATCCGACAAATGGGCTTCCGGTCGAATAATAGGAATATGTGTTGGTGCGCGTGCCTACGCCACCAGCACCTACAAGCCAATCCTGCTGGATTTGTCCGGTATTGGTGTAAATGGCGTTCCACTGCAACCCGCCCGGAATTGTGCGACTGATAATGTCACTCATTGGGTCATACACATAAGCGGTGACAGCGTCATCGCGGTTTGTTTCGAAGGTCAAACGGTTGAGTCCGTCATGACCGAAACTGGCAAAGGTCCATAAACCGCCCGATGAACTGTCGTGTTCTGTGTAATCAAGATTGCCAGATAAATCATATTCCTGCCAGGTATAGTCCAGAGCACCAGTCGTTGGATAGGCGGTGGACAAAACGGTATGTCCTTCGGTGTCTGTGTACGTGGTGTGGCTGAAGGCGCTAGCCCCTGAACCATCCGTGACGGTGACACTATTATGGTCCGCAGAATATGTAAAATAGCGTTCACGCACCAAGGAACCTGAAGCGCCGTAAATCAGCGTGCTCGTGGTGCGTCCCAATGCGTCCATCAGAGTTACGGTCTGCTCACCCAGCGCATTGACATTCGTCACTGCCCGTCCAGCCGCGTCATAGAAATTAGTGACCGTTTGTTGCAAGTAATTCGTCGTGTAGGTGACCGGGCCAAATGGGTTGCCACCAAGAATGCCAGAAGTGACGGTGGTGATTGTCGGACCATCCGCGGATTTAGGGCGGTCCAAACCGTCAAAGGTGCTGGTGAAAACGTTGCCGCCCGCATCCACTGTCTGAATCACATTGCCTCGACGATCCATCTGAGTCGAGGTAACGACCTCCACGGTGGTGCTTGGCGAATAAAAGGTACGGGTGGTGATGCGATTGACATCGTCATACGTCGTCTGCCAATACGCGCCATTGGATTGAATTTCGCGTCTGATACGGCCGTCAGAGTAATATCGCCAAGCGTTGGTTGATCCGTCAGGATTGCCCTGAAACTCCGGCTTTCCCGTGGTTGTGTACAATGTCGTCGTTACGCCGCCGAGCGCATTGGTATAAAATTGCACCTGTCCACCCGGCTCATAACTAAATCCCTCCGTGCTTAACACGGTGACACCATCCACATCCAAATGGGTAGTTTGGGCTAGCCGGCATAGGGCATCCCATTTATTGGTGGTCATTGCGCCTCGGGGGTCCACCTTCAGCGTTACGTTGCCCAAGGGGTCATATTCATAAAATGTTTGGGCGTAAAGATTGTAACCGGATGGTGTCATCACACCCGTGCCGTTGGGATTGGCTTCCGACAGCCAATGTATTTCAGTCGTGACACGACCGTCTCCATCGTAATCGTAAAAGATGTAATCTTCAGGGTTGTAGCGCGGGCCATCTATCCAGTTTAATTCTCCATTGTCATCGTAATAATTAAAACTCCAGGCCAGCGGATTGTTGTTTTGGTCAAAATTTTCGGTTTCAATTTCCCGGTTGTCCGCGTCGTAGTCCCGGAACACATACGCGCCGAGGGTATCCATCTGAATGACGGGGTTCCCGCGTTCATTGTAGAAGAACGTATTGATGACATTCGGGTCGCCGGTGCCGCTGTACTTAATTGTTTGAGTAAGGAATCCGTTTCCGTTATACGCCATGTCGTTGGTTGCGGCATCGGGCGATCCAAAGGCGCGAATTTCGCGGGTCAAAAGGCCAAAGGCCAGATTGGTTTGGGTTGTGTTCCCGTTCACAACCACATTGGTGGCGTCCCCGTAAAACATGAAATTCGTGCCCACCGGCGTTGTGCCGGCGTAACGGACGACCTGCTGCGGCAGGAAATTAAATACAGGATCATACACCGTGACAAAGTCATTCCCGGCAGCATCGGTCATCTGGAGGGGCAGATTGTTCGTGTTATAAACTGCGGTGTTTGTGGCAGTCTGTGAAATGATGCCATCACCCGTGAGGTCGCCTGTGGTGATGGTGTTGGTCACGTTCCCATTCGAGTCGTAGAACAACTGTGTCATCAACCCGCGTTTATCTATACGCGTGGCGACGCTACGGGGATAACCCGGCGTGGTGGCATTATCAGAATACCACGTCTGCTGGAACTTCTGGCCCAACGGGTCGGTGATTTTAGTGATGAGGCTGTTCGTGTAATCGTAACGATTGGTATGGCCGTTTCCGTCAATGATGACGGTGTAGCCGGTGATGGCGTTGGTGTAGGAATTGGTGACATTGAAATTGTTGGCGTAAATGAATGAGGCGGTGCGGATGGGGTTCAAATCCGCCCCGGCGGTGGACAATTGATTGGTGACACGCCGCTGGGTGTCATAGAAGTTTTGTAAAACACGGCCATCCGGCTTATCCTCTTCGACAATCAAATGGGTGGAGTAATAGGCGCTGCCATTGGTGACAGCCTGCGTCAGGTGCTGATATTGGTAGGAACGTGTTGTTGCATCCGGCAACGTTACGGTTATCAGGTCGCCGTATTGGTCATACTCATAGGTCAAGCGTCGGCCATCACCGCTGTAAGCGTCAATGATGTGCCCGTAGATGTCATAGTCGAATCCCAAGTAATTGCCGTTGCTGCACTGAATGCGGACGACTTCCCCGAAATTTGACTGGGAGCCATTTGTCCCATATGTGAACGTGTAATAATTGCCACGATTATCAGTCCATTTTTGCAAATACGGGCGGGTCTGGTTCAAAATGCCGTTGTTGAAAGACATCACTTGAAATGAGCGGATGCTGCCGTCGGCTCCGAACAGGGTGTAATTGGTGGTTGACCCGTTCGTCCTGGCGAGGCGGTCACGCAAGCGATTAACCAAGCCGCCGGCGCCCGAAGTGGTGTTATTGTTGACCTGGGGATTTGCAGCCAGGGAGGGAACCCAAACATTGGCATTGGTGGCCGTCTGAACATACGCCAGAACTGCGCCATCCATGTCGGCGGCATAAATATTGGTGCCGCCGGGGCTGACGGCCAGATAAGGCATAATGCTGAATTTCCAGCCCGTGCCGAATTGATTATCAGCAAAGTTTTGACTTGAATAATTGCGGCGCACTGCCAGCGGGATGGGGCCGGGCAACTGCAAATCAGTTTCATCAATGTAATATTCGCCCGTAATTGGGTGAACGGGATCAGCGATGGAGGTGCCGACCTGCGAAATGCTGTCCCACACTTCACCGAGCAGGCCATTTTGGGATGTCGTTTGAAAAGCCGTCGCATAGTTTTGATTCTGTGTCCCGTTGGCCGGCAAATTATAAAGTGTGTTGACGCTGCTGTTCCACTGTGAATCATAGTAGCTGATAGAATAGGTGCTGTTTTCGATTCCGTTGTACGTGCTTTGATAATCGAAATCAGGTGACGCTGTAGGGGCAAGCGTGGTTCCACTGGCGGGCGGCGTTGTTGCCAGGGAATAGCTGTTGTCATTGTTGGCACTCAAGCTGAAATTGATCGTGTTCTCAGGCGAGACGGCGGTGAGCAACTGGAACGGCTGGCCGAACCCGCCGTTCAGGCTTTGAGGTGAAATGAGCGCCTCCCAATTTCCCCAACCCAAGACCAAGGCAGCCATGCCTGAGTAGGCAGAATTGGTCATCGGTCCAGGGGTAACATATGCTATGTCATAGCCGTAAGTTGAAGAAGCCGAGAAGGCGTTGACGACTTCTGACCACAAGTTCACGTCCCAAAAGGCCAGTTCCTGACCCTGATAGACATTCGTACCCACCTGGTTGATGTTGTAGAGGTTGACCGTGACAATTCCCGCGCCGCTGCTCTGCGCCTGTTGCAGAAGCCGAACAGTGGACACAGCATTGGTCTGTTGATAATAGGTGTTGATGATTTGATGCTCCTCGGCCGAACGGTCGGTGACGGCAAGGAGTGAATAATTTTGCGCGCTCATCTGAGGTGTCTGCCCTGAGTTTGGCTGTACTGTTCCATTACCGACAAAAGCCATATTATAATAAAACATGTCCACCGTTGGCAGGACGGGATAAATTTCGTTGTTGGTCAGGTTGCCGTAGCTGTCGCGGGCAGGACTGATGATGGATAAACCCACGGCAAAAGAGGAAAAGGTGTCGATTTTGTTCAGATTTTGGTTCAATTGGTCAAACTCGCCTTGCCTTTCGTAGTAGGACATGCCGGCCAAATACATCGTTGCGCCCTCGTACACGTCGGGCGACATGCTGTTGGTCAATGAAGGATTTGCCTGCAATTCGCTCTGCATTTGCCATATATCGCTTGCATGAACGTTGAGCATATCCGATGTAACTTTTCCGTAGTCCATGCAAATGGCGGCCTGGTCCCCCTTGCGCAGAGGGCGGTCCAGTTCGACTTGTTCAATTCCATTCATGCCAAAAAAGGCGATGGTCGGATCAATGGGATATGTTGCCGAAAGGGCGCGGTGCCGGTGGTATCGGAAACGCACGTCCAATTGATCGTCGTATAATCCAAGATTCATCGTGAGAACTTCCTTGGACAGGAGATTGGTGTCATTGCGGAAAGCCGCCTGGCTGGTAATGTTGGTGCGGAATGGCATCAGAATCAGACTCAATTGCACCGTGTTTGTATTCAGCGAGGTCTGATTGATGTAGAACTCCCGGTTGTGCAGATCCACCAATCGCATGTCACCGGTCCAAATGGCATTCGTTTCGTTGTTGACGCTGTATATTTCAACGCTCATTGTGTCGAAAATATTGGTCAATGTCGGGCTAACATTTGTGATGGCCGTGGAGGTCAGACTTTCCAGCGGGTAGCTGATATTAGTGACCCAAGTAGGTGTTGGGAAATCCTGCCAGCGGGCATAGTAATGTTGCCGGTTGTACGCCTCCACGCCAATGTCATCCACAGAAATGCCCGGATGATTCTGCAACAAGGTTTGTTGCAAAAATTGGGGGAAGATCACGCGTGGCGTGTTGTCGCCGCTCTGCGCCAGTGATAAAAGATTGGTTTTTCCAAAAACGTAGTCATGAACCCAGCCGTAGGCATTGCTGTAATTGGTGGGCATTTCATCGAACAAATTCAAGCCTTCAACAATGTCGTAATCTTTCAGCCACGGGAAAATGTGTACCCAATTTGTGCCAATATAAGCTGCAACCCACGGATAGTTGACGGTAATCATCGTGTTGGTGGTGTAAAGCTGTCCGGCTTCGTCGAGGGCGCCATTCACTTGAAACTTGAGTATCCGGCTCAATCGCGCGTCCAACATCTGCAAACCACCGCGCGGCGGGAATTCGTACACGGCCGGGACACCGGCCTGGCGCAGCAGATAGACCAGCAAAGCGCATTGGTCTATGGGCGAGCCTTGTTTCTCCATGAAGGTTCCCAACGCGCCCCGGGTGACGCCGGTCGGGTCAATGGCTTGTTCAGCCACGTTTCCGTTGTCGCTGTAGTCCATCGGATCGGTGAGGTCAATGTTGTTGATCACGTAATTAGCCAGGGCAATCGGGTCATTGCCCATGCTGGCTACAAAGCTGTCCAACATTGGGTCTCGCCGCAGTTCGGGGCTGTCATCTAGGTTGGTGGCGGCTGATGGCGTGAAATTGACCACGTTGGTAACTGGAGGCGTATTGGTCAACATTTCGGCAACAGTCTTGCCGGCATAAAATGGAGGTAGCGGGTTCCCGTCAAAATGCGGTTGGTCGAGAAAAGTTGAACGCCAGTTGGGACGTTGTTCAAATTCGAGGCTGTAAAGCATTGACGGCCCGTAACTTCCGCCAGAGGTTTGCGCCATCGGTGCGCCGACAGACGCCAGCCAGCCGTATGCTTGAACTATGTAATAGTAGTTCGTTGCCTGTGCCGTGGCCATGTGGGTCAATACGTACGCTCCGCGAGTCAGGGTCGTACCGGATTCGGTCCCCCAATTCAGGTTCGGAGAGTCGGACAATATGGTTGTCAGCCCAAAAGTATTGGTCGTTCCGGTCACACCGTTGCTGAGATAATTCGTACTGGATACAACTTGGAATCCATTGGTGGTATAGCTGGTCCAAGAGTTGGAGTTGGCGATGTTCGGCGGGTAAAAAACAATGTAACCGGCAATGGAAAAATTGGAGCGATTATAAACCACGATATTAAATGGCGCTTGTATTGGCATCGGGTCCCCGGCATACACGCCAAAGCTATAGTTTTGATTGATATATAACGGTGTTCCCCCAACCCGTTCGCCGAGGGCCACAATGGGATTATTGAAGGGAATCCGGTATGTCGAATTAGTTTGCGACAGCAAATTCGTCGCGTTGTAATGGTAAAAATCACCGGAACTCCACGAGGTAATGCCATATAGACTGTACGCATTGCCGTTTATATTGCTGTAAACCGTGCCAGTTTCGCCGTCCAACGGAATGACCTGCGACCAGTAGGTTGGGTCATTGCCACTGCCCCGCCAATATCGTCCCGCCGGAGCAATGATGGAATTTGTACTGGAACTCAGTGGTAGCACGGTGATGACGGCGTTGGTATAGAGGCCGGAAAAATAATAAGCGTTGGTCGTTATCCCCAGTTCAATAGTCTTGGCGGCGGTGATGGTGGCACTGGTTTTCAGGATCACATTGAGATTCGTGCTAAACATGTTCGGCTGGAAGGTTAAGCTGCTGGGCAGGGCAAGGTAGTCTGTGCCTGCCACCGCCGTACCACCAGATGCGAGATTAACAGTGAGGGCCCCATTTAAACCGCCGCTCCGGGTGACGATAAACTGGTTGGTCGTGCCGTTGGGATACATGTAAGAATTTGCCGCGCTGATGCTCAGCATGGTCGGATCATTGGGGAACGTGACATCGTCTACGTACCAACCCGGGTCGGTGTCAATCCCACCCGAGTTAAAGACAAACCCAATTTGAACCGCTTGGCCAATATAATTGCTCAAACTCAGTGACACATTAAGCCATCCGCCGCTGGAAGCGTTCTCGTAGGTGGGCGAGAGCTGGGTCCAAGTATAGCCGTCAGTGCTAATTTCGACGTAGCCCAAAGCGTTATTTAAACTGTACCAATGCCAGAAGCTAAATGTTGGATTGCTGACGGTTGGAACCAAAAATATGGGGCTAACCAGCGTTGAATTTACATTGTTTGGATAATTTCCAGCCAGAAGAGTTGCAGCACAGTTTAAGCCTGAATGGGCGGAGCCTGGCCCACTGGTCGGCTGCCCGATCTGCCACGTGCCAGCCGTTACCGCCCAATCACCTTCACCACTTTCGAAGCCTTCCGGGTCATTTACCGCTGGCGTGCCTGTAACCAGGCCGATGTCATCAACGAACCAACCCGATCCATTGCCTGTGCCACCGGACGTAAAGTGGAGGCCGACCAATACGCTGAGTCCGGCATAACCGCTCAGATCAAAGTATGGACGCGACCAAATGCCCCCGCCCGTGGGAGTGGTGTTGTATTCATACGTTTGGGAAAGTTGAATCCATGAACTGCCGTTATTGGTGCTGATTTCAAGATAACACAAGGAGTTAGCGAGATTGAAAAACTGCTCGAAACGAAGTCGCGGAAATTGGATTGCGGACGGAATCAGCAAGGTGCTGGAGCCGTTATAATTGTTGCAAACAAACCTGGAATCCTTGCTGACAGAATAACCGTATGTGTTCGCAGAATAACTGCCGGAATAGGATTTGGCCGTACTGACGTTCCAAACACCGCCACTGCTGGCGGTCCACCGGGATGCACCATTGGTGTCAAAATTGTCCCACCATACAACGGTTTCCGAACGCCCGATTCCCGCCATCGCGATCAAAAACACCACCCATAAAAATTTCTGTTTCATAAGATTTTGAAGTGTTGATTTCTGATTTATTGCAAAACGGCTCCGTTGGTCGGGCTGTCTATGAACACGCTTAAAATCCCCAGGGAGGCATTGGTGGGGTTGGCGGCTTCCCACAGCGGCACTGCATTCGTGTCCAAAATGGCTTGGTAGAATTCCGTTTCAAAAGTACCTGTCACAAGGAAATTGGTCTGGCCGGGCGAGCCAACTGCCGCCCATTGCCACGGGAAATCCGGGTTGGCCAACACCGGCGTCGAAAGAATATCGTACGTTTGCGTGCCAATGTTGTTGGTAAACCAGATGGAAAACTCGTTTGTGCCCGACGGCGTGATTTGCAAAACGGGAGCCGTTTGCGCCCAAACCCAGCGCGTGCATGACAATCCCACCGCAAGCGCGAGGCCAAAGGAGACGGTTCTGAGCAACCGCTTGAAAGGTTTTTTGTTTGCTCGTGCCGTTTTAGTCTGAGGTGTATTTGATTTTGTATTCATATTTAACCCTGGGTTTTGCTGCTAAAATCTCCGCTTGGACCAGCCCGCAAACGGTTAAGGAAAGACTGGAAGACCCGTTGCACGGTTTCATGTTCCCAATTAGCGCGGCTGCTTTATAGTCCCACATGGAAATTTTTAGTAAACTGGCTTTTTGTATGCAAGCGCAAAAGTGTGACAATCTCGCGTCTTTTGAACACTCTGTGTGTGTGTGAACACTAAAAAACGGCCCGTTCGCGTTACCGTTGCTGGCGGTGACTCACGTTGCAAAGAATTTGATCGGCCAGCAGGTGCGGAAGTTGCGCATAAAAAAGGGCTGGTCGCAGGAAGTTCTGGCCGCAAAAATTCAATTGCGCGGCTGGAGCATAAGCCGGGATTCGCTTGCCAGCTTGGAATCGCAGCGGCGGCGGGTGCCTGATTGTGAAATGCTGTACATAGCGCGTGTGTTGGGCGTCCGCCTGGAGGATTTGTTTCCCAAAAACCTGCCGATGGGCAAGATCGGTGCTCAATTCCAAGCCGGTCAAAAGCTGGCCATTTTTCCAACGCGCGGCGAACGGTGACGGTTGTTTGATATGGTGTCATGCCGATGCCGTTTCTTCGAGGAGCGAAAGAATCCGCGAAATAAAATCGCTTCCGCTAAATGGCTTCTCTATAAAATCCGCCGCGCCGAGTTCAAAGGCACGTTGCCGGTTGATGGTTGACGCACAACCGGAAACGAAGATTACAGGCGTGTGTTTCAAGTGCGGAAACTGCCTCAATCGCTTGCAGATTTCAAAGCCGCCGGCTCCGGGCAGGCTGATGTCCAAAGTGATCAGATCGAAATCGCCAGTTTCCGCCACCTGCATTGCTTTCTCGGCGTTCCAAGCCGATTGCACATCACAGCCGGCGCGCGTGAGCAAGAAAACCATCATCATCGCCACGGAAGTTTCGTCTTCAACAATTAAAATCTTCGGCTGGCCTGTCATAAAAATCCCAAATTCGGCAACACGCTAGAATTCTAGCGTAACTTGTCAACATCATTTTTCGGTATTGCTTTCGCGTGCTGACTAATAATTTGCGCGAGGCAATCAGTGTTCACGTTGCGGACATCTTGAAAGAGCAGCGTGAAAAGCAAAAATTTTCGCTTGGCCAAATTGCCCGAAAGGCAGGGTTGGCACGGCAAACGATTGCATTCGTCGAACAAAAAGTACAAAGTCCGAGCTTGGATACGTTATTGCGCATCACGTCCGCTTTGGATGTTGATTTGGCCAAGATCATCGTGCGCGCCCAAAAGCGAGCCTTGAGAAATTCCAGCCGGTAGCGAAACCTCAAATCTGAGAAGCGCAGCGCAATTTTGAGGCTCACGGGGAAAGTCGTATCGGCAAAGCGCAGCGTGGTTTTTCTGACCGGGGATTTTTCGGTTCCTCGTTTGGTCGCTGTCACCCGCTGGCTCATGACGACCAGCCTATTCATGTTCAAAAACAGATGCAAGCAGAAACTTAATATATATCTTATGGAGAAATGACGCGGCTCCTGTTTGGCTTGTGACGTGCCATCAGTTCCACGTCACCGGCAAATGCTTGGAAAACAAATCCGTTACCATCGGAAGTTGAAACGGCTTACCCAGGAAAAGCTCGCTGAAAAGGCGGAGTTGGCCCCCTCCTATGTCAGTGACGTTGAGCGCGGGCGTGTGAACATTTCAGTGGATGCTGTCCAACGCATTGCGAAGGCATTCGGGGTAAACATCCGCGATCTTTTTTGAACAAGCACCCACTGCTTTACGATTCAAATGCACATTTGAACGCGAGCTTATCACCAACCGGAAGCCCTGCGAATTTCCAAATCACGTCACGATGCGGCCAGTCCAATTCACAGGCAATCGCGTGATAAGCCAGGCCTCGCGTGTGTGGTTGCATTTGCCGGACAATGGCACCGTAGGCGGCGAAAAGCTCCGGCGGCGCAGATGAATAACCGATGAGGTTGCAGAGGTTGACGCTGGTGACGAGCGCATAGCAATCGGTGCTCGTAAGCGGAGCGGTGCAGTGCCTTCCCAAATTGGCCTGCAACCATGTGAGAATTTCCTTTTGGGTATTCACAAGCTTTTCCACCATTGTGCAAGCAGCGACTTCAGGGGAATTTGCAATGTCGTGCTCAGAGAAATCATCTGCCTGTCTTTTGTCCGACAGCTCTGCGCCTTTATAGTGGCCCCCGTACAACGGATAATCAGTGTGTCGTTGACTGCCTTGGCAGGCTTCTGTTTTAACGGCTTCTGCCACGGTTCCAGTGGCGGTGCCGGATGAGGCTGCCGGGCAATCGGCGGGAGCAGGTCAGTGATATTGGCGTTGAGGATGTCGGCGAGGGCCGGAATAAAACGTGCAGGCACCACTGTCATGCCGAGTTCATATCTGGCCACTATGTTGCGGGTAACAGGACAACCCTTTGCCTGACATCTAAAGGCCAACGATTCTTGTGTCAGGTGTCGAGCTTTTCGTAGCGCCCGAAGGCGAAATCCGATTTCAGAGAGGTTTTGTTTCATATTGAGTTTCAGAACAGTCTTCGCCACAACGAAAACCACGCGGCAATTTGTCCGTCTGGTTCCAGCGGCGGCAGGGTTAAACGGCGGTAGCCTTTTTCGCAGTGAACCAACACACATTCATGGTCGCGAAGCGCGCGGAGTTGATACGGCTTGATTTTATGCTCCTCGGTTTCGGAATAATTCACATTTCTTTTTCCCGCGCTTGAACCCCAGGATCGTTTGAACACCCGCTTTTTGCCGAGAAAGTCGGCCGCTTGAACTGCGTCGGCTTCATCGGCGGAACGGAAGATAATCCGATTACGGAGATTCAACGTCAGCACCTTGGATTTGTCCGCGCCCAATGGTGGCACCAGCGACGTGGTGGATTGCGCGGCGGCAACAATGGTTGCGCCCGCTTCGCGGATCACGTCCACGCAATTGTAATCACTGGTGCCATCCTCACTGGCCGTCATAAACCGCTGCGCCTCGTCCGCCCACAGGATCAGCAAATTATTTTTGCCGCGTTGGGTCTTGGCCTGGTCGAAACGGCGCAACGCATGATTGTAAAAGAGCAATTTCAAGAAGGTGTTCACATACCGGCGCTCGGTTTGAAATTTTTGCGGCATGGTGGTGAGAATGATTTTGCCCTCGTCAATCGCTGAAAAATCGAACGTGCTTTCCTCGACGCAGAAAATTTCCGCAACTTCGGGCGTCAGAAAGTATTGCACGTAATTCCCGATGGTTTCGCGGACGCCGCCAAGCTGTTCCGCCGGCTGGTCAAGGAAACGATGTTTGAAATGCTGGCTTAACGCATGGCGGCGCGGTGTTTGCAGGTCGAGCCGGTCCAAAAATTCCAATTCCTCGTCCAGCTTCGGCTTGCTGGAAAGCAATTCCATCGCGCCGGACAACGTCACCGGACGTTGCAATTCGGCGAGCAATTCCAGCGCATGGGCGATGTGCGTCTGTGCCTGGTTTTTGAAAAAGCCCTTGTCCCCGCCCTGACCGAGACTCGTGGCCGTGTCCACCACATATTTCGCGTAGGTTGAGAATGGGATGCTGCGGTCGCCGGTGAGATTGAAACGATGCAACGGTTGTTCGTTTTGGCCGCCCTCGCGAATTTGCAAATGAATCAAATCGTTTTCCCGCTTGTAGTGCCGCGCCATTGCCGACAGCGTTTCCCAATAGACCCCTTTTTCGTCAATGCAGAGGCCACCCCATTTCTTCTCGTGCTGAAACACCTGATGCACCAGTTGATTGATACCGGAGGACGTTTTGCCGGAGCCGGTATCGCCAGTAATGAGCCAGCCGCGACAGAATTGATTGCGTCTCCAGGTGAGACCCCCAAGCCGCGCGACAAGGTATTCACGCAATAGCAAAAGTCGGGCAACGACGATTAACAGCAAAATACCGTAACCGACCGCAAAACCGCGCAAGGGTTTGGATGAGGCCGGAAGTTGAAACGGTGGGAATAGGAGAAAATCAAGTTTCATAAAAACTTTCCAATGAGATAACCGGCGATGGTGGCGGTGAAGGCGGCAATAATGGCGGTCGGCAGTTCCACCACCTGGATTTCTTTCGCCGCCCGATCCTTCAAAATTGCCGCTGCTTCGGTCAAGGCCGCGATGTCCGCCCTAAATTCATCGAGCGAAGGCATTTGCCGGTGACGGATTTCATCCCAATGGTTTTGATGAATCCGAAACAACTCCAGCAACAATAAAATCGGGTCATCATCCTTGATTTTGAACTGCTCCTTCCATTTGGCGATGGCCTGCAAAAAATCCTCGTCAAAATCGGGCGGCGTTGTCTGGTCAGGCGTGTTCATGATTTTTCTGGCAGCAACAGGTCGGTGACGGATTCGATTTGGGCGTAAAATTTGCGCTGCCAGGTTTGCAGCCGCTGGCGGTCCAGCAAGTGCATGTGACCGTCGGCCACGGCCGCAGTGATGGTAAGATTATGGTGGCTCAATTCCTCCACGAGCCAGGGTTGCAATTTGGACATGGTGATTTCCTTTGCCCCAAGTTCCTTTAGCAACCGCCTGCGGATGACCGTGTTTTCAAAAAGAGGGAAACTATCACTGTGAACAGTATTCCGCAGCACGACGTAGGAACACACGTTTTTGAGCTTGTCGGTGACGCGGTTAAGCTGGTCAATGCTGTCAGCCTCCTGGTTGATCGGCATGACGAGCGTCAACCCGGTGGACAGGTTTTTGAGTGTCAGCGCCAAATCAATCTCGTCGAAATAATTGAAGAATACTTCGGTGGACGCGGCGCGGCAGTCCACAACCACCAGATCAGTTTTCTCCAGCGCCCGAATCATGGCGTCCAGTCCGCGCGGATGGGACAGATCCAAAAACTGCACGTCATCGCCATGAAAGCGTTTCAACGTGGAATTCTCATTGTCGCAGTCGCAGGCGGCGAACTGGATATTTTTGTCTTTGAGGTATTGGACGAAGTTGACGGCAAAAAAACTTTTGCCGACACCGCCCTTGCCGTTAAAGATTAAATCAAGGCGTTTAGTCATATTGTTTCTCCTGGTGGCAGTTGTTCAACTTTCGCGATTCGAGGCCCGCGGGACGTGAAGGCGGAAGTTTCCACCGGCGCGGGTGCGGGTTTTGGGTTTAAGGCCGGCGCGACCGGCGGCGTGGTTTTGGCCGGAACAATCGGCGCGGTTTTTGGCGAGCTGGCGCGGTTAGCACGATATGCCGGACGGCGGTTAGCGGATGATTTGCGCGGGCGTGCTTCATTCAAAAAGCGGTGGCAGAATTTCATCACCGAAACGTCGGATGTGGGGATGCCATTTTGGGTTAGCAAATCGCTAATGGAACGGTAGGAAATGCCGTGTTTGCGGAGTGTGGCAATTTCTTCTTTAAGGATTAGCAAACGCGAAGCACGCGAGTTAGCGTCCTGGGTTAGCAATGACGCAGCATGACGGAAGCGGTCAAGCGCATCGGGTGGGATAGCAGTCAGGTTCATAACGCGATTAGCACGAACGCAGCAAAATGGTTGGCGGACGACGCAAGCAATGTGTTGGCACTCCGGTTAGCATTTTGATTAGCAGTTGAGTTGGCATTGTGGTTAGCACTGCGGTTAGCACCAGTGTTCGTGAATTTTGTTTGCACTCGATTAGCAGGGCTTCGCAACGCGGTTAGCGTAGAATCCTTCGCTGGCGAAGGGGTAGCGCGTGCCTTGTAAAAAAGCTCATTCTCATACTGATTGAGCCACTTGCTGTTTCCGTTGTTGGAGCAGTTCATCGCGCCAGTTTTGCAACTGCGTGACGACCTTATCGAGGTGGCTGGTTTGTTCGATGGTTCGGGCTTTAATCTGCTCGGCATATTGGTCGCCCAAGTCCGTATTTGGCAGTTGCGTCACAGAGTGCGCGGCATGGTCATTGAGCCGTTGGTCGAGCACCTTCAAAACTTCGATGGCGGTGCGTAGTTCGGCGGTGGTGGGTTGCATGGTGATACGAGGTTGTTCCGGGGGCCGTGTGGCAGACTCCCGGATTGCTTTGGTTTGTTCGGCTGTGAGGGGATGTGCCCAAGGAACATCCAAGCCAAGTCGGGTGGCGGCTTCCTCGGCAGCGACTTTCGTTGGCGCTGCGACGACCGCGCGTAACGGATCGCCCAACTCGCGGGCATGTTCCCGGTCGGTGAAATAAATGCCCCACAATTGTTCGCCCGGTTTGGGTGTCGGAAACGTGGACTGGTTCGTTTTCATGCCTGCAAGTGAAGCAACTTCTCCCGATGTTTTTGTGTAATGGGTTACACAACATGAAAGCGGGTTTTTGGCAGACTGTCTTCCGTGGTCACGGCCAAGACGCAATATAATTTGAAGAACGCAGAGGAATACTTTGAGGAGCATCTTTGCGTGGGGGATTATTATGACGAGGGGCAGCGGGTGACGGGCCAGTGGTTCGGCCTGGGAGCGGAACGATTGGGTTTGACCAGCAAGGTGGGGGCGGAGGCATTTTTGCGCCTCTGTGAAAACCAGCATCCGGTATCTGGCGAGGCATTGACGCAACGGCTGAACACCACCCGGAAGGATGAGGCTGGCGGCACCAGTGCCAATCGCCGGATTTTTTACGACTTCACGTTCTCCCCACCCAAATCGGTTTCAGTGGCGGCATTGGTCGGTGCCGATGAACGGATTCTGGAAGCCCATGCACAGGCCGTTCGTTCGGCAATGAAGGAATTTGAGGCATTTGCCACTACGCGCGTCCGCATGGGCAAGGCAAACTGTGACCGTACCACTGACAACTTTGTCGCCGCCACGTTCACGCACGACGCCTCCCGCGCATTGGACCCGCATCTGCACACTCACTGCATTGTCTTCAACGCGACTTTTGATGCCGTCGAAAACCGTTGGAAGGCGCTGCAAAATTATGAACTGTTGCGGGCGCGCAAATTTGCCGAGAACGTATATTATCATGAACTCGCCCGCAAGCTGCGCGGGTTTGGTTACGAAATTCGCAACCTGGCGCGCGGCGATTTTCAAATCGAAGGCATTTCGGATGAAATCTGCGAACGCTTTTCCAAACGGCATACGCAGATTGATGAGGCCATTAAAAAGTTGCTGGCTGAGAAGCCGGAATACGCGGGTGGCGATTTGATGGCCATGCGCCGGTTGATTGCCACAGCGGAACGGGCGCGGAAACAGAAGGAATTGAGCCATGACGAACAACGGGCGCTGTGGGACGTGCAAATGAGTCAAGCCGAGCGCGCCACTTTGCGCCAGCTTCCAAACCATTCAGGAAAAATCACCGCCAACCAAATGGGCGTGGGTGAGTCTGTGCAATGGGCAGAGGATCATCTGTTTGACCGCAATTCGGTCGTGCTGGAATGTCAGTTGTGGCAACAGGCATTGGAACATGGGCGTGGTGAAAATTTCTCGGTGGATGAACTCAAAGAATTCACGCGCCGGCGTCCGTATATTCGCAATTCGGAGCGCCCGGCCGAAGTGACGTTGCGCGAAGTTCTATTGCGCGAAATGGAAATTGTTCAAACCGTCAAGGATGGCGCGGGCAATTGCCGGCCATTAGTCGAACATTCCTACGCGGCCAATCCAAGGTTGGACGGGGAGCAACGCCTGGCTTTGGACGCGCTGCTGCGCTCCACCAACGCCGTTTCCCTTTTTCGTGGCGGCGCGGGCACGGGCAAAAGTTTCGTGCTACGCGAGTTGGTCGAGCAAGTCCGGCATTCGGGCCAGCGCGTGGTCGTTCTCGCGCCGCAACGTCAGCAAATCGTGGACATGGAGCGAGACGGCTTTCCATCGCCAACGACGGTGACAAATTTCCTGCTCAAGCATGAATTGGTTGGGGGTGCGGTGGTCGTCGTGGATGAGGCCGGGCAGATTGGCGGCCGTCAAATGTCCGAATTGCTGCGGCTGGCGCAGGAGCGAAATGCGCGGGTGATTTTGTCGGGTGACACGCGCCAGCATGGAGCTGTCGAGGCGTCCGATGCGCTGCTGGCGATTGAGCGGCATTCCGGCATCAAGCCGGTCGAGTTGCACACGATTCGCCGTCAAGACCCGGCGCTTGGCCGCAGCAAACGGGAAAGTTCCAAAATCAAACGGTATCGCAAGGCAGTGGAGGTTGCCGCCGCTGGCAAACTGGCCGAATCGTTTGAACGGCTGGATAAAATGGGCGCGGTGGTTTCTTGCGGCTTGGGTGAACAGGCCGACAAGCTGGCCGATGAATATGTCCGCCTGATGGAAGAAAAGGCTTCTGCCGTCGTGGTGTCGCAGACCTGGGCGGAAGTGCATCGCGTCAATTCCAAGGTGCGTGATGCGCTCAAAGGAAAGGGACTGCTTGGTGCCAACGATGTCACGGTTGAAGCATTGGATAAACTGGATTTGACCAACGCGCAAAAGCGCGACAAACGATTTTATCCGCAAGACGCGGTGATCGTTTTCAATCAGAAAGTGCGGCAAGCCGAACCGGGAAAGCGCGGAAAATTGGCGGGCATCGTTAAGGCCGGTGTGCTGGTCGAGATTGATGGCAAGTGCATTACGGTTTCAAACAAGGTGCTGGATAAAATCAATGTCTGCCTTTCGCGTCAAATTCCGGTCGCGCAAGGTGACAAATTGCATTTGAAGGCCAACCGCAAGCTGGCCTCCGGCGCGCGGGTTACGAATGGTGAATTGGTCACGGTAAAATCGGCTCTTGCCGATGGGAAAATCGAACTGGCTGACGGCCGCATTTTGGACAAAAGTTTCCGGGAATTTCTTCCCGGCTATGCCGTCACGTCCTACGGGTCACAGGGCAAGACGATGGATTACGTTCTGTTTTCCGATTCCACCATCAAGGCCGCGACGAACGCGCAACAATGGTATGTTACCATTTCGCGCGGGCGGCGCGGCGTCCGCATTTTCACGCCGGATAAGGAGCAGTTGCGCGAGAATCTGGCTCGTTCCGGTCACCGGCCATTGGCATTGGAATTTGCCGGTGGCCTGCGCCCGCTCAATCGGAGTCCGCTTTGGGACCGGTTGCATGGCCATCTTCTGCGGTTCGGTCAACACGTCGCCGATACTTTTTGCCGGTTAAAACAATCACGCCGTCATTCTCAACCAGGACAAAAACATGAATCCAAAATCTCCCGAATGTTACACCACTGACACGCAAGCGCGTTGCTTGCGCGTTCAAATGACGGCAACACGTTTACTCGTGCTGCCGCTGGATCAATTCGTGTTTGCGGAACTGGACAGCGATGGCAAGGAGCAAAAAATGCGTCTGGTTTTTGCCACGCATGAAATTTTGATTTCCGGCCACGTTTTGCAGCGCATTGAAACAGCCATACACCGGCTGGAATTGTCCAGCATAATGAAATTGCCTGAGAAATATCATGCGGTGATTGCCGAAAACCAGCCCAGGATTCGGGAAATTGTGGTGACAGAAAACAAGCCTGCCGGTCCACAACCGCAGGCATCGTTGAATTAAAATAGTGGGGCTCCTCTCACGCCGCTTCCGGTGACGCCGCACGAAGGCGAGGTCAGATTATTTTCGCGACGGCTGCTTTAATGGCTGTTTGCATCCACTCGCGCGGTTGTGGAATTTGTCGGGGGATGCTGGGAGTTTCGATTGCCCCTTTATAGTTGCCGGCAGTCTGAATTGCTTGCAGCAATTGTTCCTCCAAGGCGCTTTCGTGCTCGACCGTCGCCAGACCGACGGCAACTCTGACACACTTGACCGACGGCACGGCTCCCAGCGCTCGCTGCACCCGAATGGCGCAATCCAAGCACGACATGCCTTCGATTTTGATCTTTAGGGTCTCCACTGCTCAACCTGCGCGGCTTTCCCGTTGGACATTAACCGAGGTTTATGAGTTATAAAGTGAAAATTATTCACCGGGCCAACCATCAGAAATCAAGGAATCGGTCCAGTCATAGACGTGTTTCATGTTGACCGTTGTGGACCAAGGATTTGCAAGGGCATCCGCAGGACCTCGATACAAGTAACGCCCAACTCAATCGAGAGGCGGTGCTTGGCATTATTCCCCGGAATCTCACTCCATCCTGATCTCTCGGAATTTTCAACCGTCGGGCCTTTTGTTTTTTGCCGTTCAAGCCATTGCTTCGGCAGCGGCTTGGGATTGCCGGCGAACCGATGGTCTTCGCCGGCAATCTGGTCCCCCGTCCCAAATAATCCAGTGAGCGCTCTTAAAAGCGATTCCACTTTAACCGGAGCCTGCGAATTGGCAACCGATTTTGGTGTGACAATTGGACGACTTGTAGCGGCGCGGTCACCCCAAGCGGCGAGATGCAACGCGGCGTAGCGGGTACGGGCCGTCCGATAAAATCTGCGGCTGGAGTTGGTCGCTGCCGGATCGTGGAAGTTGACCAGGGAATTGGTGCCAGCGAAATTCGTCAAAATGGCCCGACCGTAAAAGAGTTTGCTATTGTGCCGACTAATGAAAAGTCGGCATGGATGAGGGACTAAACTGCTTCGTCATAGTGGCTGCGGGTTAGGTCGATGGCGCATGTTTCAGCGGCAGTTCGTTGGAAGATACGACCATTTCGTCCAGCAGCCTTTTGAAATCTTTCAGCCCGGTTGCGGGGATAATGATTGAGTTGCGTTTGCCGCCGACTTCTTCGGAAATACGCAGGAATCGTCCGCGCGGATTCTCCTTGAGGGTCAGGAGAAACGACTTGCGTTCAATTTGGATTTGCTCTGATTTAAGCGTGTCTTCCTGAACGAATGGACGCGGCGGCGGCTGTGCGTAGGGCTGGTGATAGGGTTGCCGATAAGGCTGGCGGTAGGAGGGCGATGGCCGTTCGTTGGAAATCATAAAATTCGCTCAGGGTCGCTGATGCAGCAAAAACATGACAAAACTTTGCGATGTGTCCAACCCTTAATTGCCATAGTCTAGACCAAAGTTGCCCACGGACGGACAAATTACGCATTGGTTACATCTCTGATTCACAGAAACGTTGGTGTTTTGGTGCCGATAAACTCAAAATGAAGCAACTGCTCCGGTTCAAATGGATTTTTGCAAGGCTTCGGCCTGCGGTTCGGCGAACGGGAAAGCGGAGCGTAGGCGGAGAGACGCAGGAACGCAGCCTGGAGCGAAACGACCGTCGGCGAACCACAGGCGGAAGCCAGCCGATCCTTCGATGCCACACGATGCGGCTCGTGACGAGCGCGCGTTTTACGGAACGGAACCGGCGTGGTCGTGAGGGAATCAGGGCCGACCATCAGCCGGTGAAGTGAAGTAAAACGCGCGTTGGTCACGGCGGTTGAAAGAGGGGTTAAATTTCTTGGTGCGTTCCGCAAAATTATGTATTCTTGACTAAATGAAAATCAGGGGTCGTGTGATTCTTGTTGTCGCGACTGGATTGGCCACTGGAGCGGCGGTTTTGCTCTGGCAACACGGCCAACCCCGGAGAGAGGCTGTTTTGGCGGTTTCCAAGCTGGCGAATAATTTGGCAACCAATCACGGGGCGGAGTTGTTGGACACCATTTTAATCCCGGTGGCGATCCAGTCGCAAACCCCATCAGAACAGGAGCAATTCCTGGCCAAAGCCTTGGCCGGTGAAATTTCTCCGGCAGGTGTTGCGGCGTTGAAACGCCACGCGGAATTCGGGCCGTTGAAATCAATTTTCCCGAACGAAGCTCCGGTCTGGTGTTCGCAAGCGGGGGTGAATGTGGACGATTGCGTCGCCTTCAAAATGGAGCGTGCCGGGATTCAGGCGGAAATCGTGCTGGTGCATGAGGGCCGGAATTATCGCGTGGTGCGTTGCAAAGACGTGAAACAAATGGCGGGAGAGAACCAAATTTGAGTGCGTTCATCGAAATTCAGCAGGCAGGCCGGAAACGGGTGTCAATTTTGGCAATCGCCGCGTTTTTGTTTGCCTTCACTGCTTATGTCAGCTTTGGTGCGACATTTACCAACAACGCCAGCATTCAAGTCACCAGCGATCCGACTAGCAGTTTGACCTCGGCCAGCGGGGTTTTTACGGTGTCTTGCTGGTTCCGCATTTCCGTTCCCAGTTCGACGACGCTTTCAGACAACATGGACATCATCATGGATCGGTCTGATGGAAATGAGGGTGCGACTTTTTCCTATTTGCTTCGCTACAATTATACCAACAACGCCGTGGAATTTGTGACCAGAGGTTCCACCACTTCTTATACCAGATCACTGATACCAAACCCATACCTCCAGCGCTGGTATCATGTTGCGGTCACGCATTCCGGTGCTGGTTTCTATTTTTATGTGGACGGGCACACACTCAGTTCGCTGCCCGCAGATACCACGCCTGTCGGCTCCACGGTTGGTAGCGGATTGGCAATTGGCGGAATCGGTGGCAGTTCCAAGCAGTTTTCCGGGGACATCGTGGAACTGGCGTTTTATTCCCAGGCACTTCAACAAAGCTTCATTCAAAGCCGCATGTTTCAAGACCAGCGAACCTTTTCAAATCTGAAAGCTTATTACAAGCTGGGTTATTCGGCGAACACCAACGATTTTTACCATAATTTCGTGACCAACCCGCCCGCCGGCACCGATCCGGCGACCGCCGCCGGTTCGGGCAACATTGCGTTCAACCAAGTGGATGAGGCCGGTGAACAATCCATGTTTGATGCCAATCGGAATCATGGTGCCGACGCCCTGACTCCTCTCTCCGGCGCATTTTTCTGGCAGCAAACTCCCTTTGCCCGGCCAACGCCGGGAATCGGGTTTGATTTTGAATATGGATACAGTAGCGCGCTGCCAACCCAGCCACCGCTGGACGGAACTTCAGACCCTTATGACATTCGGGTTCTTGGACCAGGTTGGCGCCAAAGCTTTGATACACGAGTTGTGGTCAACAAGTTCAACCCGACGGAACTTGATTTGATCACCTGGGATGGTGGTGTCGTGGCTTGGATTCAAGGCACAAACTTTTTTACACCTTACTCAAATCGTGACAGAACTTATCGTGGCGAACTCGTTCAATTATCAACCTTCGAAGTCCAATGGACCACCCCCCAGCGGAATGTCTATCTTTTTCGGAATCCAAATGACCCCAACACCCCGATGGCTGGCAAGCTGGAGCAAATCAGCGATTTCAACGGCAATGTTGTCCAACTAAACTGGGATGAAAACAACGAGATAATCACCAGCATCACCGACACTGCGGGCGGCGTTTATCAATTTAACTACAATTCCAGCCTGTCGCTTTTGACCAATATCACCTTTGGAGCTTGGCAGGTGAATTTTGGGTATGACGCCACGAACCGTTTGATTTCAAAATCCATCACCAACACTTCCGGATTATACGCTGCCGCAAATACGACTTGGCAGTTCGGCTACAATACCAATGGCCTGCTTCAACAGATAATTGACCCGCGCGGCAACACCAACACTGTCGTTCTTTACGATCAATATGGCCGGCAAACGAATTTGCTGGATGGATTGAGCCGGACAACCCGGATTGAGTATGACACTCCGGCCGCTTGGCAGATGCGGCGCACTGATCCCGGCGGTTTCCAATGGGTTGAAACTTACGATCACAAAGGTAATGTCTTGGCCCAAGCCGACCCGCTGGGCCACAGCACCAGCTACGCTTACGATACCAATAACAACCGCACGAGCATCACCGAGCCGCTCGGTTGGACCACCACGTTTGGATATGACAGCCGCGCCAATGTGCTTGCCAAAACGAACGCGCTCGGCGAAATCACCACTTGGGCCTTCCATCCATTTTTCAATAAAGCCATCCAGCAAATCACACCGCAGCCTTCCGATGCCAACGGCTGGACTCATTGGACAAATAATTTTGCCTACGATGCCGGCGGCAATCTCACCAACAATTTTGACGCTCTGGGTTCACTCGTTGCTTATGTCTATTCAACCAACGGCCTGGTGCTCGCCTCGACGGATGCCGATGGTCACACCACCAGTTTTGGCTATGACGGCAATGGCTTCTTGAATTCCAAAACGGATGCGTCCACAAACACCACCACCTACACCCCGAATGATGTCGGCTGGAAGCTCCAGGAATTTGACGCGCTGGGCAACCCGACTTCCTACACCTACGACTTGAACGGTAATCAGACTCGGATTCAGGATGTTCTTGGTCGTGTATTTTACAAGGTTTATGACGGGAATGGAAATCTCCTGTCCTCCACCGACGGCAAAGGCCAGTTGACCACCTACGCTTACGATGCCGCCAATCAAAAGACCAACATGGTTGACCGCACCG
>Ga0181520_10003578_pt1 | contig 27120 bp, 23 predicted proteins | sample PEATcosm2014_Bin_29_FD_132451 | JGI IMG/M metagenome (GOLD analysis project Ga0181520, IMG submission 132451) | Peatland microbial communities from MTU Mesocosm Facility, Houghton, MI, USA - PEATcosm2014_Bin02_30_metaG | ecosystem: Environmental > Terrestrial > Soil > Wetlands > Peat | place...
CCGCCAGGCAGCCGCAGTACACATCGCCTGCGCCTGTAGTATCCACTACATCAACCTTGAAAGCCGGGATCCAATCACACACACCTGAAGCCGCTATATATGAACCCCGCGCACCCAGCGTGATTATAACAGTTTCACATCCAAGCCTCAGCAATTCTTTTGCTGCCGGTTCAACAGAACCTTCCTCTTTGATGACTATACCGGATAACATCCCTGCCTCGGTTTCATTTACCACCAGGATATTCACTTTTGTAAGATACGATCTGTCGAATTCTCTTGCCGGCGCACAATTCCACAAAACTCTTGTCTTGTGCCTGTCACACACATTAAGAACATACTTCAAGGTATCGGGCAGTATTTCATACTGGAGGACAACAATAGCGGCTGTGCTTATTAACTCATCCGCCCGGTCAATATGTTCGGGCATCAGCCTGTAGTTTGCACCCGGTGCAACTGAAAGGTAATTAGTACCCTGTTCTCCAATCATCACGAGCGCTGCGCCGCATGCAGTGCCTTTCTCCTGAAAAACGAAATCCGTATGTATTCCCTCACTCCTAAATTGTTCTACCATACGGTGCGAGGCATCATCATCTCCCACACAATTGACAAAATATACATCGCCGCCGGCACGCGCAGCGCCGACAGCCTGATTTGCTCCCTTCCCTCCATAAGTCTGCATGAAAACCGCATCGGTAATCGTCTCACCCACGTGCGGCAGCCGGGACATTTTCATGATGTAATCAATATTTGAGCTCCCTATAACAACAATCTTATTTTTCATAAAGCATCGATTCCGAATTAGTGATTAGAGTTTGGCGGCTACAATGAGTCCCAGACCAATTATAAATGTAATGAACATAATTGTTAGATACCGTGCGATTGAAGGGGGAGCGCCCTTAAACTCTTTGAACACAAAGACGCCCCATGCCGCCCCAATCATGGTAGAACCCTGCCCCAGCCCATAAGAGATTGCAGGTCCAGCCTTGTTTGAAGCTATCAGATTGAACAAAAAGCCGGTATTGAAAATCAAGCCCCCAGCGAGACCAATAAGATGTAACTTCAGCGTTCCGTTCTGCATAAATCCGGTGTATGTTGATCTGTTCCCATCCACAGGTTTATACATGAAGTAAGTGTTCCAAACAAAATTGGAGAGGAACAATCCAATGGAAAAAACAAGAACGGCTGAGTAAGGAGTAAGTTTGCCTGACTCGGGTATTGTAAAGTTCAATGTCATACTATCGGCAACGAACCTATAGAAAAAGCCCATGATGATTCCAGCGAAAATGGACAATACGATTCCTTTGGTACGGGAAGCGCTTTTTGACTCTTTCACTTTCGAAGAGGCGAAAGCATTCACCACAATTGCCGCTACTACCAACAGAACTCCCGGAAAAAGTAAAAGCGGATTGCCCTGCGGCTGCTTTAAGTAATTAACCACAACGCCTATTACCAGCGCCAATCCAACACCAATTGGAAAAGCGACCGATAATCCTACCATTGTTATCGCCGCCACAAGCATCAGGTTGGAGAGATTGAAGACAACACCTCCCACAACAGCAGAGAGAATTGAACCAGGATCCGCCTGCCGGAGATCTGCCAGGAAGCTCCTTCCTCCGGTACCGAAACTCCCCATCGTTAATCCGAAGAGAAGCGCTGTGAGAATAAGACCGATAGAATAATCCCAATAAAACATCGGGAAGGGCCAGCTCTTTGTTGAAATCTTTGATGTATTCGCCCATGATCCCCAGCAGAGCATTGTTACAAAACAAAACGCAACGGCAATAAGATAATTATTGATGATATACATAATTCCACCATTGTTAATGATTACTATTTAATAAGGACAAGTATGTAACGGCGCCGATAGCATGATAAAACGGTACACCCCACACTTCCTGAGTATTCCATTCGACCGCATTTGAAGCCTCCATGTATGGAGTATCGTCCGGTCTTCCGACAAATCCGTTCACCGTGGCGTCGGGAATCCGGTAATTCACGAACGATGCAATAACCGGATGCCTGAAACCTACTCCGGTGAACAGGCAAAGCCCGGTCGTGTTATGACCCGTAGCCCATTGAATTAATTTCTCGCTCTCGTCGCGGTAAAGTTCTTTTTTCCACAGGAAAGCAGCCCGGGCGAGCAGGCAGGCATGATGCATAAGGACGGCATCAGTGCCGTGTACCATCTCTTGTGCATTGAGGGGACTAATAAAGGTACGAACGAAATTACCCCCGCCTGCATCGCGAAATGTGATTTCGTCGGAATGCGCCGGCTTTACAAACACACCGTAAGGCGTAACAGAAAACGGATTGCTGGATGCATCTCTCAATAAATAGTTCTCAATATACCGTTGTACTGCCGCCGTCGATCTTTTAGTAATGTCAGCCATCCCGTGAATATCGAGTTCGCACACGCGCAGCAATGCCATTGCCGGTTCCGCATTCCACACAACACTGCGGTATCCGTCAGTCTTCCCTTTCTCGTAGAAATATCCGTTCAAGCGGTAGTCGCCTGTTTCCTGCCGCATAATCAGCTCATCTGCCAGAGCTTCAATCTCTGAACCATTAACCCGCGCAAGCCCTGATGCATATAATTCACAGGCGGCGAGCAATTCCTCAGCGAGGAACAGTGTTCTCCCATCATGCTGAACTTTCTGACTATATTTCCATCCAAGCTCTGCCAGGTGTTCGCACTTCATTGCATCTGCAGCGTCAAGAACCCTTGAAGCAAAAACCTGGTTGCGGATGAAAAGGAATTGGCAGACGGGGTTGTATGTAGTACGGATTTTTCTCTCGTCCCCGTTTTCTCTGATATTATCGCTCTTCCCTTCCCCGGAGCCAAGGCACCCGGCATGGTTCTCACACCACCAATCGTCCTGATAATTTTTTCCCCCGCGTAATGGACCGCTCCCGATATCCTCATAAACCCTGCCCTCCGGAGTAATCATCGCCTGGAAAAATTTATTACCCCAGCTGATTTCGTCTAAGGCAGCTTTCCTGTATGAGGGATCGGCATGCTGCGCAATCAGAGAGAGAGCTTCTATGTGCGAGCTTGTCTGCGAGATCCATTTACGGAAATCACCCGCGTCGTTCCAGCCGCCCGCAGCGGGAACATACGTCCCGTCTGTATCAAGAACGCCATCGTCCGCATTTTCAAGCGGGCGTATTCCGGGTGTCTCTATCCCCGACCGCTGACAATACAGGTAATTCAGATAGCTGCGAATAAGCCGGCTGTATGGATTTCCTTCAATTACAAATGGAGTTGTAAAACCGTATTCAGTTTCAATCTGATAGATTCCATCTTTAGCGAACGGAGTAAAGTCGCCCTGCCAGAAAGTACCCCAGCGTGTGCTGATTTTCTTTAAAACTCCCCGGTACGAAGAGCTGTCGGGAATAAATTTATCCTGATCAATATATTTCCCCTTGGAAATATCTATAGGCCAGTCAAAGAAGGCGCCTGTCCATGATTTCGGCAGGCGCTGTTCCCGTTTCATTCGTGCGCCTACTGGATGGACGTAAAAAGGAATTTCACCGGGAAGCGCCGAATCGCAGGGCGCAGGCAGTAGTGTAACCGTCTTAGGGCTTTGTTCCCGAAATCCGAGCTGCGACGTCGCTATAGTTAATTGATCAACATAAGTGTTACCGGCTTGTTGTGATGCTGCCGGACCGGCTGATATTAAAACAATTACAGCCAAAGGAATAAATGTTCTTTTCATATAATACTCTTTTATTTATGAACCCCAATACCGGCTTGGGTATCATTTGCTAAGATTAATCAAAATCTTATGTGTGTTCCTCAGAGCTAACTATGTAAAAATGAACAGAAAACCTTATTCAATATAAAACTAATGCTTAAGAACTAAAAACTAAATTTTTATTTATAGAAAATTAATCATTGCTGTCTAAAATAATTCAAAAAAGAAATTTAGCTTTAGCCTCTAATTTCCGTCAATTTTGTCTAAAGCCGGATATTTTTGTAATTAATAATCCCCCGTATAAACCTGACGGCAGGCAGGCATGTTCAAATTTATTGGTATTCTGCACAATTTATTTTTAATTTGTACGGATATAAAAATTAGCATGTCCTATTGTTTTGTAAATATTTTTTAGTGAGTTTTAGTAAAAAAATAATTAGATTTAAAAAACTCATGCGTGAGGCTGATTAAAATGCAGGTCGACCCTGCCTACCGGCAGGTTGCCGGGCTGAACCTTGTATACTGCAGTATTCAAAAAATACTTTTTAGATAACTTCACTTTCTGGGTATTTCACATTTAAAGGGCTCAAAAAGCCCTGCTCAAAGAAAGGCGCTATGAAAACAATAATTGAACCTTTTAAAATAAAATCGGTTGAACCTATCCGGTTCACAACCAAAGAAGAAAGAATTAAATTAATAAAAGAAGCCGGGTATAATACTTTTATGCTTCGGGCAGAAAATGTATTAATTGATCTTTTAACAGACAGCGGAACCTCCGCAATGAGTTCCAAACAATGGGCGGGCATTATGGACGGCGATGAGTCCTATGCCGGCTCAAAGAGCTTTTACAGGTTTGAAGAAGCCGTAAAAAAAATAACGGGATTACAGTATATTATTCCTACTCATCAGGGCAGGGCTGCGGAAAAAATTCTTTTCTCTATCGTAGGCGGCAAGGGAAAATATTTCCCTAACAATACGCATTTTGATACTACACGCGCCAATATAGAGTTTACCGGCGCCGAAGCGGTAGATATTCTAAATGAAACGGGCAAACATCCCGAATTAAGAGCCGACTTTAAAGGCAATATGGATGTTAAAAAACTTGATGAGTTCATTAAGGAAAAAGGAGTGGAAAACGTACCCCTTTGCATGATTACGATTACTAATAACTCCGGCGGAGGACAGCCGGTTTCAATGCAGAATATCAGAGAAGTAAAACAAATTTGCAGTAAATACAAAATTCCGTTATTCATTGACGCCTGCCGGTTTGCGGAAAATGCATGGTTCATAAAGAAGAGAGAACCCGGTTACGGAAACAAGTCGGCGCTGCAAATTGCGCAGGAAATGTTTTCATATGCAGACGGTGTAACAATGAGCGCAAAGAAAGATGCGTTTGCAAATATAGGCGGTTTTCTTGCAATGAATGACGGCAGCCTTGCTTTGAAATGCAGAAACCTGCTAATCGTAACCGAAGGCTTCCCTACTTACGGCGGCTTAGCCGGGCGTGATCTTGAGGCTATTGCTCAGGGTTTGGAAGAAATTCTTGATGAGCATTACCTGCAATACAGGATCAGGAGTATAGAATATTTAGGTGAGAAACTTATCGCAGCAGGAGTCCCGATTATTGAACCGCCGGGGGGACATGCAATTTATCTTGATGCAAAAAGATTTCTTCCCGGTGTTCCGCCGGAACAGTACCCGGGTCAATCAATAGTAGTTGAGCTGTATACCGAAGGAGGAATAAGAGGCGTTGAAATAGGCAGCGTTATGTTCGGCAAGTATGATGCTGACGGCAGCCTGATTCCACCGCCGATGGAACTTGTACGCCTCGCTATCCCGAGAAGAGTATATACACAAAGCCATATAGATTATGTGCTTGAAATAATTCTTGAAGTATTTAACAATAGAAAGTCCCTTAAAGGTTATAAAATTATTTATGAGGCTCCAATGCTTAGGCACTTTACTGCCGGATTTGAACCCCTTAACTAAGGTATTGTTTTTATGGCTGCGATAAAAAAAGCTTACAACTATTCAAGAGGCAGGCAGATATGGCGCCTGCTTCCTGCCGTTACGAATAAACTTATTATTGAAGAACGCGATACTTCTACAAAGGAAGTTTTTTTTAATTGCATAGATATAAACTCAGGGGAAAAAATCTTCTACGATTTTCAGCTTGATGAAAAATACTGGACGGGCATTGAGACAATATATAATGATATTATCATATTTCATAAATATGCCAGCCGCGATATGCCCGGGCACGATGAAATAATTGCTTTTGATATTTATTCAAAAAAAATTTTATGGCAGAATAATGAATATGTTTTCCTTTTCATCAGCGATGATAAAATATACTGCTGCAGGAATAAATTTGAGGGAAGAGATTTTTTTAGTTTAGACTATAAAACCGGCATTCTTCTGGAAAGTTTGGGCGATGATGCAAGCCGTGTAAATAAACTGCGGGAAAATTCATTTAACTTAGTAAATACAGGCGGTTATTTATTCCCGGAATCTTATTATCCCGTACCGGGAAAGAACTCTGAAACAGGAAAATATTTTGAACAATTCACTACAGAGAACAACACTGCCGGGAAAATAGAATTTATTGAAACCGATGATATATTGTTTTTTAACTATCACCATGTGCTTTCCGGCTGGAGCTTAAAAAATATTTTCAAAGCTATTGAAATTTCATCAAAAAAGGTTATTTTAGATGAAACATTGAATTACCGGACGGAAACTTTTATTCCGGATTGCTTTTTCATTAAAGACAGGCTTCTTTTCTTACTGATTGAAAAAATAAAATTGAAGGTTTGTTCTGTTAAAAAATAGCTATCAATAATTAAGTGAGGAATTGATGGAACTATCTGAAGCTTCAAAAGGCATCCTGCTGCTTTCAGCCAGAGATTCAATTCAATCTCTATTTGGCGAGAAACAACCTCCCGTTATAGATTTCAATAATTATCCCGAACTTACGCAGACAGGAAGGGGAGCATTTGTTACTATTACTATTAATAAACAATTAAGAGGGTGCGTAGGATACGTTACTTCCGGGATGACTTTGTTTGACACCGTCTGCGATGCGGCAATACAAGCGGCGACGGATGACCCCCGGTTTTATCCTATAACGGAAGAAGAGGCTTTTCATTCAGAGATAGAAATTTCTATCATTTCACCCCTGCTTGAAATTTCAGATTATAATAATATTCAAATCGGGGTTCACGGTTTGGTAATGTGGGATACCTCACCGGATTCGGATAAGGAATACTACAAAGCAATACTTCTACCGCAGGTAGCCGTTGAGAACAACTACAATATCTCTGAATTTTTAACTGCACTTTGTGAAAAGGCGGAATTACCGCCAAATACATGGCAAACCGAGCCGCTTAATATAAAAACTTTTACGGCTATTGTTTTTTCGGAAACGGGCAAGAGAAGAAAAACTTATGTACAAGGTTAGAAAACCTGCGGTTGCAGGATATTTTTATCCCTCAGATCCGGATGAACTGAAGCGCATAATAGGATCATTCCTTACCAAACCGGATTCGCCTTTAAATGCTGAAAATATTTTCGGAATAGTTTCGCCTCACGCAGGATATTTATATTCCGGCAAAACTGCCGGCTATGCTTATAATCTTATTAAAGATAAAAAAATAGAAACAGTAGTAATTATTTCACCAAGTCATGTTGAATATTTTCCCGGTATCTCTGTTTATGACGGCGATGCTTATCAAACTCCTTTAGGTACAATGCAGTTAAATAAAAATATGATTGAAAAACTGACCGGCGCCGATAAATTGATTTTTAAAGGAATTTTAGGACATAAAGCAGAGCATGCAATAGAAATTCAACTGCCGTTTCTGCAGGTTGTTCTAAAAGAATTTGAAATTGTGCCCATAGTTATGGGCGACCAGGGTAAACGTTTCATCACCGTGTTATCATCCGTATTGGCAGATGTTATTGATGACAAAACTTTAATTGTTGCAAGTTCGGATTTGTCGCATTATTACTCAAAGTCTAAAGCAAATGAATTAGATTCGATTGTTGAAAGGAGAATAATTAATTTTGAATTTGAAAAACTCAATGACGATCTTGAAAGAGGGAATTGTGAAGCCTGCGGCGGCGGGACCATTGTTGCAATGATGCAGACTGCGGAGATGTTTAATAAGAAAAGATCGGTAGTTTTACACCGCAGCGATTCCGGCGATGTATCCGGCGATAACGCCAAAGTTGTAGGTTATCTTTCTGCCGCTATTTATGGTAATTGATTGATTAAAAAGAATAAAAATGTAATTATAATAGGGGCGGGGAAAATTGCACATTCCATAGTTCCCGCGCTGCAAAAATCCGGTTATAATATTACTGTTATAATCAGCAGAAAAATTGAATCTGCAAAATTGCTTGCGGTAAAATTTGGAACCGGGAATTACTCTGATAAGCTTACGGAAATTTATACCGGCGGTGGAATTGTCTTATTATGCGTCCCTGATAACCGGATAAAAGCAACGGCAAAGGAATTATCTAATTTAAAGCTGCGCTTTAGTAAATTTATTTTTGTTCATCTTTCCGGTGCGTATGATATTTCCTGTCTTAATTCGCTGCAAAAGAAAAACGGTCAGACTGCGTCATTGCATATAATGCAGACATTCCCGTCCAAAAGGCGCGTTAAATTGACGGGCTGTTATGCTGCTGTTGAAACGGATAGCAAAGAGGCAGAAAAAATTTTGTTTGATCTGGCAAAGGATATTTCATTAAAACCATTCAGACTTAAAAGCAATACAAAGGAATTTTACCATCTTGCAGGAGTATTTGCTTCCAACTTTTTAGCCGGGAATTTATTTGCCGCCGAAACAGCTTTTAATAAAACAGGAAATATAAATACAAATTTTTTTGAAGTAATAACCCCGATTGTCTATTCAACATTAGCCAACATAAAAAAAACAGGCGCCGTAAATGCTTTATCGGGACCTATTGAACGGGGAGATATTCAAACTATAAAAAAACATCTTGCGGTTCTGAAAAAAGACGCCGGTAAAACAAATAATAATTCCCTGCTGCTTAGTTACATTGCTCAGTCATTAAACTTGATTGAGGCTGCGGAGAAGAAGCTTGGCTGTAAAAATGACTCTCATAAAAAGATTAGAGAATTATTGAGAGAATATTTGAAAGACTGACTAACGGTTTTTCAAAGAAAATAGAAAATCATGTTATAGCATTACATTGTATGTATTATAACTTCGTTCGTATTCACAAAACATTAAGAGTAACCCCGGCAATGGAAGCCGGATTGACTAAAAAATGAAGGTCAATTGAAGATTTAACAAGACTATTATGAAAGGTTTATGTAAATCCTTATATTTGAACCAATTAATAACAATAATTTAATATTGATTGATTATTTCTTGTCAAATTTTGCATTTATAGATGGACAGAATTTATATAAAAGTATTCAAGAATTAGGATGGAATATTGATCTTAGAAAATTTAGAATTCATTTAAAAGAAAGTTATAAAGTAAGCACCGCTTATTATTTTATAGGTTATCTCGATACAAATATTAATTTTTATGAAATGCTTGAAAGGTTTGGTTATACTTTAGTTTATAAAGAAGTAATGCCATTAAAGGATGGCACTATAAAAGGAAATGTGGATTCCGAATTGGTTCTTAAAGCAATGATAGATTTTAACAAATATCAAAAAGCAATTATTGTTTCGGGAGACGGGGATTATGCCTGTTTAGTTAAATACTTAGAAGCAAACAATAAATTAAAAATGGTAATTGCCCTAACTATTGAATTCTCATCTGTTTTATTACGTAGGGCATGCAAGGGTCGTTTTACTTACCTAAATGAATCTAAGGAGAAATTAGAAAGAATAAAAAAAGAGGCAGAACCCCGCAACGACTAACCGTTACAAATTCCTGCCTCGTCATAATTTCCATACTTAATATAATTAGATTTTGTTTGTTTGTCAATAAAAAGTGTTACCTAAATCAAACCATTTTACACTTTATTATTAGACACTTATATTATCGAAATAGCTTAATATTAGTTGAGGGTATAAAAACAGCTAAAAATGAGCATTTTTAGGAAATTTGATTGAAACGGCGCTAAGAGAAAAATTAAATTTCAGCCTTTTTATTTTCTGTCTGTTTTTCCTTCCCTGATTTATAGAACCAACAATCTCAAATATTCATTCGTTTTTACTATATTTATGTTTATTTTTTATAAAAATCTTGCAGGAGCCGGTCATCGATAAACAGAAAAATAATCCAAATGATATAATTGATAAAATTGTTTCCTTAGCAAAAAGGAGAGGGTTTGTATTTCAGTCAAGTGAAATTTACGGCGGCTTAAACGGATGCTGGGACTATGGTCCTCTCGGCGTTGAGCTTTTAAAGAATGTAAAAGAAGAATGGTGGAAGTTCATGACTTACCGCGAAAACATAGAGGGTTTAGACGCCTCCATTCTTATGCACCCGAAAGTATGGGAAGCTTCCGGACATGTGGAAAATTTTACCGACCCGATGGTAGACTGTAAACAATGTAAAGCCCGGTTCAGGGTTGATGTGCTTAGCGACTCTATAAATGAAAAGAAAAAAGAGAAAGCTCTTAATACGCTTCTTGATAAAATAAAAAACGATCCCGTCCTCTCTGAAAAATATCAAATTCTTTCCGGGAAAGCAGAGGATCTTTTTTCTGCCTTATTGGAAAGCCCTGATTTCAGCAAGCTCCTGCTGGATGAAATTAACTGCCCTCAATGCGGAAACAAAAACGCTTTTACTTCTGCGCGCCAGTTTAATTTAATGTTTAAAACTTTTATCGGTCCCCTTGAAGATTCAAGTGCCGTAGTGTATTTAAGACCTGAAACCGCACAGGGAATTTATGTTAATTTCCTAAACGTTCAGGGCGCTTCAAGACAAAAACTTCCCTTCGGTATAGCACAGATTGGCAAGGCTTTTAGAAATGAAATTAATACAAAGAATTTCCTTTTCAGAACACGCGAATTTGAACAGATGGAAATGCAGTTTTTTGTTAAACCAGGTGAAGATAAGAAATGGTATGAGTACTGGAAAAGCGAACGCCTGCAATGGTTCTATTCACTCGGGATGACAAACGGTAAACTAAGATTCCACGATCACCCGGCTAACAAACTTGCCCACTATGCCAAAGAAGCTGCAGATATAGAATACGAATTCCCTTTCGGATGGGGAGAAATTGAAGGGATTCATAACAGGACAAATTTTGATTTAACAAGACATGAGCAATTCTCCGGCAAATCTTTAAAATATTTTGATGAAGAATCTAAAGAAAAATATATCCCTTTTATTATTGAAACTTCCGCTGGCGCAAGCAGGTCATTCATGGCTTTCTTTGTTGATGCTTACTATGAAGAAGAAGTAAAAGGAGAAATGCGGTCGGTATTAAGATTTCACCCGCGGCTGGCGCCGGTAAAGGCTGCTATATTTCCTCTTGTTAATAAGGACGGTATGCCTGAAACAGCTCAAAGGATTGAACAGGACTTAAGAAAAAATCTAAAAGTATTTTATGATGATAAAGGAGCCGTTGGAAGAAGGTACCGGCGCCAGGATGAAGCCGGGACGCCTTTCTGTATTACGATTGATACGCAAACGCTTGCAGACCAATCCGTAACAATAAGAGAGCGCGATTCTATGGAACAAATAAGAGTTCCTTCGGATAAAATTCTTGGTTATCTTCTTGAAAAATTGGCAAAGAATTAACGTCTATATAAGTTGAAACGTTGTGAAAAAACTTATTGTTTTTATATTACTCTTTATCCCCATTTCATTCGCATTTGCTCAGTCCTTAAATTTTTATAATAAACAGCCGGGTTTCGATTCTACAATCTCCCGCGGTATAAAACAAATATACGATATTGATTTTGCCGGGGCTGAAATAACTTTTAAGGGTTTAATTGCCGACTATCCCGCAAAGCCGCAGGGAAGATTTTTCCTTGCAATGATAGATTGGTGGAAAATTTTGATGGACCCGGATAATGAAGCATACGATGATATGTTTTTTCAAAAACTTGAGGATGTGATTTACCAGTGCGATGAGATTCTTGAGAAAGACCCCAATAATGTTGATGCGCTCTTTTTTAAAGGGGGTTCGATCGGCTTCAGGGGAAGGCTTAGAGCTTTCAGGGACAGCTGGATTAAAGCCGCTGATGACGGAAGGATTGCCCTGCCTATTGTTGAACACGCTTATAAATTAAATCCTAAAAATATCGATGTGCAGCTTGGCTTTGGTATTTATGATTATTATGCAGCTGTTATACCCGGCCAGTTCCCGCTCGTTAAACCCCTGATGATCTTTTTCCCTCCCGGCGACAGAAAGAAAGGAATTGAAGAATTAACCAATGTAGCTTTACACGGCAAATATGCTAAATATGAATCACGCTATTTTTTAATGACTCTTTATTTCAGTTATGACGATAATCCGTTCAAAGCAGAGGAATGGGCTAAAATGCTGACCGGCGACTTCCCTGATAACCCGGTTTTTGAAAGATGGCGCGGAAGAATTGCCGCTAAAAGCGGCGATTATTTTGATGCAAATGAAATTTTTAAAGACGTTTTAAATAAAGCCGATAAAAATTTTTACGGGTATAATAATTATAATGTAAAAAGAGAAGCGGTATATTACAGAGCTTACCAGCTAAGGTTGTCTAATAAACCGGATTCAGCGAAAATATTTTTTGAAATGTGCGCTAAATATTCTCAGCAAATAGATAAGGGTGAAGCTTCGGGATTTCAAATAAATTCTTACTTATATCTCGGAATGATAGCAGACGAACTTGGCAGCAGAAATGAAGCCGTAGCATACTATAAAAAGCTTCTTGATCTTAAAGAATACAATAATTCGCATTCGTTAGCGGCAGGATATCTGAAAACCCCGTATCATAAATAAATTTTTACTTAGCAATTTAAAGTTATAATGTTGTAGTAACTCCAATCCTGTGGAGGGCTCCAATCTGCCCAAGTGAAGAGTAGCCGTAATCAAATGTATAACCGGAAATAAGCGCGCCTAAACCCAGGCTGATACCTGCCAATCCGGCAGACTGCCCGATTGCCAAATCATTCCTGTTCTGGTTATCATATCCAAAACGCAGACGGATTACCTTGCTCAGAAAGAATTCAGCGCCTAAACTAAAGTTATTTAACCTTTGAACAAAGCTTACATCCTGCTCATATAAATCATGAAAATCCAGTGAAACCCTTATCGGAATGTGTTCCATTTTTTTTGATACACCCAGAGCCACATCAACCGGAAGATTTTCTTTGGTAGAATAATATGATTTCAACTGCGTCCCCGCATTCAAAATTGAAAAGCCTATATCGATAAGATTTGCAGGAATTTGATAGTGCAAGCCCAAATCCATCGCTATCCCGCTTGATGCCCTGCCTGCAATTGAAGAGTAAATTAATTCAAGACTTGCTCCATAGGAAATGTTTTCATCAAGCAAATTTGAATAACCTAAAAGAATTGCGCCTTCACCGGCTGAATAATCGCCTGTAAGATTGCCGAATTCATCTGCGCCGGTAAAAGTGCCGTAATTTGCATACCTTATTGCAGCGCCGAATCTGCCAATGTTGTTTATTTCCGTTGAATATGAAAAACTTGCAAAATTAATATCAAGAAGATATTTTACAAAAGAAAATGATACGGATGTGTTGTTTAAAAACTCCATCCCCGCAGGGTTATAAAAAATTACATCCGGGTCATCGTTATTGGAAACAAAACTCCCCCCGAGCGAAGCCGCTCTTGGACTCATATCTAATTGTAAAAACTGGAATGTACTTTCCTGGCAAAAAGCGTTACTAATAAAAATAAATAAAAAAAATAAAGTAAAAAGGGCTGATGATATTTTCTGCATAAATTTCCCAAAGTTCTTGCTCATATTTAATAAGATTATGAAAGAATGGCAAGGGCAAATAAAATGGAAATTTATCTGAGCCGGCTCCTCTCATCCAGGTCTCTGCAAACCTGCCAAATCTGATAACGCCGGATTAAAAAATAACAAATCCCAAACCGGCGCTTAGTGTATTATATTGTGATATACTGTAATCGACATTAATATTAACAATTCCAAGTTTCAAATTAGTTCCCAAAGTAAGTCTTACGTTATTAGCGCCGTTTGCATCAAAAGAAATATTTTCAGTTTCATAACCGGTTATGGTATTATATGTTGCATTGTAATTTACTTTAACCGTAGACTTCTCTAAATCTACGCTTGCATATGGCGAAAGAGAAAGAAAGCCAAATCCAAAAGTTTTCCCGGCATTTAATGATATAGATTCCGCTGTAGCTTTTAGAACTGATCCGACTTTTAAAGTCTGTGCAGAAAGTCCTAATGAAAGGTCTACAGGTATAGGCACATCTAACCATACGGCAGGATTATGCTGAATTGCAGCGCCATAATAATTTATATTATCTAAATTGGAATTAAGTTTAATGCTTGGCAAATACCTTAATGTTAAAGACGTACCGACCAAAGTACCAACGGTGAGCTGCGGAGCAGCGACGGGGAGAATTGCCAGGTTATTCAGATAACCATTAACGTCCAATGAAATATTTTGCTGCGGCACATTAAACTGCTGGGAGTTGTAGGTGAAGGTTTTACCGGGGAATGTAATAATTACATTTTGATTTTTGCTTCCCACCACAGTAGGCCCTGAAATCCCCACCTGAAAATCCTGGTTAATTATTTGTTGATTAATAATTCCCGTCCTGACATCTTGATTTGCAATACCCGTTGTTAACGCATTTGCCTGGTCCTTATCAAACCTGAAATGCCCGGATGCATTAAATGTTTTATCACTGTTAGTGAAGAATGTTCCCATTCCTACAATTGTAAATTCAACATCAAAAGACACAAGTTTGGGCTGAACTATATTATGAAACCAGTTGGAATTTATATCAGCTCCGAACCCGGATACAGCCGGGCCCAAATATGACTTTGCTGCATCGCCGGAAAGATTTGATAAAGTATTACTTAGATTATTTTGTGCATATATTCCCGAAAACGGCAGGATAAAAATTGCAATAAAAAAGTACTTGAAAAATAATTTCATAATTAACCCTAATCTTTTAAAAAATATAATTTAACAGTTATTACTTAATTGCGGACAAAACTTTTACAAATAAGTTCTATTTAACTGTTTTTAAAATACTATAATTCCGATAGAAAAGTAAATCAGTATTAAATATTTATTGTCATTTTGAGCAGTTCACAAAGGGGCAAGTTCATTTTACAGTTTTATAACGAGGTTTTTTCCATTCCCATTTTACCGGAATAAGGAATGCATTTTTCAAGATTTGTTTCCATATCATCGGTCAAATAATCTATGCCCTCTTTAATATTTAGAATAACGGGCATCCTATGATGAATTGGTTTTATAAAACTGTTGGGAGTAGTTGTGATAAGTGAAGATAAAATATTTTTATCCTTATTTATAAAATAAACCGAAGGAACAAAAAATATTTCTAAATCCGGTAGAAATATGCGGTACGGTATCTTTCGGGCGCCTTCTTTCTTCCATTCATAAAAAGCGGTCATAGGCACCAGCATTCGATTTTTATTGAATAAATTCGACCAGTATTTTTTTTCTTTAATTGTTTCAATGCGGCTGTTAAAAATAAGCGATGAATCATCAGAAAATTTTATTCCCCAATTAGATAAAGATAATTTGTAATTATTATCGGTATACCTTATTGAGAGAATCTTATCGGTCGGCGCAATATTTACTTTCTTATTATTTTCATCTTCCAAATCAAGCAGCAATTCAACGCCTGATTTCTTCAGGTCAAAAATTAAAGACTGAATTGATGGTTTTGTCTCAAATCTTCCGCACATATTCAACCTATAGTTCAATAATAAGTTTCTGAAAATATTATTAACATATTTGTCCAAATTAAAGGAAGGTATGGAGTTATAACTATGCAAAGAATTCAAAAAGGAGCAGGTTTTATAAATATTTTTTATACCATCTTTAATCCCGTCTGAATAATTTCTTTGACAAATGGATTGTCCTCTGTAAAATCTTTTGTTCTAAAAGGATTTACTTCAAGGTCGATAGATATTTTAAGGATATATTTATTTAATTTTTTTCTTATCAAAAAACCGGCTGCCTTCAAACTTATCGGATACTATAGCCAAATCAACGTCACTGTATTCCCTTGCATTTCCCTTAACATATGAACCGAACAAATATGCAGTCTTTATAGGAAATTCATCTGAAACAATGCTGATAAATTTAATCACAATATTATTTATATCTGCCTGGCTATACACTGATGTAATTCCTTTATTTTTTCTAACAAAACATTTGAAGAAGTAATAAAATTAAGGAGCAATTCCGGTTCCTTTTGTATATTGCTGATTTCACATAATAAATCAATTGCTCTGAAATTATATGAATCTACTTTCAAATTGATTTTTTTTGACTAATAATTCTCTTAAAATACCGTTTCTTGCTTCTCTTGTCTCTCTTCCAATTCTAACATAATATTTTGAAGTATCTTTACCGCTTGCACGGTAGCTATGTGCATTACTTGTTGCCGGGATTATAAAAACCAAAATCCTTTTTTCTTCGGTTACAGGAATTTCTTCAGTTAAAGCAACAATAGAAGGAAAAGCTTTATCTCTTAAATCAGCATGTACCTTTCCTTCAATTTCTTTAAGCCTGCTGGATATTAAACCGGTTTGAATTAAAATCTGAAAACCATGTTCATCTTTTGATTCTTTTGCGCCACAAATAATATATCCTCCGCCTAAATTAGAATAGTCATTTGCGAAAGCTACTTTGTTTTAATAATATCTTCGATACCGGCAACATTTTCTTTCCATTCCACTCTTTCACTTTCTCGTTTGGATAATTCGGTCAAATCAATTTTATTCATATTGGCAATTAGATTAATTACACTAAACTCAATTAAATTTATTAACAAAATAAGACTTTTATGCAATAATATCTTTGTACATTTAGAACAGGATTGGTCTTAGAATGTCGAATTTTATTTTAACAAAGTTAAATAAAATTTATATCTAAATCATCAAATGTCGGCTATATTTCCTTGCAACTGAGGTTTGCAAACGAGCATAATAAGTTAGACTTAATAAATGCGCAATATTTTATATAATTGCAAATGCAATGAACTACTGGTAATTGTTAATAGTTTTCTACACAATTTATTTTTAATTTGCAAAAATAAAGTATTAATAATACTCGTAAAAAATATAAGAAACCCCCTGTATTTTATAGTTCCTTGCTTAAGCATCCTGCTTTAATTAATTTTGCATTGAAAAAAATCCGGAGATAAAATGAACACGCTTAAAACAGTATTTTTAATGACCTTAATGATGGTTTTATTCCTTTTCGTAGGCAGTCTTGTTGGAGGAAGAAACGGGTTGATGATTGCATTTCTTTTAGCTCTTATTATGAATTTCAGCGCCTATTGGTTTTCCGATAAGGTAGTTATATCTATGTATAAGGCAAAGCAAGTGTCCCAGGAAACAGCGCCGCGGTTATACTCAATTGTTGAACGCCTTTCACAAAATGCCGGTCTCCCTATGCCGAAAGTGTATTTAATAGAAGATCCGACACCGAATGCATTTGCTACCGGCAGAAGTCCCTATCATGCGGCAGTCGCTGCTACAACGGGTATAATCAACACTCTTTCGGAAGATGAACTATCAGGCGTGCTCGGGCATGAGCTTGCGCATGTTAAGCACAGGGATATTTTAACGGGGACAATAGCAGCGACATTTGTAGGTACTATTACTTTCATTGCACAGATGGCAGGCTGGGCTTTAATGTTCGGCGGAAGGGGCGGCAACAGGGACAATGAAGGAGGTTTTGGCTCGCTGTTTTTATTAATTCTTGCTCCTATTGCAGCTACAGTACTTCAATTGGCTGTTTCAAGATCAAGAGAATATGCCGCAGATGCAGCGGGCGCACGAATAGCTCATAATCCGTTAGCCCTCGCTTCCGCTCTTGAAAAAATTTCACGGGCAAACCAAATTAAACCCGTAAATAATGCAGGTCCCGCAACGGCGCACATGTTTATAGTAAATCCGTTAAAAGGCGGTGGAATAACAAAATTGTTTTCCACACATCCCCCGGTTGAGGAAAGAGTAAACAGGCTAAGGGCTATGGCAGCAGACCGGCTATAATATGTTTATTTGCATGGTTTAATAGAAGTATTAGTTATAAATGATTATTATTATGCATCAAATGAAAATTATTTATGCAAAATAAGTGTAAGTGTATTAATACCGGAGGGAATTTTATTTTTCTCCGGACCTTTTTTTTTCTGACCCTGTTATTTTATTCAGCGCATTTGCAGTGTCAGACAAAAACTAATCTGGAAGTTTTTTATAACCTTGTCGATTCTGCCGCTGTAAATGCCGCTAAATATATTTCACAGGAAAAAAAGAATGTGAAACTTGATTTAGGAGCTGGTAATATTTATTCTATCTTTGATAACCGGATAATGGAATCATTTCAAAAAGCAGGTAAAAACGTTCTGGCAGATGCGCGGAATGACACAACTGTTTCGAATGTAAGTTTCAGAATAGATAAAACTAAGGTTTATTATGGAGAATTATTCCAGAAGAAACTTTTCGGTGATTTCTATACACCCAGGGAAATATCGCTTTCGGGAAATTATCTTTTATTTTTCAGGGAATTAAGCCCCCATAATTTTAATTATTCTTATAAAGACACCGTAAATATTAATGAAATTAAAAATATTGAAAATATTGCATTCCCTTTTACGCAGGGCAAAATTCCGCCCGAACCTTTGCTGGCAAATATTTATGAGCCTGCTATTGCAATGGGAGCAGCCGCTTTAACCGTTATTTTGTTTTTTACAATCAGAAGTAAGTAACAATATTTACCTTTGAAGCCTAAAATAATTTATTTATTATTGTACTTATTCTTTTACAAAACAACAGCTTATTACAAATGAAATATTTCTTTTTAGTATTTATTTTTGCGCTTGGTTTCTGGGGATGTTCATCCTCATATGATTCATCATCCATGTACCCGGAACAAAGGTATCATTTTGCTTTAAAATTATATAACAATAAAAATTATGAGGATGCCTTAAAAGAATTTCAGGCTATAATTTTACAGTATCCCGGCAATGCTATCATAGATTCTTCACAATTCTTTTTGGGGCAGACAAGATTTCAGCGTGAAGAATATATTCTGGCGGCTTACGAATACAGCAGATTAATCAAAAATATGCCTGCGAGTAAATTAGTACCCGAATCTCAATATATGCTGGCTGAATGTTATTACAGGCTTTCTCCGGATTTTTCTTTAGACCAAAAATATACCCTGAAAGCGATTCAAGAACTGCAGGCTTTTATTGATTTTTTCCCTTCAGATTCAAAAGTTCCTGAAACCGAACGTAAAATTAGCCAGATGAATGAAAAACTGGCTCACAAAGAGTACTTTAATGCCTATATATATACCAAACTTGATTATTATAATGCCGCTATTATTTCTTATGATAATGTAATTGAAAATTACCACGACACACCTTATGCTTCGTTATCATTGTACGATAAGATAAAATTATTTGTCCAATTAAAGCGGAATGATGAAGCGCTTTCAAGCATAGCAAAATTTTTAGAAAAATATCCGGATGATTCGCGTGCAAAAGAACTTGTTAAAATTAAAACGACACTTGAAGATAAATTATCAGCTGTTAAATAATGGCAGGCGCTAAAAAAGTCAGCGAATCGGTTGTAACAAAAACGGAACTTGTCCTCCCGCATAATACAAATCATATAGGTAAACTTTTGGGAGGGCAAATGATGAATTGGATAGACATATGCGCCGCCATATGCGCCTCTAAGCATAGCAATAAGGTTTGCGTTACTGCTTCGGTAGACAGAATAGATTTTCACCATTCAATAAACCTGGGCGATGCCGTATCTTTGGTTGCTTCCGTAAACAGGGTATTTAACACTTCTATGGAAATTGGCGTTAAAGTATACGGTGAATCCCTGAAGGATGGAACAAGGATCCACACTAATACGGCATATTTAACCTTTGTGTGTTTAGACAATAACGGAAAGCCGGTTAAAGCAAACGAAGTAATTCCGGAAACTGAAGATGAAAAAAGACGTTACAGCCAAGCCTTGCAAAGAAGGGAAAACAGGCTTAAAAATCGGTCCAAAGAAAATTAGCATATTGTTTCTCGTTTTTTTCTTTTCAAAAGAATTTTACCCTCAAATTCCTATTAACGGCTTCTGCCAATTTTCCGGTTTTACTGTTGATAAAGGATTTAGCTCTATTTTCCCCCTGAATTTTAATAATGATTCGTACACCGACCTTCTGTTGTATAACCCTGATCAAAAGAAAATAGCTTCTCTGTCCGGAGAAAAAAACGGGGGCTTTTCAAAATCGGGTGTTTATAAAGTCCCTTATCAAATAACTTCTATTAAGGGTTTAAATGAAAAAGACAGTAAAATAAAACGTTATGCCTTTATAAGCAGGCAAAATATGCGGGCGGGTATTTATTCTTTCACAACCGCCGGCAGGGCATATTTAACGAATTCAATAAAACTAAATTCATACCCGGGAAATATAAGTACAGCCGATATTAATAGGAATGGAAATGATGCATTCTTAATTTCAGGTTCATCGTTTGACGGTTTATCCGTTATCTCCCAAACGGGCGGAATATTAAAAGAGAATAAAATCATAAGCAAGACAAGCTTTTCCGAAGCTGTATTTGCTGATTTAAGTAATGACGGCTATCCGGATATTGCAGCTTTCGATATTATAAAAAATTCATTAGTGCTTTTTTATAATGAGGGGAATAATAGATTCAAACAAGTAAGAACAATAAAAATGGATCAGCCGATACATTCTATTCATGCGGTTGATATGAACTTAGATAACTATCCCGATATTATTTATGCGCAAGGAAAATCCATAAATATTATTTACGGTGATTTTGCTTCTGCTTACAATACTAAAAGCACAATCAGTACACGTTATTACCCTGATCAAATTATTACGGGCAATTTTAACAGGAAAGGTAAAATTGATATTGCATATCTGAATTTTAAAGAGGGTATTTTATCGGTAATTTTTGCTAAAGATGACGGGGGCTTTTATCCGGAAATAATTTATCTTAAAAAAGAAGGACTGAAAAGCATAATCCCATATTACAGCAAGTTTATAAACGGCATTGCATCCGTAAGTTCAAACGGGAATATTTTTACCGTTAAGAATATTTTATCTGCAGCGGGCAGCGTTGATATTTCTATAGGCGCAATTCCTTCGGCAATTTCTTCTTTTGATTATGGAAATGACGGGATAAATGATATTTGTTATATCGATAATTACAATTCAAGTCTTGACTTAATTGTCAGAAACTTAGAAGGCATTCCAAGCGTTTTTTATTCCTACCCGCTGTTTGATAATTACAGCGACATCTTAGTCGATAATGCCGAACCACGGGTAAAAACATTTTACTGCTTTTCCCGCGGTAAAAATTTAATAGAAATCTTAAAAATTGATTTTAGCAATAATAGTATCGAAAAAAAATCCGTCTACTCGCCTGGAGCAATTGAAGACTTAAAGATTCAAAGAACCGGTAATAATTTTGATAATATTTATATTGCGTTTAAAAGAAAATCAATGCTCGGTTTATGTATTATGATATACAGGGATTACAGGTATTCTGCGTCAAGTTATTTTGACCTGGCGCCGGATGTTTATTGCGCAAGTATTACCCTGAGTAATGAGCCGGGATTAATCTATTGGGAAAAAACCCAAAACGGCGCTGCGCTTAATAAAGTTTCCGTTACTAACGGCTCTATTGCTTCGGATAAATTATTTTCTTTTTCAGAAGGATCGGTATCTTCAATTTATTCTTTCACGGGAGATCTTTTTAATAATGATAAAGATGCCTCTATAAGTTTTATACAAGCAGGGAACAAGAATTTTATTACTATTACCAATTATAAGTCCACTAACTTTATAAATACGTTTGAAGCGCCTGATTTTAAAATTGCCGGTAATGCGAAACAATTATTTTTTGGCGAAACAAGAAACAACGGGCTGAAAAAGCTGTTTGTGTACTCGCCTGAAAATAGTTTTGTAAGCAGGATAGATTTACTTAATAAAGGGAAAGACATTTCCTTTCCCAGTTTAACAGAAGCCGCTAATGTAGAATATTATTTTATAAAAAAAATGAGTTCCCGGCATTATCATTTGGTTTATACCGATAAAATAAAGAACTGTATAACAATAAAGCAATTATAGTTATAACTCATGTTATGCAGTTATTCAAATTTCTTTAAGCAGCCCCGGGTTTTGGCATTGCCGTCGTCATGTGATAACCCGGGTTACGGTAAAACATCAAAAATTTTTGGGCTTTAGTCCATTATGAGGATCATTTATTAGCCTGGTCATTCATCCCTTTGGGAAAAGCCTGATTTATTTTGTTAATAGTTGTCCCCCGTCTTAAAGAGAAATTATGTTTAACGCCGGGGTTATTTATTAAAATATTAATAACTTCGTAACGTGAGTTAACAAAGGCAGACAGGTAATTTTTAATGAGCAATTATTCGCTTCAGGCAATAAATCTTAATAAGACATTCGGAAGAAGGCTCATATTCAGAGATTTAACTTTTAAAGTGGAAGATTGCGGTATTACGGGCATTTCCGGAGCAAATGGTTCAGGCAAATCAACACTTGTTAAAATACTTGCAGGAGTTGATTCCCCCACAAGCGGCAAAGTAATTCATGCTGAAAGCGGTAAAAATATTTTACCGGATAAGCTGCATAATCACATAGGATTCGTATCCCCATATCTTGTCCTGTATGAAGAATTTTCTGCCTGGGAAAATCTGAATCATTTTGCGGGGATCAGAGATGTAAAATTTAATACTGAAAAAATTAACTACCTGCTTAACCGGTTCCTTTTATTCAACCGTAGAAATGATTTTGTAAAGACTTTCTCGTCAGGTATGAAGCAGCGGTTAAAATTTATTTTTGCTTTGATGCATTCTCCCCAATTAATAATCCTTGATGAACCCACCTCAAATCTTGATACGGAAGGCAAAGATTGTGTTTATAAAATTATTGAAGAGGAAAGCAAATCCGGTATAGTTATTATTGCTTCTAATGAGAAATCCGATCTGACGCTTTGCTCAAAAGAAATAAAATTGGAAGAATATAAAAATCACAAGTAACTCTTAACGGCATAGTTATTGTTGATACATAAATGACAACAATTGAACATGCGGATTTAATCAGACTTATATATCAGAATAAACTTTATTTTAATTATATTAACACGTCATTTCCTAACAGTGAGGAAAAGCTGCTTATTTTTTATATAAAAACATAAATATTTCCCATACTTGAGAAGTTACATGAGCATTAAAGCTTACGCACTATATAAAAAAGACTTGAATTCAGAACTGAGAACTAAGTATGCTGCAAATTCATTAGCAATGTTCATAATTGTTGCAATTAGTGTAATACTATTTTCAATCGGCAGCGAGAAAATAACACAGAGCTTAACGGGCGGATTGTTTTGGGTAGTAATATTTTTCTCGGCTATGTCGGGATTATCAAGAGCATTTGTTGCTGAAGAAGAAAGGGGAACAAGCCTGACGCTGCATCTGATTGCTTCACCATCCACAGTTTTTTCAGGTAAGCTTTTATTTAATGTAATCTTAGTATTCTGTATGAACACGATAATTGCAGTTATTTTCTCAATATTATTTGAAGCATTCATTATAAGAAATTTCGCGCTGTTTGCAGTTTCTTTTGTCCTTGGAAATATAGGGCTTGCTGTGGCATCAACTATAATAGCCGCAATTATATCTAAAGCAGGCGCCAAAGGAACGCTTTACCCGGTGCTTTCGTTTCCAATTTTACTGCCTTTAATTTTAACTTGTGTGCAGTTAACATTACTATCCAATCAAGGTGCGGACTTTGCCGGTGCAAAATTTGAACTTGCAATTGTTTTCTGCTATGATGTTATTATGCTCACAGGTTCCTATATGTTGTTCGATTTTGTCTGGAAAGATTAGTAATTTATAATAATTAAGAGGTTTATAAATTATGGTTTGGAAAATATTTTTGTTTGTTCTGCTCTCTTTTGTATCAATAGCCGGCGTAGCATTTCCTATTGTACCCGTACCACATGCCTGGTATGAATTCCCTTTAATACCCGGGTTAAACGAGAATGCAAAAATAATTTTCTTTCATGTGCCTACCGCATGGCTTTCAGTTGTTGCTTTTCTTATGTCTACTATCTACAGCATACGGTATTTAAGAAAAAAGGATTTGGATGATGACGCAAAGTCCTATGCCGCCGCTCAGCTTGGAATAATTTTTTGTATATTAGCCACTGTAACCGGGGCGGTGTGGGCAAGGTTTGCATGGGGTTCATTTTGGAGCTGGGACCCGAGGCAGACAAGTATTTTTGCTCTGTTGTTAATTTACGGCGCATGGTTCGCATTAAGATCGTCAATAGAATCGGAAGAAAAACGCGCGGCGCTTTCTGCGGTGTATGCTATTATAGCATTTCTCACCGTTCCGTTTTTTATTTTTATTATGCCGAGAATTATGAGCGGTTTGCATCCCGGTTCTGCCGATGACACTAATTCCGGGCCTGTTATAAACTTCAAAATGAATGCTAATATGCAATTGATCTTTTTTCTGTCTTTAATAGGCTTTACAATCCTTTATTTCTGGATGTGGAGTTTAGGCTATAGATCAATAATATTAAGGGACAAAATTAATAAACAATCTATAAAGGAGTAACCCTTGCACGGATTATATCAACTTTTGGATAAAAACGCTATTTACGTTGTGATGATAATAGTTCTTATCGTCTGGATCGGTATTTTTTTATACCTGTACAATCTTGATAAAAGACTCAGAAATATTGAAAAAGAAATAAATGGAAATGGAAATGAGAAATAAGTACTTCTTCGGCGGTTTCATAATTGTAATTTTCATCGGATTTATGGCTTACTTGTTCACTCAAAGCAATATTAAATATGAGAATGATTTTGAAAAAGTAAAAAGCCAGGATAAAATTGTTAAAGCGACCGGGAGCTGGGTAAAAGAGAAGAATTACCAGATTGACAGCAAAAATAGAATATTCTCTTTTTACATGACTGATGCTAAAGGTAATGAAATGAAGGTTGTATTTAACGGTACTATGCCTAATAATTTTGAATCCGCTAAAAGTGTAGTAGTTACGGGAGAATATAAGGACGGCTGTTTCCGGGCAAGCAATATTTTAACAAAATGCCCGAGTAAATATGAAGGGCAAAACATCCGGGAAATGAAAACTTCCAGCTTATAGCTTGGTTCTATGATTTTTAATTCGGGTTTGTACAAACCCGCAAGCTTTCGGGGGTGACATAGTGCATCGATAATTTTTGCACACGCCGTATTTGATATAATGCTGGAAGTTCCATTTAAACAACTAATTACCCAAAATATCAGTAACGACAAATTGATTATATGAGGAAAAAATGATCGGGAGTATAATTTTAACATTTGCATTTGCCGCAGGTATAGTTACTGCAATAATGTATTATATGAATTTCCGCGGCTATAATAATGCGCTGTACTACGGAAGGGCTGCATATCATATTATGGCTATGCTGGTATTAGTAGCTGCGGCGCTGCTTGAATATTTGCTTATAACCCACCAATACGGTTTCAAGTATGTTTATGAGTATAGTAGTAATGAGCTTCCTACGGGTATTTTAATGGCTTCATTCTGGGGTGGACAGGAAGGCAGCTTTATGCTATGGTTAGTACTGACAACAATTGTCGGATTAATTTTACAGTCATATTCCTCCAAGCGCGGCGATCTTGAACCGAGAGTAATGAGCGTATTTGGTTTAGCTGCCGCTTTTATTCTGCTAATGGTTTCTCCGTTATTTAAGAATCCTTTTGTCTATTTATGGGCAGAGCCTATTTATATCGGGATAAAAAATATAAACCCTGCTTTGGCACATTTGCCTGCTTTACAGAATTTTCTCTTCAGCGACGGTTCTTCCGGTCAGCAATATATAAAAATGAATTCGGATTTATATTCATTATTAACCACATCAGGAATTACCTTAAAAGAATTTGTAATAAACGGTAAGGGCTTAAACCCCCAGCTGACTAATTTTTGGATGCAGATTCATCCCCCGATTTTATTTTCCGGCTTTTCGATGTCTACTGTTCCGTTTTGCTTTGCAATGGCAGCTATGATGAAAAATGATTACAGGGATTGGGTAAAACAGGCTTTCCCCTGGCTGCTTGCAGCTTGCGGAATTCTGGGGCTGGGCATAATGATGGGCGGATATTGGGCTTATGAAATGCTTGGGTGGGGCGGTTATTGGGCGTGGGACCCGGTTGAGAATTCAAGTCTTATTCCCTGGTTAGTCGGCGTAGCCGGCATTCATACACTGCTTGTCCAGAGAAAAAGTCAGTCAAAGGGAGAAAGCATAGGTAAATTTGCTATGACAAATTTAATCCTTTGTATGATGATGTATGTTCTTGTAATCTATAGTACTTTTCTAACAAGAAGCGGTGTTCTTGGTGATGCTTCGGTTCATTCATTTGTAAACCCGGGAACGATGGTTTATTTGTTCTTAATAATTTTTGTCGGTACATTTTTATTTTTAGGGTTCGGGACACTTGCATACCGGTGGAAATATTTAACTCTTCATGCTAAGAGCGATGAAAGCATTCTTTCGAGAGAACTTGCCCTGTTTACAGCCTCTGTTGTTTTATGCGCCTCTGCAGTAATAGTGCTTGTAGGTACTTCTGCGCCTATTTTCGGGCATTCAGTTGATGCAAGCTTCTATAATTCTATGCATATACCTATAGCAATTTTAATAGGACTTCTTAACGGCTTAAGTTTATTAATAAAATGGAAAACAACCAAGCCGCATGACCTGTTAAAAAAATCATTATTCTCAGCCTCAGCTGCATTGATATTAACAGTGTTAATTATTCTATTCGGCGGAATAAGCGATATTCTTGTAATGATTTTAATTTTAGCAACAACATTCGCGTTAATTGTTAATTTGGAAATACTAATAAAAGTTATACGCGGTAACCGGAAAATGATTGGCGCTTACATTGCGCATATAGGTATAGCGCTATTTTTACTCGGCGTTATCAGTTCTTCAATTTACAGCAGGGAAAACGACATCGATTTAATTAAGAATGAGCCTAAAACTGTTCTTGGTTATAAGATGACTTTTACCGGTTATCACACTATCGAGAATCAGACAAAATATGCCTTTAACATAAAAATTTCAAGCGGCAGCAATGAATATGAAGTTAACCCGGTAATGTACATAAGTGAATTCAACAACGGACTTATGAGAGAACCTGCTATTTTATC
>Ga0181520_10003580_pt1 | contig 27116 bp, 19 predicted proteins | sample PEATcosm2014_Bin_29_FD_132451 | JGI IMG/M metagenome (GOLD analysis project Ga0181520, IMG submission 132451) | Peatland microbial communities from MTU Mesocosm Facility, Houghton, MI, USA - PEATcosm2014_Bin02_30_metaG | ecosystem: Environmental > Terrestrial > Soil > Wetlands > Peat | place...
CGATTCAACGATTCAACGGTTTTCGCCATGCGGAATTGTCTTGAATTCTTTTGGCGTTGGCGTTAGCGGTGTTGCATTGCAATGGCGACGCGAGACAAAATTCTGGTGTTGGATGACGAGAACGACTGGCTGGAAGTCTGCCGCGATTATCTGTCGCAGCTTCCCAGCAAGCCGGAAATCCGCACGGTGTCGTCGGGCACGGGCGCGGTGGCGATGCTCGACGCGGAGCCGTTCCGGCTGCTGGTGTGCGATTTGAAGCTGCCGCGGATGGACGGGTTGCAGGTGTTGAGCATCGTGCGGCGGCGGTTTCCCGAATTGCGGACGGTGGCGCTGACGGGATTTTCGGACGAGGATTTCCGCTCGCGCGCCTATGCGATGGGCGTGGATTTGTTCTGGCTGAAGTCCGACATGCAGCAGAACCCGCGGATGTTCCTGGAGTGCATCGAGTCGCTGCTGGGCACGGAGGACGGCGGCGGTTTTCGCGATGTCAAAGCCAAAAATTTGCTGGACGTGATCCGGGTGGAATTGGCGCTGGGCAATTCGAGCGTCCTGCGCATTACATCCGGCTGGAAGGCGGCTCACGTCTGGATCAAGGACGGACAATTGGTTGATGTCCGTGCGGACGGGGCGGACGGGGAGGCTGCGCTCCGGCGTCTTTTGAATTGGAAATCCGGCACGTTTGAGAGCCTGCCGGCCGAACCCAGCCACGTCCGGATCATCACCCGGTCAGTGGATGCGATCCTGATCGAGTCCGCCCAGACCGTGGAGAAGGCCGAGAATCCGACCCCCAAGCAGGAGGAGGAAGAGACGAGGTTTGTCAACCGGCTGACGGCGGTGGCTTACGAGGGCGCGGAATTCGTGGTGACTGTTCCCGTCAAAAAGAGTGAAGCTGCCAAAGGATGGGGCATCAAGGAGGTGGACCGGCTGGCCGCCTGGGCGCGGCAGGCCGACAAGTCGGCACGGCGGCTTGGCGAGAAGTTCAACGCCGGTCCGTTGACGCACATTACGGGACATAATCTCGAACGGCATCTGCTGTTGACACAGGAGGGCGGCAGAATCTTTGCCGTCGGGTGGCCGCTGGATGCGGATTCGGAGCATATGTTTGAACGAAGCAAAAAACTGGCTGAAACATGGGCATCTTAAACTGGTTTGGCAAACCCGCGCCAGACGTGCAAAAGCTGACGGCGGGAAGTTTCACGGTGGATCGCCACGGCAATGTGCTGACGACCACCGTTGGTTCCGCCTATCCGCAATGGCTGCTGGACGACACCGCGCGCGAGGTGCTGGCGCTCTTCCGCGGCGCGCACGATGCCCAGATGCCGCTGACGGGGCTTGAACTGCATTTTGCCGGCCTGGACATCACGGCCCGGGAGATGCAGGGCGGCGCCATCATTTTTGTTGCGCCTCAAAAGGCGGTTGCGTCGTCGTCGCCAGCCTGTAAGGACCACGCATGAGCGCCATACCTTCCGACCAGTTGATCGCCCGCATTGAGGCACACATCGAGTGCTGGAAACAATTCAACAACTTCGCCATTGCCGCCCGAGCCAAAAAGTTCAGGCCGGAGGATGAGTCCCATTTCATTGAACTCAAAAAAATAATCGCGCTGGACGCGGAGATGATTTTCAACGCCATCGGGGATCAATTGTCCGCCAAGGGTGAAGCCGCCGCGCTCATCGGGCGCGCGCCGTCGCTGCGCCATTTGAGCGAAACAGGGCGGGGCGACTGGCACGACATCGAGGACGCCTGGCACAAAATTTACATCGGCTGGCATTCCGTTTTGGGACAAATCAAGATCAAGCAGCGCGGAGGGAACACCCCGTTCTTCAGCGGTAAAAAATAAATCCGCCGCGCCCGGTTCTTCCCGTCCGCCGCGCGCGGGTTGCGCCGCGCTTCATTCTTTTTTGCGGAACAGGCTCTCGCTGTCGGCGATGTTGAGAACGGAAAGGTCGTAGCCGCCGCCGGGATTGCGGTTTCGCGCGACGGCCATTTGCGCGGCTATTTTCCTGATTGTGCCGGAGGCAAAATACCGCATGATGCCGACGCCGATGCTGGCGCTGAAGATGACGATGAGGAGGCAGTGTTCGTCAATGTTGACGACGAGCATGCTGGATTTTTCCCCCTGCTGATAGACGCTGTTGAAATTCGTTTCGTTGACGAGGCCGGCGATGGTCTGGTTGGCCATGAACGCGCCGGACGCGAGCGCCCCGATGGTGGTCACGTCAAACTGCGAGGCGTCGCCCTGGTGCGCGATGAGGAAGCCGCCCTTGTCAATGATGAGCGCGGCGGTGGCGTCGGTCTGGCCGATGAATTCGCGCAACGCATCGTCGAGCCGCCGCGTGTCCTCCTCAATCAATTGGGGCAGGGTGGCCATGTCAGGCGTGCGGGGCGGTGCTTTGGTTGATGAATTTCTGGAGCAGCAGGCGCGTGATCATGTTGAGCGATTCAAACACGCCCTCGCATTTGTGCGCGGTGGCTGTGAATGACGGGACCTGCACTTCGCTGTTGTTCAAAAGATATTCCATATATTCGACCGGCGCGGCGTTTGGCAGGTCGCGCTTGTTGTATTGCAGGATATAGGGGATGTCCGCAATGTTTAATTTCAATGAGGCCAGATTGTCCACGAGGTTCTGGAAGCTTTCCACGTTCTCCGGCATTTTCTCGTATTGCGAATCGGCGACGAACACGATGCCGTCCACCCCGCGCAACACCAGTTGCCGCGTGGTGTTGTAAATCACCTGGCCGGGCACGGTGTAAAGCTGGAACTTCGTCTTGAAACCCTTGATGGTCATCGCCTCGATCGGCAGGAAGTCGAAAAACAGCGTGCGGTCGGAACTCGTCGCCAGCGAGACGAGCTTGCCCTTGTTGCCCGCCTGGGTCTGAACATGGTCGTGGACTTGCACGAGGTTGGTCGTCTTGCCGCCCATTGCAGGGCCGTAATAAACGATCTTGACCTGCAATTCCTTGGTTGATTGGTTGATGATGGCCATAGTGTTTATTCTTTCTTGCGGTCGAGTTCGCCGGCAAGCGACACAAGCTGCGCCGTCGGCAATGTTTTACCGGCGTGACCGAAGGCGGCGAAATAAATGGCGTTCACGCGGAAAATGTGCCACGACACATCGCCGACCGTAAACTCCAATTTATTAAGCGCGCCCATGCGCAACTCGCGGGTGCAATGCGCCACGCGGTCGTAAATCTGCGGCAGAAACGCGGCCGCCGTGTCCGCGTTAAAATCCGGCGGCACCTCGCTCGCGATCATCAAACCGTCATACAGGGCAATCACGGCGCCGGCCACGCCGGGCAGCGCCGCCGCGCGAGCCGCGATATCCCGCGGGGTCGCGGCGGGCGGCTTGAAATCCGAGCCGGACGCCTCCGGCTCCGATACGGCGACGCCCGGAGTCCGCGCCTTTGAAAACACATCCGGCATGTCCGGCTTTGCGGGAACCACGGCGGCCGGAATTGGAACCGGAACCGGCGCGGGCGCCGGCGGCTGCGCGGCTTCCATTTTTTTTGAGTCTTGAAATAAATTGGGAATTTCCGCCGACACGGAAACTTTTTGTTTCGCCAGGCCCGCGGCCTTCTGGCTCGCAAAAAACAGCGGCGCAAGCACCTTGAGCGGCAATTCCAACTCAACGCCGTCATGGACTGAAACCGGCGGCGGGTTGGGACGGATCATCATGCGCAGATTTTTCCAGGGAATTGTCACACGCCCGCGTTTGAGTCCCGGCTCGACGAGCGAGGCGGGCAGGGCGGCCTGCGCGTTCATCAAATTTGCCTGGACCAGTTCCATCTTGATGGCGTCCGGCCATTTTTCCACCAGCGCGGACAACGGCGCAAAAATGGAAACTTCAGCGGCAATTGGCGTCGCGGTCACCGGAATTTTGGGCGCAAAATTAAAATCGGCGGCGGTGGTCACGGAGGGAGTCGGAGCAGTTGGATCGGTCTTGGCCGCGGCTGGCATGGTTTTCGGGGCAACTGCCGGTGGCGTCGCGGCGGGAGTTGAAGTTGCTGTGGCCGGCGCCGGTTCGGGCGTCTTGGGCGGCGGTATCGGTGCGGCCTTGGCCGGAGCTTGAGCCGCGGCGTCCGGCGTGCGTGCGCTGAACGGCGAGGCGATGTCGTCCGCCAGTTCAATTTTTTTCGCGGTGCGTCGCGACAACAGGGCTGGGTTGATTCGTGTAATGATTTCGTTCAGCGGCAGGGCAATCTGGCGCGCGTCATTGTCGCCGGAACGATCAAACAATCCGGGGAGGGCGGCGCAAAGTTCGCCGAAGGAAATTTTGACCGAGCCGTGGGCGAGTTGCGACAGGGCTTTTTCCACTGGGATGGAAACCGACGCGCTGGCCGCTGGCGTTTGCATCAGCAGTTTCGCGCGCAAATCCACCGGCAGGACGGGCATGATGGATGACAACGGCAATTGCAGATTGCCCAGGCTGGCAGCGGATGCGGCGGGCGCGGATGAAAATGGAATTGGAGCGGGCGGGACGGCAACGCGCGCGGCGGGAGTTGGAGCTGCCGGCGCGGGCTTGGCCGCGGCTGGCATGGTTTTTGGGGCAACTCTCGGCGGCGGCGCGGCGGGGCTTGGAGTTGGAGAAGCGCGTGCCGGTTCGGGTGCCTTGGGCGGCGTCGTCGTCGCGGGTTTGACTGGAGCTTGAGCCGGGGCGAAACCCGCGCCCGGCGTGCGCGCGCTGAACGGCGAGGCGATGTCATCCGCCACTTCAATTTTTTTCGCGGCGCGTCGTGACAGCAGGGCCGGATTGATTCGTGAAATGATTTCGTTCAGCGGCAGGACAATCTGGCGTGCTTCATTGTCTCCGGAATGGTCAAACAGTCCGGGGAGGGCGGCGCAAAGTTCGCCGAAGGAAATTTTGACCGAGCCGTGGGCGAGTTGTGACAGGGCTTTTTCCACGGGGATGGAAACGGACGCGGCGGCTGGCGGCTTTTGCGTCAGCAGTTTTGCGCGCAAATCCACCGGCAGAACGGGGATGATGGATGACAGCGGCAGTTGCAGATCGCCGAGGCTGGCGGCGGGAGGAGAGTGAACGGGTTGCGGTTTGAATTGTGGCGCGGCGGGCGGCATGGCGCACGCGGGCGCGGCAGCGGCCTCGGGACGCGGTGACACGACAGTTCTTGAATCGCTGTCGTCAAAGCGTCGAAGCAGACCTCGCAGCAACCCGGCAAATTTTGATTTCACAATGTTCGACATGACTGGTTACGCTATACTCGCATTTTGTGCAATAGACAAGCCACTTTTGATTCAGCAGAAACCCTGCCATAACTGCCTGTATTGCCGGGTTCCAGCGTGAGATTTCGACGTGAGGATGGATTTGCGGCGGCGATTTTGTCCCATCATTGGACGGTCTGTCCTGTTTGCGGCAACGCGGCAAACATGGCAATTCAACCCGCAGAAATTCGATTGCTGCGGAAAATCATTGCAAATAATGTCCCCGGCATTCTACATTGCGCGTGAGGACATTTGTTTGGAATGGAAGTCCAACATAAAATTCTGGTTTTGGATGACGACGCCGACTGGCTCGAAATGAGCCGGGACATACTTTCGCAGCTTCCCAGCAAGCCGGAAGTCCGCACCGCCACGTCCGGCAAGCGCGCGCTGGCGATGCTCGACGCCGAGCCGTTCCGCCTGCTCATTTGCGATCTCAAGATGCCGCGCATTGACGGCCTGCAGGTGCTGACCATCGTGCGCCGGCGTTTTCCCGAACTGCGCACCGTGGTGTTGAGCGGGCTGGAGGACGACGAATTCCGCTCCCGCGCCTACGCGCTGGGCGTTGACATGTTCTGGCTCAAGACCGAGATGCAGGGCAATTTGCAGATGTATCTCGAATGCCTTGAGTCGCTGCTGGGCCGCGATCAGGCAGCCGGTTTCCGCGGCATCCAAAGCAAGGGCCTCATGGACATCATCCAGATGGAATGCCTGGCGCGCAGTTCCACCGTGCTGCGCATCACACGCGGCTCGCTCGTTGCCAGACTCTGGATCAAGGAGGGCGAACTTGTTGACGCCGAAGCCGAGGGCGCGCGCGGCGAGACGGCGTTCCTCCGGATTCTCACCTGGAAATCCGGCACGTTTGAAAATCTGCCCGCCGAACCGAATCGCGAGCGCACCATCCTCAAGCCGGTCAACGCGCTGCTTTTGGAATCGGCCCAGGCGATTGATGAGAAGGACGGCGACGCCGGGGTTTCAAATGAAACCGTTCAAATACACCGCCGCACGGTCTGGAAACTCTCGCTGCTCACGCGCGCCGGAGCCGAATTTGTTGTCGCCGTTCCGCCGGAGGGACAGGGCGCGCATGAGGCGATGGGCGTGGAAGCCCAGACGGCGGGGCAATATGCCCAGTGGACGCGCCGCGCCACGGCCATCATCAAACGCATGGGCGATGCGGTGGACGCCGGGCCGTTGCTGCATCTCGACGCAAGCAATCTGGAACGCCGTTTGCTGTTGATTCCGGGTGAGAATAAAAATTTCCTGGTCGGCTGGTTGCCGGAAACCGGCGGGGGGTTGCTCGAAAAAACAAAGAAATTGGTCGCGTCATGGGACTCTTGAACAACATTTTTGGTCCGTCCGCCAAACGCGCCGGGGTCACGCAACTGCCCAGCGGCAGCATCACCGTGGATCGCACGGGCAAGATCATCAGTTCCACCGTGTCGTCCGGATATCCGGTGGACATCCTCCAGGCCGTCGGCAAGGAAGTGATGGCGCTGATGCACGAAGCCCACGCGGCGCAGATGTCGCTGGCCGAGGTCAGCGTCCACTTTGCCGTTCTGCGCATCACCGCCCGCGAGCTGCGCGGCGGCGCGATCATCTTCCTGTTCCCGCAGACGGCGCTGTCGCCCATTTCAAACTGAATGCCTATGACGCTCAAAGAAATCAACCAATTGGTCATCCAGATCGAAACCCACATCGAATGCTGGAAACAGTTCAACCACTTTGTCAATGTCGCCCGCGCCAAAAAATTCGGGCCGGCTGATGAGAACCATTTTCTCGAGATCAAGAGTGTCATCGCACAGGAGATTGAATTGATTTTTGCCTCCGTCGAGGTTCAGTCGCCCAGCAAGGAGGACATCATCTCGCTCATCGGCCACGCGCCGTCGCTGCGCCACTTGAGCGAAGTGGGCGAGGGCGAATTGCGCGGCATTGAAAACGCCTGGCACCGGATTTACATCAGCTGGCATTCTGTTCTGGGCCAGCTCAAGGTCAAGCAGCGCGGCAACGAAACCTCCTCCTTCAGCAAAAAAAAGTGAGCGGCGCGCCACTTCTTTCTTGCCAGCCGCGTCATATTTCGCGTTGAAGCGCCATGCTCAATTATTTTCAAATACTCATTCTCTCGCTGATCCAGGGGGCCTGTGAACTGCTGCCGGTTTCCAGCTCGGCCCACGTCATCGCCGCCGAAAAAATCATGGGACTCGATCCGTCCAGCCCCGAAATGACGATGCTGCTCGTCATGCTGCACACCGGCACGATGTTCGCCGTCATCGTTTATTTCTGGAACGGCTGGAGGCGGGATTATTTCCAATCGCGCGGACAGTTCCAGTGGTTCGCGGTTCAAATCGTCATCGCCTCGACTTGCACGCTCATCATCTATGGCGGATTGAAAATCCTGATTGAAAAGGTTTTAATGCACGGTGGCGATGTGGAGGAATTATTCAAGAAATTGCCTTTGATCGCCGGCGCGCTGGCCGCCGTGGGCGTCCTGATTCTTTATTCGGGCTGGCATGAAAGACCGTCACGCCAGGCCGAAATTCAACCGTTGCATTCCGTGTGGATCGGCATCGTGCAAGGATTTAGCATTCCATTCCGCGGCTTTTCGCGTTCCGGCTCGACCATTTCCACCGGCCTGCTGCTCGGACTGCCGAAACAAAAACTGGAGGAATTCAGTTTCGCGCTCGCCGTCATTTTGACACCGGCGGCAATCGCACAAGAAGCGCATCGGCTGATCAAAGCGCATTCTTTGAGCAAGGAATCGGCACTTCATCTTTTGACACCCGGCCTCGTCGGGATGCTGTTCAGCTTCGCCGCCGGATTGCTCGCCTTGAAATGGCTTTCGCGCTGGCTTGAAGCGGGACGCTGGAAATTCTTCGGCTTCTATTGCCTCATCGCGGCAGCGGGGGTTTTGATCCTTCACTTCGAACTGCCGCATTAAACGTTTTTTCTTCGGAAGGACGAGTTACACGATTTCCTGACTCTCAAATTGATTTTGGACTCGCGGAACTCGTTCCTCCGGAAAATTACTGCGCCGGCTTTGGAATGAAAATCTTCTTTCCGACAATCAAATTTTTCGGATTCAATCCCGGATTGGCCGCCTGAATTTGTTCCGGTGTAATCTTGGTCTTCAACTCGGCGCTGTAGGCTTTTGCGATTGCTGAAAGCGTGTCCTTGTCTTGAATTGTGTAATAATAGCCATTTTGCGCGCCGCCGGCGGGCGGGTTGGCATTGTCAATTGAAACGACCGGTGGTTTGCGGCCCGTCGTCGGAACGCCGCCGGCCTTTTCCAGCTTCTCAAGCTCCTTCAAAACCAGATCGTTGTCGTCCTGCTGTTTTTTGGCGAGGTCCTTCACCTGCCCGGCGAGATTCTTCAAGTCATCCGCGCTCGCGTTGTTGTTCGCGGCGGGCTGGCTCAACTTGTCCTGCAAATCACCGACGCTTTTTTCCAGCGCGGCGAGGCGTTTGCCCTGCGCTGTCTGCGCGTCAATCAGGTCCTGGATCCTGCCGTTGATCTGGTCAATCTGCTGCTGCGTCGCGTCTTCCTGCCCGCGCGCGGGGACGGACGTGAAAGCGGCGAAAACGGAAATAAAAAGCCAAAATGAAATCTTTCTCATGCGCCGAAAATAAACTGATGCGCGGTGGCGTCAATTTTATTTCACAACCGACACCGTCGGCACGCCAGTTTCACATTGCCTAAAAAGCAAAGTAAGAGTATCAGTTTAGAATGCGCCCCCGCAGAGTGTGTTCGACCTGTTTCAAGCTGATTGCAGCGGGGCTTCTCATGTTCCAACTGGCTGCGGTTGGCGAAGCGAAACCCATCCGGCTGCGCAATGAACTCATTGAAACGGATTCCGTCACCAACCGCGCCGTGCTGGCTGCCGCCGCGCGCGCCCAGGCTGCCGCTTCCGGCCTTTTTCTCGTCCAGTTCAGCGGTCCGCCCGGACCGGTCCGGCGCGCGGAATTGCGCCTGGCTGGCGTGGAGTTGCTTCAATATGTGCCGGACGACGCCTTCATCGCCAAGTTGAACAACGTGTCGCAGGCGGGCGTAGCGGCGATGAGCGACGTCACATGGATCGGGCCTTACCGGACGGAACAGAAGATTCATCCGCAACTGGCCGTGGCGGCGCTCGTCGCGGCGCAGACCAACGAGACAGTGAATGTCAGCATTTTGCTCTCACCATCGGCGACGATGGCGGAAATTGCCGCCGTGCGCTCGCATCTCGCACTGGTTTACAACGAAAGCCATTTGCGTCAGGGGATCATTGTGCGCGGTGAGTTGCTGCCCGGCCATTTGGACGTGCTGGCGCAATCCAGCGCGGTGCTGTGGATTGAGCGCGCGCCCAGGCGGAAACTGGTGGATGAAGCCGCCTCGAAGATTGTCGGCGGCGATGACGGCAATGTCGCCACGCCGACGGTCACACAACAACTCGGTTTCAACGGCTCCAACGTGATCGTGTGCGTGGCGGACACGGGACTGGATTCCGGCAACACGAGCACGATGCACCCGGATTTGCGGGGGCGCGTGACGGGATTTCAATTTTACGGTTCGCTGACGGACGGCTCGGATGGCTACGGTCATGGGACGCATTGCGCGGGCATTGTTGCTGGCAACGCGGCGACCGGCGAGACGGATCCCGACTCCGGCCAGTTCTACGGTCTCGGCGTCGCGTCCGGTGCCAGTTTATTTGTCGAGCGCATTTTTGACGCCGACGCAAATGAAGTCAGCCCGTTTCCTAGCGACGAAACGCTCACGCACGACGCCGTCCGGCACGGGGCGAAGATTGGGTCGAACAGTTGGGGCAACGACGTGCAGGGCGAATATGACACCGACTGCGCGCAATTCGACGAACTGGTGCGCGACGCGGACGCTGGCACGGCGGGCGACCAGCCTTACATTCTGGAATTCTCCGCTGGCAACGCCGGGCCGGACTCGCAAACCATCGGCAGTCCGGCCTGCGCCAAAAATGTGATCGCCACCGGTGCGTCGGAAAATATCGCAGGCACACTGGCGATGACTTATGGACTTTATGCCGACGGCCCGGACACGATGTGCGATTTCTCCAGCCGCGGGCCGTGCGCGGATGGCCGCATCAAGCCGGATTTGGTCGCGCCGGGAAGCTGGATTGCTTCCGCCGCATCTTCCGCCGCGCCGGACGAGAGCGCGATTGCGTGGTCGGCGATTGACAATTATTACGTCTTCATGGGCGGCACGAGCATGTCCGGTCCTCACGCGGCGGGCGCGGCGGCGGTGTTTGTGCAGTATTACCAAAGCACGCACACCAACGCGGTGCCGACGCCGGCGCTGGTCAAGGCGGCGCTGATCAATTCGGCGGATGAACTGGACGAATCCAACGGCGGCCCCGGCCCGATTCCGAACAACGACGAAGGCTGGGGGCGCATCAATCTGGAGAACATCGTCGTTACCAACGTCAATACCGCGCCGCGCTTTTACCAGTATCTTGACCAAACGGTGCTGCTGACGAACAGCCAGGTTTATTCGCAGCACATTTTTGTTCAGGGCGCGGATCAACCGTTGAAGGTCACAATGGTCTACACCGACGTGCCGGGATTTCCGGGCGCGCTGCCGGCGCTGGTGAATGATCTGGATCTGGAAGTCGTCGGCCCGGACGGAACGCTCTATCGCGGCAACCAGTTTGGCGCGGGCGAGTCGGTGCCGAACGCGCCCACGCCGGACAAGCTCAACAATGTGGAGGGCGTTTATCTTTCGCAACCGGCGCCCGGCGATTATCTCGTGCGGGTGCGCGCCAGCAAGGTCGCGCAGGATGCGCGGCTCGACACCGCCGCGATTGACCAGGATTTTGCGCTGGTCACTTCCGGCGATCTCGCGCGGCCGGGCGCGGGAATTATTTTGCTGGACCGGCCCAGCTACACCGCGCCGGGCGTGATGCAGATTGAAGTGCTGGACGCCGCCCGCGCCTCCAGCAACACCGTCGGCGTGCTGGTGACGAACCTCACCGGGCACGGGGGATTGACCAGCTTGTTGCGCACCCTGGGCAATTACGGCGCGTTCACCGGCGCGGTCGCCACGGTCTCCGGCGCGGCGGGCGCGGGGCAAATCCAGATTGCCAACGGCGACATTTTGGAGGCGGATTATTTTGATTCGACTGGAAAAGAGCGAACCGCGACAGCGGTGGCGGATCTTGTGCCGCCCGCGATCAGTGCCGTGACAATCACCACCGATCTCGGCGTCCTCACCATCACCTGGCAGACGAGCGAGCCGGCGACTTCCATCGTCCATTACGGCACGAACAGTTCCAATTTGAACCTCGGAGTCACCAATGCCGCGCTCGTGACGAGCCATGTCGTGAAGCTGACCAGGCTTATTCCCGGCGAGACATATTATTTTTCAGTCAGCTCCGCCGACGCCGCCGGCAACACGGGCACGAACAACAACTCCGGCGCGTTTTACACTTTTGTCGGCGTGGCCACGCCGACGGTGCTGCTGGTGGACGCTTATGACACCGCGGCGGAAGAGGCGGATGGTTCGACGGTGATTCCCGACGGCGCCTACACCAACGTGCTGGCGGCGGCGGGCGTCAGTTACGGCTTTTGGAAAGTGAACGCGCGCGGCTATCCGCAGCTCTCCGACCTGACGCCGTTCCCGGTCGTCATCTGGCGGATAACCGACGACGAGGTGAATTACGGGGTGGACGAAGATGGTCTTCCCGATCCGACCGCCACCAACAACACGCTGAATGCCCAGCAGCAATTCATGATTCAGAGCTACCTGAACGGCGGCGGCTCGTTCTTCATGGCGTCCATGGGAATCCTCTCGCAATTGGGCGGCGCGCCGTTCGCGCGGAACGTGCTGCAAGTGGCCGGGTTCATCCAGAATCCCGACCCGCCGGCGCCTGATCCGGCGGGCGACGAGGATTTTGGCGTGCCGGCAATTCTCGGCGCGCCCGCGTCCGTCGCCAGTGGCATGAGCATGACGCTGGATTATGGCAGTTATCCAAGTTTCGACGATGGTTTTGGCGATGTCTATGGGCCGGATTTCTCGGACACGTTCACGCCATCGTCCGACTCCACGGCCATCACCTTTGAATCGGTGTCCGGCAAGCCGTGCGGCATGAGCTATCCGAACATCGGCGTGGACAGTCCGGGCCGGGTCGTGTTCATGTCGTTCCCGTTCGACGCGTTGCCGACGAACGGCGCGGCTCCGAATAATGCGGTGGTGTTGCTGCAAAACATCATCAGGTTTCTCGCGCCCGGCGCGAATGGAGCCGGAGTCATCATGCTCGATAATACGATTTACACGACCAATGCCATGGCGACGGTGGAGGTTGGGGATTCGGACCTCGCGGGCGCGGGCCAGACGACGGCCAGCTTCGTGGCCAGTTCCCGGACCAACACGACGACGGTGACGCTCTACGAAACCACGCATCCCGGATTGTTCAAGGGCTTCATCACGCTGGTGGGCGGAAATGCGGCGGCCAATCAACTGCTGGTTCACAATGGCGACACCATCACGGCGAGCTATTTTGATTCGTCGAACAACAGCAACGAGACCGCCACCGCGGCCATTGATACCGTGCCGCCGGTCATTTCGCAGGTGGCGGCGACCACGGATTATTACAACGCCAACGTGACGTGGCTGACCTCGAAGCCGGCGGATTCGTCGGTGCAATACAGCGAATCGCCGCTGCCCGACCGCGCGGCCTATGTCAGCACCCTCGTGACCAATCACGCCGTCACGGTCAGCGGACTCTCCGCGAACCGGACGTATTATTACCAGGTGGTCAGCACCGATCAGGCCGGCAACACGACAGTGGATGACAACAATGGAAATCTGTTCGTGTTCCAGACGCTCAAGGCGGCGGCACCGCCGTGGTTCGACAATCTGGAAGGCGGCGCGCCCGGCTGGTCGGTCGTTCCCGATCCGTCGTTTGGCTCCGACATCAACTGGACGCTGGGCACGCCCAACAATCCTCTGGTGACCAGGGCTTATTCCGGCACCAACGCCTGGGGCAGCGACCTCAATGGCAGCCAGGATTTTTTCCTCGCCAGCAGTTATTTGTATAGTCCGGTCATAGATCTCTCCGGCCTCACCTCGGCAACGCTTACGTTTTATGATGCCTGCAATTTCAGCGAGATTTATGAGGACGGCGTGGTGTATGTCAGCACCAGCAGCAGCACGCCACCCGGCAACCTGCCGATGGCGGCGGATTTAACCGGCGCCGTGGACATCTGGGATCAGGAAACCGTGGACCTGACGCCATGGGTCGGCAAGACCATTCAGGTCGTTTTTTATTACGAGGGCATTGAGTTCGGCCAGGAAGTTTATGGCTGGACGTTGGACGACATCAGCATCACCGGAGTCGCGGCGGGCGGGAACATCACCATCACAAAAAATCTGGGGCAGGGGACATGGTCGCTCTCCTCGCTTTCGCCCATCGGCCTGGTGCCGGTGCAATCCGACGTCACGCCTTCCGCCACGGTCAGCAATCTGCCCGCGGGACAATACGTCGCGCAGTTCGGTGACGTTCAATACTACATCACGCCGCCCGGCCAGACGAACACCCTGGCCGTCGGCGGCGCGCTGAACTTCACCGGCAACTACACTTTCCTCGATGTGAACCACAACGGCATCTCCGACGCGTGGGAAATGGACTACTTCGGTTCCGTCGCCACCAACCGCACCCAATTCACGGACACCGATGGAAACGGGATGTCCGACTACGCCAAATTCATCGCCGGCCTTGATCCCACCAACGCCGCCTCGCGGTTGTATTTGACGGGCGAAACCATGCAGGCCAGCGGCCTCGTTCAGTTGCAGTGGTCGGCTGTCGCCAGCCGGCTGTATCAAGTCAGCGTCTCCACCAACCTGTTGAGCTGGCTGCCGGTCACGGACTGGCTGCAAGGCTCCAGCAACCCGGCCATGAGTTGCACCGTCACCAACTCCGGCGGCGGCTCGCATTTCTACCGGGTTCAAGTGCGGCCTTGACGGGCTTGGGCAGCCGCCCGTCGCAACCTTCTGGAAAACTTCAAGGCCAGTCCCGCTTGAACAAAACGAGACCTCTGCAAAACGTGTAGCGTCGAGGCTGTGCCTCGACCTTGCAGCCTCGAAATCCTGCGTTTCCGGCCGCAGGCCGGACGCTACAGCTTTCGCCATGGTGGTTTTGAAGAGGTCTCAAAACAAAAGTCATTTTGTCTCTCCGGTTCAGTTTCAATATCGCAACTCGCTTTGAAACAATCAGGTCTGACACCTTCATGGTTTATGGAGCAAAGAATCCACCGTAAACTGCTGGACAGACATATAGGAGTCAGTCTGCCCTGATACCGCAACATATCGTCCGTCTGCCTCGACGCGCAAAAATAGCAGGTATGTCTTTTCGTCTTTTGGATCAAAAGAAGCCAATTTTGGGTAAAATGCCACGTTGCTGTGTGATAGTGCTTCCGCATCCGCATCAGCCAACCGGTAGTGGTGGAAAACAAAAGTCTTAATGTTGCGGTCACCTTTCAGGACGGTGAAGACATCAAATGTGGTTTCGATACCGATGCCAACTATGTTATTGGTAGAAATTTCAATGTCCCGCAACACCGCACGCTCCGAGGTCGTCGTGACTTTCGTGGGCGTCGCAATAGCAACGAACGTAGCCGCATCGTTGAGCTTGTCATAAGTCCAAGACGTCCCAAGGCGAGCCCCTAAAGTTTCAGACGTCGTGAGGCTAGACTCCCTCACAAGCTGAGGCTTCACGTCTTGGGCGGCAACTGATAATGCGGCAACTGCCAATATTACGCCGACTGCTCCGATTCGTGTGGATGTGTTCATATTATTGCTGCATAACTATTTATTAGGCTGATGTCTTCGCGTCATATATCCGATTCCACCAACCGATGGCTTGCCCGTCATACCTGATAAGAACAATCTTATCGCCAGAATCCGTCCGAACAAGTGCCGCCGTGTATAACTCCGAACCAACTCCGGAAGGGATGCGGACTTGGCGAATCTTCAAAATCTTGTAGCTGGCAAAATGCTTATCTAGCACTTTGTGCTTATCTAGCACTTTGGAAACAACATCTTCGGCTGAAGCAGTGGCAGGCAGTCCGACGAGCTGAACTGCGCCATTCGTCCAAAGAACATGTGACTGTGAAAGGCTGGCAACGAGCTCGTCAATCGGGTCATGCGTTGTGGCGCATCCGACTAACAGTGCTGCAATAATAGCGAATAAGAACGAACGCATAATCATCCTAACGATCCAAAGAAGGCATGTTGCAGAAGTTGGCGCAACGGGCGACAACTATGATGTCGGTAAACAATCATATCTCAAACATGCCAATGAAAACGAATACGCCTCCCAATTCTGAAACGCAAGCGCGAATCCAGCAACTCAAACTGGGCGTGGACTGGCACGCCGATCATTTCCGGGTGGTCCGGATGCGCGACGGCCAATCGCCCCAGCCGGCGCAACGCTTCACCCCGGCCAGTTTCCTGCCTTACGTGCAGAAACAACTCACTCTGGCCGACCAGGTGTGCGTCGTTTACGAAGCCGGGCCGGGCGGCTTCCACCTCCACCGCCAGCTCACCGCGCTGGGTGTCAGGACCTTTCTCGTGCATCCGCAAAAACTCGATCCCCGGCATAAAGGAGTTGTGACCGACAAAACCGATGCCCGTGAACTGACCTTGAATCTGGATCGTTATCTCCGCGGCAACCTGCGGGCCATGAGTGTGGTCCGCGTGCCCACCCCCGCCGAAGAGCAGCGGCGCGCCCTTTCCCGCCAGCGCGAACAACTCCGGCGTGAACGCCAGCGTCTCGCCGCCCAAGGCCGCAGCTTGTGTCTGACCCAGGGCATCCGGCTGCGGGGCGAATGGTGGTCGCAAACGTTATCACTTCCGGAGTGGCTGGAACCCCGTTTGAGTGTCTGGCGCAAACTCATCATGGCCGTTGAGGAGCAGCTCGAAGCCCTGACCCAACAAGTCGAGGCGCTGGCGCCCAAGGCACGGCCCAAGGGTCTGGGGCCGCTCACGCTGGGCCTGCTCATCGCCGAACTCTGCGACTGGTCGCGCTTCAAGAATCGCAAACAGATTGGCAGCTACACCGGCTTGTGCGGCGGGGTCAGCAGTTCGGGCCAAAGTCATTGCGATCTGTCCATCACCAAGGCCGGGAATGCCCGCGTGCGCTGGGCCTTGATCGAACTGGCCTGGCGCATGGTGCTCTATCAACCCCAAAGCAAAGCCGTTCAACGCTGGAAGCATGTGCTGCTCAATCCCAGGGCCGCCGCCCGGCAAAAGAAACGCGCACTCGTGGCGCTGGCCCGGCAACTGGCCGTCGATCTCTGGCGCTGGCAAACCGGCAAGATCACCCCCGAACAACTCGGCTGGGTCATGGTGTAACCCTTGTAACCGGACTTTCCTTGAACCTCAAAACCAGCAATGCGATTTCGGAAACGGAGCCTGCCCGATTGGCTCAGGGGTTCCATCGGGAACCGTTAAAAAGAATGGGCGGCTTGGTTTCCCTGCCTCCGGCCAACGGACTTGGCCTTTTTGTAACCCTGTCACTCAGGGAACGGATAGCAGACTGTGCGGAGCTAACACTCCTGCATGCGGCGGGAAACACGCGGACGAAATCACACCCAGGGGAATTGATGTTAAAGGAAACGCTCTGGTCAGTGACCCGGCACTGCCGCGAGCCATATGGCTCGCTATCGGCAGTGCCTGCTTTAGCCGACGCTCCACGCGCCGGCGTCGCCAGCCAAAACAACCTTGCTCAAATCTAACCCACTCATGAATACCTGAACGATTCACCGCTGGCACCCTTCAACTTGACTTTACTCATAGCAGCTGAGCCACCGCCGACTCGCGACGGGAACCGCGATAGCGGAACGGCCAGCGCCAACGGCGGTTGGCTCCGGCGAAGTCCCAACTGTTAATTTAGTCCAGCCTGAATTCATTTCGTTCCGCCGGTTCAGTTTTCAAGTTCGTAAGTCACTTCGGCGGGAGGATTTTTTGGAATTCCGGCAGGCTGCGCAATGCGTCAAAGCGCGGGTCGGAGCGGTTGGTGGCGGCGAGGTCGCCGGATTTGGGGTCGCTCTGGAGGCGTTTGGCGTTCAAATCCATGGCCACGCGCAAATTTTCGAGCGCGTTGCTGTTTTTGCCGGTCATGGCCTGGAACGCGGCGAGGTCGTAATACGCCTCCGGACGGATCGCTTCGGGAGCGAGCGTGATGAGTCTTTGGAGCACGGCGTCAAGCTTGGTAAAATAATCGCCGCCCATTTTGCTGTAAAACTGGGCGAGCGCGGAGGCTTCGTTATACGAAATGGCCGGATTCGTGAGCGCCCGGTCGAACAGGGCGATGGCGCTGTTGGTCTGGCGCATCTGGAAGTAGGCGCCGCCGAGCACCAGCAGGTTTCGGATGTCGTCGGGATGGTCACGCGCCTCAGTTTCCATTTGTTGCAACTGGGTGGTTGCCTGGGCGTTGCCGGAGATCTGCTTTTTGATGTCTTCAATTCGATCCACGAGGCCGCTGATCTGGCCGTTGTAGGGATCGAGCTTCTGGCAGGTTTTGGCAACGATGAGCGCGTCGTCGAAACGCTGGAATTGAAAGAGGAAGTTGGCGTAGCGGACGACCGCCTCGGGGCTGTAGGGGCAGAACGCAAACGATTGTTTGAAGGCGAAGTCGCACTCCTTATACAACTGCTGGGTTTCCCGGCCTGCCACGCCTTGTTCGATCACCTTGCCGGTGTCGGGTCCATACCTTTGCTCCAACTGCTGAAAATCCACGTCGGATTTTGGGCGGTAGGCCAGGTATTGCGGATCAATGGGTGTGTTGGGGATCAGCAATTGCAGGCGCCAGGCATACATGCCGGCCTGCGAACTGCGCAGCTTGGAAAACGCCTTCTGCGCGTCGTCGTCGCGGATGAATTTCAGGTCGCCCTTGAACCCGCTGTAATCGTTTCGCAGATAAATTTTTTCCACCCAGTCGGCGATTTGCTGGACGCTGGTGTCGTAGGTGATCCAGCTGCCGATGAAGCGTTCGGAGTATTTGCTCCAGAATTCGTGGTCGCGTTTATAGACGTCGTCGGGCAGCGCCACGTTGGGGCTGCGGTTGATTTTCATGATGATGCCGAACGGCGTTTCGTAGGGATACATCCATTCGAGCGGGAAGCTCTCCTCGACGTAGAATGAGTTGGTCGGGTTGTGGTCGAAAATCACCCGGCACAGCAGACCGTTGATCATCATCACGGCGGTCTGTCCGGAGACCTGCACCCGGCCGGTGACGGGGTCCACCTGCACGTCCTCGCCCGGTTGCAGCCGGCCCGCCTTGGAGCGATTGGCAACATCCTCGGTGTAGGCGCGGAAGCTGGTTTCCGAATCCTGGGGCGACGGTATGTAAATTTCCTTGGGCGGATAAACGCCTTCCGCGCGGCGGCGGTCCTCGACTTTTTTGCCAAAACTGGTGAACGGCACGTCGAGCAGGTTGTAGGCGAGTCTGGAGGACAGGCGGACAATCGAGTTGTCTTCAACATGAGCCAGCCCCGCCACGTATTTCAGCAACTCGCTGAAAAACGGCGGGTCATGCTGCTGGCTGCGGAAGTATTGAGAACGGAGGTAATCCAGATAAGTGGTGTCCGCCAGCGCGTTTTGCGTGATGAGATAAACGTCGCGGCGGTCGTAATCCGGGTCCATCGGCTTGTCTTTTGCCGGGACGAAGCTTTCGCAGAAAATCATGTAGGTCGGGCAAAACCGGCCGGGGTCGGTGCCGCCGAAGAGGATGGTGTTGCGGTCCATTTCGGGATAAACCAGATTTCCCTTCACCGGGTCTTTCATCATCTGCACGCGCAGCTTGGAGTCGTAGCTGAACTTGCCGTCCGGTCCTTCAAACGGCGGCGTGAACATGTCATGTCCGAACCAGTAGCCGAACCAGTGGTTGCGCTCCTCGCCCTTGGCCCAATGCGACAAGCCCGAATACACCGGCGCGGCCGCGAACAGGCACAGGGTAATCAGCATCGGGGCGCGGTTGCGATAAATCGCCAGGCCGCCCATGAAGGCGACGACAGTGCCCGCAACCAGCAGGGCCCCCCAGACCGGAAGACTGTATTGGTTCGGCGCAAAGATGCGCGGCAACGCCCCATAAACCTGATTGAACCCCAGCCGGTCGTCGCCGGAAAAAGCGACATACGTCGCAATTGCCAGAAAAAGCAGCGCCGTGCCGCCGAACATCCAGACCAGAAAATCGTCATCCCCCGGGGCGCCGGATTTTCTTGTTTTTATGAACCAGTGCGCGGCCAGCGCCGCCAGGACAAACGCCGCGACCGTGCTCAAAAACAGGAGAAGGGTTTTTTGATAGGTCATCGCGCCCACGCCGCCATAAAAGGTGGTGCCGACTCCGTCGAAAAGCACGACGAGGGCGGGCAGCAGCGTGATGGCGCCCAGCATGAGGCCGACGCTGCGGAAGCTGCGGTAATGCGTGGCCATGTAGGACGAAAGCAGCGCCAGCCCGTAACCGATCATGACTGCCACCACCGCGTGCGACGCCGTGAAGAACACCTTGTTTTCCTCCGCCGACTGCCGGTCGGGAGTCGTGTTCATCAAAACGGTCAGGATGATGCCGACGCAGAAATACAACGCCGCCAGGCAGATGATCCACGCCCGCTCGCGCTTCTGCATTTTCAGCAGGAAGAAGAACGGCACCAGCGCGACAAACAGGAACACCCAGCTGAACGAGCCGGCCAGGCCGCTGATGACCAGCCCCAGTTGCTGGAGGAAGTGCGCCGGGTCGTTGATGACATCCGTTGGGTTGGCCCTTTCATACTGGCCGCGGGACAATGCGTGGAAGAATCCCTCCACCGTGCGCGGATAGCCCCATTGCATCGGCGGAACGGTCATGCCCGAAATCGGCTCGTAAAAATAAAACGAAACGCCAAGTATCCAGAGCACGCCGCAAACAATCACCACCAGCCAGCCACGGTCCTCCTTCCATGTGTTCCACGCGAGCACCGCGAAGCCGATGCCCGCCATCAGGCCGAGCGCCACGCAGGCGGAACCCTGGCCGGGAACGGCGCAAAAAAACAACATCGCCGCCGCCACCGCGGCGTCGCGGCACAAGTCGTTGAATGCAATTTTTGTGATGATGTCGAGCCAGACGTATGCCGCGATGGAGGCAAAACCGACGAAATAGAAGATGCCCAGCAGCGACGGACTCAAGCCGTTCAGCGCGGGGATGGTTTGGGACTGCATCAAAATCAGCCCGCCGAGGAACACAATGCTGTTGCCCAGGAAAAAGCTGCGGCCCAGCTTGGGCTGGGTCACCGCCACGGCCACTTCAATGCCCATCGCGGCGCAGAGCATCGTCTGGTGGATTGTTGCGCACACGCCAAAGAAGAACATGGCGATGTAGAGGTAGCGTTTCTGGTGCGGCGCGTAAATCCACCGCAACAAACACACCGCCACCACCATCAGCCACGGCACGTCGAACACCGAAATGCGGTTGATGACGACCGATTCCTTCCACATGAAATTGTCAAAGCCCAGCAGCAAACCCGCCACGATTCCGCACACGATGCAGATGGCGCCCTCCCATTTGCGGTTCATCTCCTTCAATTCCTCGATGCCCTCGATGAGCATGCTGCTCCCGCGCGAAACCATCAGCCCCACCAGCCCGCACGCCATCGCCGCCGCGAACGATTCGCCCACCTCCACCCGCCAGGCGACGCTCCCGAACGGCACGATCACCGTCCACAGCCACGAGTAAATCGCCCAGAACGGATAGCCCGGCGGATGCGGGATGCCCGCGTAAAACGACGCCGTGCAAAGCTCGCCCGAATCCTCCAGCGTCAAGTCCGGCGCCAGCGTGAGCAGGTAGGCCGTCCAGACAGCCGCGAAACAGACAATCAGCACCAGCCAGTCAATTTTGCGGAACAGCGGCGGAAGTTTTGCGGGCGCGGGTGGCGGCGTTGTGGCCGCCGGTTTCTGCGGCGTCTTGCCGGGTGGTTGCGCCGTTTTTTTTGCGTTCGTCGGTTGTTGGATTTTCATTGTGTTCGCCAGTTCATCACTTCCTGAACTGCGGAAAGTCGCCAATGAAACCCGAACCGCTGCGGTTTGTCCAATCAAAAGTAAAGACGGACAAATTGTTCTGCTCGGACTGTCGGCTGGTCATGGACACCGCGTAGCTTTGGTTGCTCAACATCGCCATGATGGCTGGCTGCCGGTGGCCGCCGGCGGGGGCGGCGTTTTCGGAATTCAGCACCAGCAGCGTCAGCATCGCGCAGGCCGTGGTCGGCGTCAGCCAGCCCGCAACCCGGAGCATTCGCGGCACATTTACGGTGTCCGCCAGAAACAGCCGCCACTTAAGCGTCGCCGACGCCCGGCGCGGTCGCCAGGAACGCAGCCGGTTCTCCAGTGATTTCATCTCGTTCTCGTCCATAAACAGCTCCTTTTAATTCGCGTTTGATCTTTTGCAAACCGTAGCGGTAACGGCCCGCCGCCGTGTTCGGCGAAATGCCCAGCAGCCCGCCGATTTCCTCGAACGTGAACCGGTGCCAGATTTTCAGCACAATCGCCTCGCGCTGCTCCACCGGCAACGCGGCCAGACAATCCACCGCCGCCGTCTGCATGCACTGTTCGGTTTCATCCGAAGATTTTTCGAACCAATGGTGGCCGTCTGCAAACAGGTGGCCGTCTGCAAAGACTTCAAGTTCCCGCGTCAGCCGCCGCCACAGCGAGCGGCGATGATTCAGCGCGCGGTTCCGAAAACTGCGCACGCAATAATGCTCCGGCTCCAATGGGCGCAATGGGCGTTGCGGTGATTTCAACAGAATCAGAAACGTTTCCTGCAAAACGTCCTCCGCCTCGCCATGGGTCAGGCCCAGCGCGCGGCCATAAAGGATCAATTCCGCCGCCTTCGCCTTATAAAGTGTTTCCCAGTCAAAATTCATTTCAAAATGGTGGCCGTGCGCAATGGTGGCCGTCCGCAAGCACCGGTTTCATTGGATAGACACCGCAACCGGGGAATTTGTATAAACTATTTTGGCGTCGCCCGGTTTTGAACCGGGAAATGCCCGCTTTCCCATCTCCCAACTCCCGATATTCCAATGGATCCACCGCTTGGACGGGAATTAGGTCAAAGCCGTGAAATCGGATATGGCGCTTCACACAGCCTAATCCCAATCACCGAGCGAGTCTTGCGTGAAATTTTCCCGCATTTGCGTGAGATTCACGCAATTCTGAAGTTCCCAGTGATAAAATAGCCTTAAAATCGGCAAAAAAGCTGAAAAATTAGACTGGCACATTTTATGCGTTCTAATAGAGCAATCATGAAAACCAGACGTAATCTGGTTCAAGTCTGGCTGCTGTGTGCGGCGATGCTGCCCGCCGTCGTGCAGGCCCAATTTACCTTCACGACCAACAACGGCGCGATCACCATTACGGGTTACACCGGTTCCGGCGGTGAGGTGACAATTCCAAGCACGACCAATGGCTACCCGATCGCCAGCATCGCTAGTGCAGCGTTCTCTAATTGCACCAGCCTAACTAGCGTCACGATCCCCAACAGCGTCACCAACCTCGGGCTGTATGCATTCTATGATTGTATCAGACTGACCAATATCATGATCAGCACCAACGTCATCGGCATCGGGGATTTTGCTTTCTTTCAATGTTCCAGCCTGACCAACATCACGATTTCCAACAGTGTCACCAACATAGGAAGCTGGGCGTTCGAGTTATGCACCAGCTTGAGAAGCGTTACGATCCCCAACAGCGTTACCAGCATCGGGACTAATACTTTTTCTCAATGTTCCAGCTTGACCAACGTTACGATTCCCAACAGCGTCACCAACATAGGAAACGGTGCGTTCGAGTTGTGCAGCAGCCTGAGAAGCGTTGCGATTCCAAACAGCGTTACCAGCATCGGGGATTATACTTTTTATCAATGTTCCAGCCTGACCAACATCACGATTTCCAACAACGTCACCAACATAGGAAGCGGTGCGTTCGAGTCATGCACCAGCTTGAGAAGCGTTACGATCCCCAACAGCATTACCAGCATCAGGGACGAGACATTCTTGGGCTGTATCAAATTGACCAGCGTCACGGTCCCCAGTAGCGTTACCACCATCGGAGACGAGGCGTTCGACGAATGCTACGGCCTAACCAACGTCACGATGCCCAACAGCATTACCAGCATCGGATACGGGGCGTTCTTTTTATGCATCAGCCTGACCAACGTGACGATTCCCAACAGCGTCACCAACATAGGAAACGGTGCATTCGCTGAATGTAACAGCCTGACTGTAATAATGGTGGATACAAACAATCCCTTCTATAGCAGTTTTACCGGGGTCTTGTTTGACAAGAGCCAGACGACGCTCGTCCAATGTCCGGGGGGCAAAACCGGAAGCTACACTATCCCCAATAGCGTCACCAATATCGGGATTGAATCGTTTTTTTGCTGCTTTTTTTTGACCAACATCACGGTTCCCAACAGCGTCACCAGCATCGGGGAGGAGGCGTTCGGGAGCTGCACCGGGTTGGCCAACATGATAATTCCGAACAGTGTCACCGGTATTGGGTTCGGGGCTTTCGAATTCTGCACCGGGTTTACCAGCATCACAATTCCCAACAGCGTTACCAGCATTGGGGACGATGCGTTTGATGGGTGTAAATATCTGACACAATTCTATTTTCAAGGCAATGCTCCCGTTAATTGGACTGCTTTCTTAGATGACGGTGCGACCGCCTATTACCTGCCGGGCACCACAGGCTGGGATGTCTTTGCCGCCAATACCGGCCTTCCGACCGTGCTTTGGAATCCGCAGGCGCAGACAAGGGATGGAAGCTTTGGTGTGCAGGCAAATCAATTTGGGTTCAACATCACCGGCAGCAGCAATCTGGTCATCGTGGTGGAAGCCTGCACGAATTTTTCCAACCCCGTTTGGTTGCCGGTGTCCACCAACACGCTTAACACTTTCATCGGCACCAATGGCACATCCTATTTCAGCGATCCGCAGTGGACGAATTATCCCGGCCGCTTCTACCGCCTCCGCTCGCCATGACCGAGAGCGGCGGAGGGCCGTCGCACTGCAAGAGGCTGCGCGTGTCACAATGAGGCTTGAAATTCGCGAAGCGTCTTGGACTGCGCCAGCCTCTGGCTCTTTATCGGGAGTGAAAATCCGCGAGTTCACGCGCCGGACGCCACCACGAACAATTTCTGGCGCATCCGCTCCGTGCCCTGAAAACCAGTAGCAGCCAACGTGAGGAGGCTCATTCATTTCCCGACGGAAAGTTGGAGCCTCCTTACGTCGGCTGCTACGCAAACGTAACGCTCGCCGCAGCGGCGACTCGGCAAAGCGCCGCAAACTTTCTGAAATTGAAGAATGCGGCTTTCTGCCGAAAGCCGCTACGCTCCGTTTGCCACAGTTTCTATTTATACATCGGCGTCTGGCTTTTGGCGAACACCGTTGGTTTTGGGGTCGGTGCGCCGACGGCGTTGATCAGCAGGTTGTCGAAGCAGGCGGTGTTCCGGGTTTTGAAATCACCGGTAATCAGCCCGGCCATGCCGCGCGAATAGAGATTGTTCGTCACGGACAAAACCGGCGCGCCGTCCACGAAGCCGGTGATGACCGGGCCGGAGAGTTGCAGCTTCACATTGTGCCATTGATTTCCGGCGATGTTGGCGGCGGTTCCCGTGGCAAGCTGGGTGCCGGCGGCTTCATTTCTCGCCTGCGTGTTGGCGAACAAGGCGCAACTGCCGTCCACCGCGAGCCGCAGGTAATATCCCTTGGGCACGGTGCCGTAGCCGGTGCCGACGTTATTGACGCGGCCCATCACGCCCGCCCAGCCGCCGTCGTCCAGATAAATATCGGCGCTGACTTCGTAATCCTGCCAGTCACGGTCGCCGATGATGGTGTAAGGCGTCCATTCCGGCGCCCAGCTTTGAGGCGTCTGGCCGACGACCTGGCGCAGGCATTTCCCGGTTTTGTCCGGGCGGTCGGCGATTTCAAAGATGCTGGCGATGTCCGCCGTGTAATGCGGCAGATAGCCGAATTGTTTGGGCGTGGAGTATTCGTCAAAAGTTTCAAAATACGGGAACGGAAATTTCTGGTCGGCGGGGATGTTGTCGAACGAACCCTTTTGCTGGCCGGTGGTGGTGGAAATGGAATAGACGGCGTTGGTTTCCAGCGCGATGGTGAACGATCCGTTTTCGAGCGTGATGCCGGCCTGCTTTGCAAATTGTTCGGCGGCGTCGCTGCGCCACACGCAAAGTTTGCCGGTGGACAAACCGCCGCTGACATTGAAGGTGACATTCTGGACGGATTTCGCGCCCTTGGTTTCGAGAATGACGCTGTAATCCCTGCCCGGCGATTTGAGCGTGACGAACGTGCCGCCGCCGTCCAGGTTGCCGCAAGCGCCATTGAGATACGTCCAGCCGACCTTTGAGAATTGTCCGTAGTGCGCGTAGCCCCACAACACTTCGCGGGTGTGATAATTTCCGCTCCACGGCGAATTCGCGATCATGGCGGGCGGGTCTTCGGAATAGGATTCCATCGGATAGACGGAGCCGACGAGATACCAGTTCACGATTTTTGTGACGCCGCTGTGGATGAAATTCTGGTTGAACGCCTGCACGAGGCTGATTTCGCAGTCGAACCCTTTTTTATAAACGTGCTCCTCGCTGTTCCAAATCGGTTTGTCATACGCTTCGGCGAGCTTGACCACGTCCGGCGGCGTGGGTGCCGTGGCCATGGTGTGATTGCTCAAGATGGCCACCGCGTTGCGCAGCGCCACGTCATTGGTCATGTGCCGGACCCAGTCGAATTTTGTCCGGTCCCAATTGTCAAAGCCGTGGATTTTGACATTTTTCAAACCGTCGGCGTCGAGCGTGGCGCGGAATTTTTTCACGAAGTCCTCGTTGACGCCTTTTTCGTTGCGGCAGCCGATGGCGTCCAGATTCAGGCCGTAGGCCGATTTCAGCCCTTGAATCCATTTGGCGTAATAGTCGCACATGTCCTGCGACCAGAAATTGCCGTTGCCCACCCAGGCGGGACAACCCCAGGCGCAGGCGTCGAGTGTGAGATCGGGATTGCGTTTCTTGGCTTCGCGCATCAGCCACCATTCGTAACCGCGGCTGAAGTTGAGGTCGGTCGTGGTATGCATGTGGCTTGGCTCGGCGCCTTGCGTGGCGTTGCCGTCGCCGGGAACTTCGACCAGCAGCGCGCTCATCGAAGCGCCGAATTTGGGCTTGAAGAGCAAATCCAAAACCTGGCTGCGCTGCGGTTCGGGATAATCTTTCAGCAAAACCGAAGTCGCGCCGCCGCCGCTCACCGCGCCGATGCCGTCGAAGCGTTTGCCGCCGGCGTCGCCTTTGAGAGCGATGGTTTGATCCGCGAACGCCGTCGAGAGCAGGCCGGTCGCGAGGCAGCAAAACAATCCGGCCAGGATGGCCACGCGAGGCTTGCAGGGAAGGGGATTGAGCCGGCGAACATCAAATTTCAGAGAGCGATTGGGATTTTTCATAAAGATTTGCGCTGATTCGTATGCGAAAAAACGCCCGGTTTCAATTTATTTCCGCACAATTTCGCCACGGTTTTGCATTCCAGGTTTTTACCAAATCCGAAATTGAACATTCAGGAATCCGGTAGGGACAGCGCGCCGCGCTGTCCCCGCCCGTGCGAAGCGGGCGGAACAAATCGTGCAAGGTTTTAGCGCGCGGCACCGTTCGTTCCGTCGCCCGACGCTGCGCTCGGCGACGGAGACGGCGCAGCGCGCCATCCCTACCAACTTCGGATTTTGGTTCAGGACATTTGAGAATGCATTTTTTACCAGAAGTGTCCGGTTTAGAAACCTAGTAAACATTGATGATTATGCGGGTCAGTTGATAGGGATGGCGGCGGCAATTGAGCAAGTGCCTGTGAAACGGGTGTTTTCTCAAAGAGAGTCAGGCTC
>Ga0181520_10003582_pt1 | contig 27099 bp, 28 predicted proteins | sample PEATcosm2014_Bin_29_FD_132451 | JGI IMG/M metagenome (GOLD analysis project Ga0181520, IMG submission 132451) | Peatland microbial communities from MTU Mesocosm Facility, Houghton, MI, USA - PEATcosm2014_Bin02_30_metaG | ecosystem: Environmental > Terrestrial > Soil > Wetlands > Peat | place...
CGGCGCGTCCCGCTGGTGCGTCTTCATAGGCGATTCCGCCGGGCACGGACTGGCCGCGGCCGTCGTCATGGCCATTGTGCAGGCCGTGCTGCGGGCGCACCCGCCGCACGTCGTGAACCCCGCTGGACTGCTCGCCCACGCCAACCGGCAGTTGTGCGGCCGCCAGATCGGCGGCTTCCTCACTGCGTTTCTGGGCGTCTACGAGCCAGCCATCCACCGGCTGACGTATGCGAACGCCGGTCACCCGCCACCGTTGCTCCGCCGGGCACTGGACGGATCGGTCCGCCGTCTGGATGCGGTCGGCAGCTACCCGCTTGGCATTGACGACGCCGAGACGTTCGCGGAGGCGACTGTCGAGTTGGAGCCGGGTTCCACGCTGCTGTTCTATACCGACGGAATCATCGAGGCGCGGGCCGCGCGGAGCGACGATCTGTTCGGTATTGAGCGCCTCATCGCGCTGCTGGGCGATGAGCCCGCACACCTTGCGGAATTGGTCGAACGCATCCGGCAGGTGGTGAGCCATCACCGCGCCGGCGAGGACGCCACCGACGATCAAACCATCGTCGCGGCGCGAGTTATGTAAGCCTGCCGACGGTGTCGCCGGCCGGAATTCCGTGCTGTCTCGGCACCACCTCCAGCGGCTTGGCAAGCGGCGAGGCTGCCGGGAAGCGTTGAACAGGTGTTGCGCAGTTGCTTTCCCGGCCGAATCGCGTCGAGTGTATGTGGCTGTCATGCGTAACGCGCCTTGCAGGAGTCGAACTTGCAAACTCTGGTTCAAGAGTTCAAGCATTGGCTTTGGCGACTGGCGGGTAGGATTCGCTGGGTATTGCGGCCTTGAAGGCGGCTGGCTTAGCCGTCACAATGCCAGAGGATTTATGGCGCAGCACATTGATTTCATCGCGCGCAACGCGCTGCGGAACCGGCGGCGGAGCCTGCTGACCGTCGCCAGCGTGGCCGTGTCGCTTTGTCTGCTGGGAATTCTCATCGCGATGTATCACTCGCTGTTTTCGCCGGATACTTCGCCGGCTTCGGCACGGCGGCTGGTGGTGCATCATCGCGTGTCGCTGGCGCAGTCCCTGCCGTATTCGTACGAGCAGAAGATCGCCAATGTGCCCGGCGTCGTGGCGATCACGCCGTGGCAATGGTTCGGCGGAACCTACGGAACCGGGGGCAACGAGGACAACTTCTTCGCGCGGCTTGGCGCCGATCCGGAATCTTATTTCAAGGTCCGCCCCGAAATCGTCATGCCCGAGGATCAGCGGCAGGCGTTCATCTCGCTGCAGACCGGCTGTATCGCCAACAACATTCTGGCTTCGCGCATGAAATGGAAGCTGGGCCAGATCATCACGCTCACCGGCGACATCTTTCCGGTTACGCTCCGGCTGGAGTTGGTCGGCATCTTTACCGGCGACGACAACGACGACGTTTTGATCTACAACGACAAGTACTTGCAACAGAGCCTGGCCCCCAATGGCGGCCAGCGCGACACCGAGGGCTCATTCCTGATCCTGGTCGGCAATGCCGACGATGTCCCCCGCGTCGCCGAGGCCATCGACACGATGTTCGCCAATTCTCCCGCGCCGACCAAGAGCGAATCGGAGAAGAACTTCCTCCTGAGCTTCCTGGCGTTTCTGGGGAATCTCAAATTGTTCCTGGCCGCCATCAGCGGCGCGGTGATGTTCACCATTCTTCTGGTGTCGGCCAACACGGTGGCGATGACGGTCCGCGAGCGCGTCCGGGAGACGGCCATACTGCGGACGCTCGGTTTCACGCCGGGTGAAATTCGCGGGCTGGTGGTTGGCGAAGCGGCACTGCTGTCGGCGGTGGGCGGGACCATCGGGTGCGTCGCGGCGTTCGCGATCTGCTCGGCCTCGTATCATAGTCTGTCGGCGAATCGACTGCCGCTGTTCCATCCCTGGATGGCGGCGATCGTGCTGGCAGTGGCGGTGGTGATCGGCATCATCAGCGCCGCGGCGCCGGCGTGGTTTGCCTCGCGGCGGTCGGTGGTCGATGCCATGCGCAACGCTGGATGACGATGTATGGGCGTTCCTCTGGTCTACAACCTCCGCAACCTGATCGAGCGCAAGGCCACCACGCTGATGACCGCCGCGGGTATCGCCCTGACGGTGAGCATCCTGGTCACGGCCATGGCGCTAATCAGCGGGCTGCGAGCCGTCTTTGCCAGCACCGGCAACCCCCTGCAGGCCGTTGTTCTGCGCAGCGGCGGGACCGCCGAACTCAGCAGCCTTGTGGAGGAACCATCTTTCCAGCTCATCAGGCTGAAGCCGGGCGTGGCGCATTCGCCGGCCGGCGAGCCGCTGGCGTCGGCGGAGTTGGTCACGGTCATCAATTTGCCCAGCGTGGACAATCCGCAGGGGATGAATGTGACGGTGCGCGGGCTGATGCCGGTGGGTGTGAGCATGCGTACGGTGAGCATTTCGGAGGGGCGGTGGTTTCATCAGGGAATCCGCGAGGTAGCCGTCGGGCAGTCGATCGCCCAGCGCTATCCCAGCGCCAAGCTCGGCTCGTACTTGCAGTTCGGACGAGGCCAGTGGAAGGTGGTGGGCGTTTTCAGCGGGGGCGATTCGGCCGTCAACAGCGAAATCTGGTGCGATCTGAACCAGCTTGCCCCCGACACGGAGCCTCCGCGCCAGGGCGAATGGAGCAGTGTCCTGGTGCGTGCCGAATCGCCCAAGCAACTGCTGGCCGTGATCGACGACATCAAGAACGACAAGCGCCTCAACGCAACGGCCTTGTCGGAGACGGACTATTATAAGGCCATGAACATTTCCGGCGCTCCGCTGGAGTTTTTGGGGATGGCGGTGGCTATCATCATGGCCGTCGGAAGCGGCTTTGGCGCGATGAATACCATGTACGCGGCGGTGGCGCGTCGCGGCCGGGAGATCGGGACGCTGCGATCGCTCGGATTTTCGCGAGCCAGCATCCTGGGCAGTTTCATGTTCGAATCGGTGGCCCTGTCGCTTCTGGGCGGAATATTGGGATGCCTGCTGGCGCTGCCGCTGAACGGCCTGACGACGGCCGTGGGTGATTTCGCGACCTTCAGCGAGGTGGCGTTCCAGTTTCGCGTCGGAATCGGCGCGATCCTGATCGGCCTGGCGTTTGCCGCGATCATCGGCGCCCTGGGCGGTTTTCTGCCGGCATTGGCCGCCTCCAGGCGAGACCTTTTGCAATCGCTGAGAGAGGGATAGCACGAAAGTGGCTTCGGATATCAATAGTTTGCGGATCGACCGATCGCTCAAGAGCGCCCCGGCGGCGTCGTCGCGCGGGAAGTGGTGGGTTGGGGGCGTTGTCGCCGTCTCTATCGCGGCGGTGGCGATCTCGCTGTTCCTGCGGCCGGCGAAGGCTGTCGAGGTTCAAGTTGCCCGGGCCGTGCCGGTGCAAACCAGCGGCGGCGGCGGCGATGACGATGTTGTCCTCAACGCCACGGGCTATATCGTGGCCGCTCATAAGATCGAACTGGCGCCCAAGGTCAGCGGCCGGGTCGAATGGATCGGTGTGGACATGGGCGACATTGTGAAAAAGGGCCAGGTATTGGTGCGGCTGGAACAGGAGGAGTTTGCGGCCGCGGTCAAGCAGCAACAGGGCCAGCTCGATTCCGCCAAGGCCAAATTGCAGGAACTCATTAACGGGTCGCGTCCGGAGGAAATCGCCGAAGCGCGGGCCGATCTGGATCAGGCGATTGCCAGTTACAAGGACGCCGCCGCGACTCTCGACCGCGCCAAGGCGCTGGCGGGCACCAACGCCATATCGCAGCAGGTGTATGACGATGATCTTGCCGCCTGTGATGCCGCCAGGGCGAGGGTGGCGTCGCTGCAAGCCACGCTTGATCTGGCCGTCAAAGGGCAACGCCAGGAGGAAATCGACATCCAACGGGCTCAGGTCACGATGGATGAGGGATATCTCGATCTGGCGAAAGTGTATCTGGACAACACGCAAATCCGCGCCCCGATCGACGGCACGATCCTCGACCGCAACGTCGAACTGGGCGAATACGTGACCACAGGATTTGCCGCCGAGGGCGGGGCCAAGGGATATGTCGTGTCGCTGGCCGATCTGAACGATCTGCGCGTCGAACTGGATATCAGCCAGAACGACTTCAACAAGATCGCCATGGGGCAGCGGTGCTATGTCACTACCGACGCCTACCCCGATCGCAAATACGATGGCAAGGTCGATCAGATTTCTCCCGAGGCCAATCGACAAAAGGCAACTGTGCTGGTCAAGGTGAAAATCCTGGCGCCCGATGAACTGCTCCGCCCGGACATGAACGCCACGGTCGGCTTCCATCGCGCAGGCTCTACAACGGAACCGGCCAGCAGGCCGTCGGCTCAGGGGGTCATGGTTCCCGCCTCGGCCGTGCGGGATGGAAAGGTGTTCGTCATCGAGCTTGGCAAGGCCGTGCAGCGCTCGGTCGAAGTCGCCGGCAGTTCGACCAGCGGCGTAAAGGTGACCAGCGGCCTGTCGAGCGGCGACATGGTGATTGTGGATCCTCCGGCGAATCTTCATTCCGGTCTTGCGGTTCAGGCGCAAGGGGAGTCGGCAGCACAATGAGCCAAGCGGTTATCGAATGTCATAAACTGACCAAGCGTTACCTTCGCGGCCAGACAGAAGTCCAGGCGCTTGAGGAACTCGACGCCGTCTTCAACCGCGGCGAATTCCATGCCCTGATGGGACCGTCGGGATCGGGCAAATCGACGCTGTTGCACCTGATCGCCGGAATCGATCGCCCCACAAGTGGCAGCCTTACCGTTCTGGGCGTTAACCCGGCCGCACTGGGCGAACGCGAACTGGCCCGCTGGCGAAACGCCCACATCGGATTCGTGTTCCAATCCTTCAACCTGATCCCAGTGCTGACCGCGCTGGAGAATGTCGAGCTGCCCCTGAAGCTCACGCGACTCACCCGCGCCGAGCGCAAAGACCACGCCATGACCGCACTGAACCTCGTCGGCCTTGGCGACCGTTTCCATCATTTTCCTCGCCAATTGTCGGGCGGTCAGGAACAACGCGTCGCCCTGGCCCGCGCCCTGGTGACCGACCCCGATCTCATCCTGGCCGACGAACCCACGGGCAACCTTGATGCCGCCAGCGCTCATGAAGTCTTGAAGCTGCTCGAACGTCTCAACGACGAATTCGGCAAGACGATCGTGATGGTCACGCACGACCCCAATGCCGCCGCCGCCGCCAAGAAGGTCCATCACCTGGACAAGGGCCGCCTTGCCGCCAAAGAATTCGTCGCCCCCGGCCGCGACGGCTACGAAGCCCCCATTCCGGTCGCCGCTCGCGCGGATGCGGCTGGCCCTGCATGAGATTCCCGGGTGCCGCGGACCCCTCGACCAATGTACCCGAATCGGGTACAATCGTCCCTGATATGGATACATCCTTCGTGGACGATCTGGGGACAACGCTTCTGGGTAAGACGCGCGGGGCCGTGTTGGGGCTGCTATTGGGCCGGCCCGATGAGGAATTTCATGTCCGGCAGATCGCCAGATTGTCGGGAGCGACCCTCGGTCCGGTTCAGCGGGAACTTCGACTGCTGGCCCGGCTCGGCGTCCTCAAGTGCCGGGCGGTAGGCCACCAACTCCTGTATGGCGCCGATCCGATTTCGCCTCTGCATGAAGAATTGCGCTCTCTTGTCCTCAAAACGGTCGGCATGGCTGGCGCGATCAAGGCGGCGCTGAATCCTCTTGCACCCCACATTCAGGCCGCGTTTCTGTTTGGCTCGTTTGCCCAGGGCCGCCAGCGACGCTCAAGTGACGTGGATGTCATGGTCATCGGCGATATCTCCGTGGCGGCCATTGCCAAAGCTCTGGCCGAACCCCAACGGCGACTCGGCCGGGAGATAAACCCGGCGGTCTACCATCAGGCGGAATTTGCCTCCAAAGTGCGCGATGGGCATCATTTTCTCACCTCTGTCATGCAGGGTTCGAAGGTTTTTCTTGTCGGAGACGAGCATGAGCTTTCACGATTGGCAAAAGAACGGCTGGCTTCGGCCGCACAAGACCAGCCGCCAGGAGATCGCCGGCCTGCTCGCCGTCATCGAGCGCGACTTGGCCGCCAGCGCCGACTCGAAGATCGACGGTGACTGGCGATTCGCCATTGCCTACAACTCCGCCCTGCAATGCGCGGCCATGGCGCTGAAATCGGCTGGGTACGAAACTCCCAAGGGCGGAGGCGCACACCACCAGACGATTGAATCCCTTCGGCTGACCATCGGCGACGACGGCGCAATCGTCGATCCTTTGCAGGCGTTCCGAGCCAAGCGTGGAGGCGGAATTTACGAAACGACCGGCGTCGCCAGCAACAGCGAAATCGAGGAACTCCGGGCGCTGGCCGTGACTCTGCGCGATCGCGTTCTGGAATGGATGCGTCAGGCGCACTCGGAGCTCCTGCCCCCGCAATCACGGTCCACAACCAGAAGCAACGGTGGCCCGAAATTGTCCGGCCGAGGACAACGGCAAAAGAAAAGTCCACCCTGACCGGCTGTTGGCGCGTTGCCGCGCCTGTTTACGCGAAGTTGGCCGGGCACTCGGCGGCCGCGCCAGCGTACAATGTTCCCGAGCTGCCCATGCCCGATTCACTCGATCGACACGCCGCCGAATGGGCGCGACGAACGGTTCGCACCGCACGGATCGCCGGCCGCCGGTTCGTGCGCCGCGGCCGCGTTCGCGCGAGACTTTTCTGCCGATGGTCTATTGCGCAATTGCGCCAACCCCGCGGCCGGATGTTCGCGCTGGCCGGCCTGTTGGCGATCGGCAGCGTGGTCAACGTAATCGTCGCCTGGGCATCGCGCCCGCCCGCGCCGCTGACGGCCGCGGCGTCGCGCTCGTTTCACGTGCGGATATTGTTCTCGCTGGCGTTCCTGGCCCTTGCCGTCGCCATTGTGGTGATCGAACTCATCCAGAAGCGCATAGACACGCGCCAAGACCGCGGCCTGTGCCCCGTCTGCGGCTACGACCTCCGCGCCACGCCGCACCGCTGCCCGGAATGCGGGACGGTGATCGCGACGTATCGGCGGCATTGAGGCCGTTGTTTCTTGGGGCGTAATGCCGTGCAACTCAAACGGAATTGGATTGCGGGCCTGTGCCGCTCTCATCGCATGGTTAGCACGCCTTCGCAAACTGGATATTGAGCAGACTCGCCAGTTTGGCGATCTGGTCGGCGACATGTCCCACGCCGACGGCGCAATGGTGGGCGGGGCCGTGTTCGTTCCATTGGTTTACGAAGGCGCGGGCGCCGATGGGGAAGCGATAGCGGCTGTTGGTGTTGCCGATTTCGAGGATGGGGCCGGGCACGGATTCGGCTTGGGCGGTCAGGAGTTTGACGCCACCGTCAGGAGTTTCGACCACTGATAACAATGTGACCGGGCCGTGGCGGACGGACATTTCGACGCTGAGTCCGCGGCCGATCTTTCCGTGGTAGACGGCCAGGGGTCGCACCTTGGTCTTGCCCTGTGCGATGGCGATGTGACCGGGTCCGTCGTGGCCCATCAGGACGACATCATCGTTGAAATCCATCGCGTAGAACTCGGTGAAACTGCCGCCGGCCCCCAGGGTGTCCATGATCTTCATCGCCTGTGCATTTTTGACCTCGTATTCGCCGGCCACGGGGATTCCGCGCGCGGTCAGGAGGGAATTGCCGAGGATGATCGAACTCAGGGTGTCGGCGTTGTCGGGATTGCCGGCGCCCATGTGGTAATAGGCCATCGCCGATAGATCGTGAATCTCGACGAGGCGATCCAGCGCGACGCTGGTGCGGGCGGCGCGGCTCAGTTCGTCCTGTTGGCATTCGGGTGTCACCTCGAACGCCTCGCGGAACTCGGCCACGCGCCGGCTGATCTGCGCATCGGTCACATCCTTGCGCAGGCCGGATAGTTCATCGACCTCGATGAGTTCCATGTGCCCGCCGAAGGCGGCGCATTGGCGGGTGAGATCGGTGTAGATGTCGAGCATGCCGCAGTAATAATGGCCCATCAGGCCGAGGCGGTTGTGTTCCAGTGCGGTGGCGACCTGGGCGGCCGCAATCCAGCGATCGACCTCATTCCAGCAGGCCGGGTCGTCGTGGAGCATGCCGGTCACCTGATGGAATCGCACGCCGCAGCGGGCGAAGACATTGGCGATTTCCGGAACCGGACACGCGGCCACGTTGGCCAGCCATTCGCCGGTCATCCGCGTGCGGTCGCCCATGCGATTGAAGGACGAGTAATCGATCGCGGCCGTCGGCTGAAGATTGAGAATAATCACGGGAACCTTGGCGCGTCGAACCACGGGCAGCACCGTCGACGACAAGGCATACGTCGTCACGTGTAGAAAAATGAGATCGACATCCTCGGCCCGAAAGCGATGCCCGGCCTCAGCGGCTTTCTGCGGCGTATCAACAAGTCCGAGACTGACAACGCTGACACCCGGCCGGCTGAGCTGTTGCTCGACTTCGTGTAGATACCCCTCAAGCCGGGATTTGAGCCCGTCAAACTGCGGCCAATAGGCATCCAGGCCGATGCCGAAGAGTCCAATGCGCGTCTGCACGGCTGTGCGTGGCTGGTTCATGCCCGGAAATGTAGACCGGAGCGGGCGGGTGTCAAAGGGGTTGCTATTGCAAGAGCTGGATTTGTCCCGACGACCTCATTTTCTTTCACGGCTCTGTCGCCGGCGCGGTCGTGGCTGATGCCGAACCGGCGGGCAGGATGACGGATTGGCTCTCCGAGGAATCGTCGATCGTGCCCTTGACCTGTATGGCGGCCGTTGGAGGCGTGGAAATCGTGCCGGTGGCATGGGACTTGGCGCTGACGGTCCGGCCGTCGTCAATGTCGAAGTGCAGCGTCACGACATCCTTCACGTCGACCTGGACATTCAGGGCGAGGTGGCGGGTTTCCTTCACGGTGATGGTGATCTCGGCGATGTGATGATCGTTCTCGACCCGTACCGCTTCGAGCTTACAGGTTTCGCTCACATCGTCGTCCGGACCAACGGTCAGGAACGGTCGGATATCTTCCGGCGTGGGACTCCATTGGGTTCCGACGGCAATGGCATGATCCGGAAACATCACCGAGCCGGGGGTCACGATCGGCTTGAGCGCCCCCCAATCAGCATCCGTTAGTTCGCCTTTGTAATCGCTGGTAAATTTGTTGTCCTTGTCGCGCCGGATGGTGAACGTCGCATCCGCCAGGGGGGACTTGTCGGTCTGCTCCTGGCCGGTGGGCAGCGTGGTTACGGTCCGCGCCTGGGGATCGACATGGATCTTGGCGGCCACGAGCGATCCATCCTCCACTTCGACGGCCGTCACTGTGGACTCGAAATAGGAATCGCTCTTCTCTTCGACCTGCGGGCGGGCGACGCCGCTGACGGTGGTGGTGCGGACGTGATCACGGTGGACCTGCGAGTCGAACTGGCGCACCTGTCCGACGACGGATTTTTGTTGCAGGAGATAAGTTTCATCGGCGGCCGGGGCCGAGGACGCGGCGAACAAAATCGTCATGCCGAGCAAAGCGAACGTGATGCGCATCGGTTCTCTCCTTGGCGGTCCGGTGGTTTCCACCGCGATTTCCGCCGGCGATTATAGGCGGCCGCCCGGCGGAATACAGCGGCGCACGGACTTGAGGCAACGGCCCTTCCTGTTTCGGTCCGGCGCTTGGCAAATCCGCGTGGGATGCGTAATGTCGCAACGATGAAGAGTTTTCCGGAATATTCGGCGATCAGGGAATTGATCGAGCTGGCACGGCGGGAGGATTTGGGCGAAGGGGACGTGACCAGCCGGCTGCTGGTGCGCGATGAGCAGGTCGCGGTGGGGACGATCGTGCAGCGGGAGGTGGGGGTGGCGTGCGGGTTGCCGATCGTGCCGATGGTGTGCCGTGCCTACGACGAGCGTCTGCGCGTCGAGTTGATTCCCGGATTTCATCTGGAGCTGATCGAGGGCCGGTACAGCGATGCCAGGTCGACGCCGCTGGTGCGTGTGCGCGGGCCGTTGCGGTCGATATTGGAGGTCGAGAGAGTGCTGCTGAATTTCCTGCAGCACATGTCTGGGGTGGCGACGGCGACGCAGCGGTTTGTGCGGCGCGTGCAGGGGACGGGTGCGGCGATTTACGACACGCGCAAGACGATTCCGGGCTTGCGCCTGCTGGATAAATACGCGGTCCGCAAGGGCGGCGGGATGAACCATCGCACCGGGCTGTACGACATGGTGCTGGTGAAGGATAACCACATTGCCGGGACGGCCGTGCGCGATCTGGCGGCGGTGCTGACGGCCGCGGTGAGCAAGAGCCGGGCGGAGAACCGGGATCGGCCGATCGAGATCGAGGTGGATAGCCTCGATCAATTGCACGAGGTGTTGAAGGTGGAGGGAGTGGATTTGATTCTGCTGGACAACATGGATTGCCCGGGGATGAAGTCGGCGGTGGAGATGCGGGACCGGGCGGGGAAGAAGGGGAAGGTGGCGCTGGAGGCCAGCGGAGGGGTGACGCTGGAGACGGTCCATTCGATCGCGCTGACGGGAGTGGAGCGGATCTCTGTGGGTGCGATAACGCATTCGGCGGCGGCGCTGGATATCGGACTGGATATCGAGACGTAAGTCACATTGTGCATTGAACGATTGACGGGGTCGAGACGATTGTGGGGATTGTTTGACTTGGGGTGCGGTGAATCGTAAATCAAACACGTTCGGCAGCGCGAAATGTGAGGCCGAACGAATGAGGATCCCTGACAAGGGCTAAGCCGTCGTGAGGCGGCGCCGGCGGGTGAGAGCCCGGCGGCTCATCGGTGCGGGTTCTGGAGACAGGGCTCGGCCGGTGATGCGCAAAGCATCCGGTCCCGGATTCGGGATTGTGGGTGTTGCCGAAAGGAGACTTTGTAGACAGTTTCACGCCTGCCTAGAGAGCCTTTCGAGAGTTTCCTTGTCCAAACAGCGAACGCCCGTTGCCGTGTTATGGGATGCGGCGATGCGGTCTCGATCTTAAGTCGGCGCCAAGAGCGGCCGATGAGCGGGACAGTCGCGTACCGTGCCATCGAATTCGGCCTGCCGGTAACGGCCAGGCGGCACGGCAGCGGGTGGAATGGAAAGGAGGCGGTGGTGGCCGAGGCCGTTGTCGCCCCAGCCCGCAGAAGACTGTCGCGTCAGGAATGCCGCGGCGGTTGAAAACATCGCACGTAGCGCGGCGGCGCAGTGTGCCGCGTTGGAACCAACCGTATTTTTTTCGCCTGGCACGTTGCCGGCGAATAACGGTGAGAACTCAAGGCGCCTTTCGGAGGCAAGAAGCACATGAACATTCGTCGTATTCGCCGCAACAGCGGCTTCACGCTGGTTGAAATTCTGATCGTTGTGATCATCCTGGGCATTCTGGCCGCGATCGTGATCCCGCAGTTCACGAACGCCAGCGATTCGGCTCGTCAGAGCAGCATCCAGAGTCAGCTCCAGACGATCCGCAGTCAGATCCAGCTTTACAAGGTTCAGCATCTGGACAACTTCCCGGCGATCACCACCAACTGGAACGCTCTGACATCCGCCAGCGACCAGAACGGGACGATCCCGCCGGCGACCGGTCAGACCTCGCTTGGACCGTATCTCCAGCAGGCCCCGATCAATCCCTACAACAACAGCTCGACGATCGCGGCTGCGGCTGCGGCGGGCGTGGGTTGGGTGTACACGGCGGCGACCGGCTCCATTCAGGCGACAGACGCAAACTGCGCCCTGACCGCACCAACGATGAACTACTAATCGGTGCAATACTCCGCGGGCGGGTTCGTCACCCGCCTGCGGGCTTACCACCCGCGGACCGGGGAAGACGTTAAACAACCCTGGACCGCGGCCGCAGGACATCGAAAGAGACTTTACGTCATGGACACGCATCGCCCCAACACGCCGAGCATTCAACCCCGAACGAGTCGGCGAGCAGCGCGTCCGCTGGTGTACGGCCGGATCATCGCGGTCCAAACCGCGATCGTCCTGCTCTTTGTCGGATTGCTGGCGGCGAACGTCGGACCGCGATTTGGCGCGGCGGCACAAACCGGCCAGCGGCAGGGCGACGTGGTCCGGCAGCTAGCGGCTTTGCGGATGTGCATCGATCGGTACAAGCTGCGGTACGGAACCTATCCGGACCTGGGCCGTTCGTTCGATGCCCTTTTGGCCGGCGGAGAATCCGTGCCTCTCTTGACGGACGCGCCGGTGAATCCGATCAGCCATAGCGCGGCAGTCTCCACCGCGGCCACGGCCGGCAACGGCTGGGTTTACGGCGGAACCGTCGGTCCGCAAGCGGGAACGATCTTTGCGCTGGATTCAGGGGGAAAGGCTTTGGACTACTAACTGATGCTCAAGGCCGTGGCCATGGGCGACGGGGGAAGTCGGTTCGAGGTGAATGTGAATGTTCGAACGACACAACTTCCTGCCAGCAGGCCCTTGTCGCGGCCATCTTCATGGGTAGATGGAACCAACGCGACCGCGCGACGCAATCCACGTCAATCGTCCAGGCAGTCAGGCCGGGCGGGATTCACCCTGGTCGAGATTCTGATCGTCGTGGTGATCCTGGGAATACTGGCGTCAATCGTCGTGCCGCAGTTCTCCAACGCCTCGCAAACCGCGCGGCAGAACACGCTTCGCGAGGAACTGCAATATCTTCGCACGCAGATCAATGTCTATCAGGCCCAGCATCTGGATATTTCCGCGGGATATCCGGCCGGTAACTCGGCCGGAACGCCGACGGCGGCGAACTTCACCAACCAGATGACGCTTTTCACCGACCAGTTCGGCAACACCTCGGCGACCGGCTCGGCCACGTTCGCGTTCGGGCCGTACCTCTCGCAGATGCCGACCAATCCGGTGAACAACATGACCACAGTGCTGGTGGTGGCGAATAACACGGCAATTCCCGCGGCCGATGGTTCAACGGCGTGGATCTACAAGCCGCAGACGCTGGAAATCTACGCCAACAACACCGGCAATGACACCAACGGGGTTCCATTCTCGTCCTACTGATCGCCGCCGTCGCCGTGGGTTCACTCTCATCGAGGCGCTATTGGCGGCGGTGGTGTTGGCCGTTGCGGTCCTGGGCGCCTGTTCAACCCTGACGGCGTCGTATCAGAACATCAGCAACCTCCGCCAAACGGCCACGGCGGTGTCGCTGGCACGTGAGTTGATCGAGGAGATCGCGGCCCGGCCGTATGTCAGCCCGATCGATGGGTCGATCACGACCGGCCCCAGCTCGTCAATGACCAGCCGCAGTCAGTTTGCCAAGGTTGGCGACTACGCGGGATACACGGATACCAGCAACAGCCTGGTCGGTCTGGACGGCACAAGCCTGTCGGTGGGAGCCGGCGAGACGTACACGCGCCAGGTGACAGTGACCTTTGGGGCCAAACCGTCGGTCGATACGGCATCGCCGGCCAACGATTTTGCTTTGGTGACGGTGACGGTGACGACGCCGTCGGGGCAGGCCGTGTCGCTGTCGCGGACGATGGCGAACGAGACGTTGGCGCGCTAGATCGGATTCTCACCGCAGAGGTCGCAGAGACGACAATGACGTTGCAGTCCGCAAAGAACCCCCACCTCGATCCTCCCCCTGAGTACAGGGAGAGGAGGAAGAGTCAGTTGCATCGGTGCGAGCGTGGTGGTTTTACATTGGCGGAACTGATCCTGGGGATGATGATCACGTCGATGGTGATGAGCGCGGTGGCGGCCGTCATGGTGTCGGTGACCGAAGGATGGGATCAGGGCAAATACGTGCAGGCCGTGCCAGTGAGCCTGTTGCAGCTTCAGGTTCGGCTGGGCCGGATATTCCAGGGCTCGGCGTATGTGGCGCAGTGGCAGGGTGGATCGCTGAGCGGAACGGGCACGGCGGCGCAGATTTTTTTCTGGATGAACGACACGTGGGGCGGTTCGCCGGACGGCGTTCCCGAGTGGGGCGAGATGGGCCTGATCGTGTTCGATGCTCCCACGCAATCGCTGTATTTGTATAGCGCGATGCCGACGGCGCAGATGTCGGCGGCGCAACTGACGGCGGCGGGTCAGCCGGTGAGCTGGAGCCAGGCGACGGCGGCGACGGCGATCGCGGGGTTCGAGGCGAATTCGTGGGTGAAGAAGACGACGCTGGCCGGGCCGGGGTCGAACGCGACAACGGGCGATACCACGGTTGTCACCGGGGCGCATATCGCGGTGGATTGGCTGGGCAGTGCCTCGCAAAAGCCAACGGTTGAATTCCAGGTCGCCGAGTCCCGCGGCGGCGAATCGGCGACCATGTACGGAAGCTTTGTGCTGCGGCTGGCGGATCAGCCGCCCAACAATTGACCGGCAATGAAACGAACGTCAACAAAACATCGGCGGGGTTTTGCGCTGGTTCTGGTGATCGTGGCGATCGCGATCGTGTCGACTCTGGGTTTTGCAATCCTCAGCGCCGCATCGCTGCAATCGAGCGAAAGCGAATCGGCACTGCAATCGGCGCAGGCGGACGAACTGGCCGAATCGGGCATCGTCGTCGCCATGTATTACCTTCAGCATCCGTCCAACGCGCCGAGCCTTAGCGGCGGGGTCTGGCCCGGCGCGACCAACATGTCAATCAGCAGCAGGGTGAGCGGCACCGTGAGCGTAACGGTGACCGGATCGGGAAACCAATACCAGTTCCGATCGATAGGGAACCGGACCGGCGGCACGATGGGGTCGCAGTCGCGGTCATTGGCGGCGGTGGTCAATGTGAGCCGCACGTTCGCGATCAACCAGGCCGTGGCCTCCAACAGCAACCTGACGATACCGGCGGGCTTTGTGGTGACCAGCCTGACGGCCGGCGCGCCGGCGATCAGCACGACCGGAACCCTCACCGTGCAGTCGCTGGCGTTCGTGACGGGCGCAGTGTCCGCGTCGAGCGTCACGAATCAGTCGACGCCGGCCACGACGCAGCCGGCGCCCACCAGTTCACTGGTACCCACAACGGCACAGGTGAATCACTATTCCACGTATACCGTCAATGGCAACACCTATTCGGCGGCAAAGATCACGGCTGCTTCACTCAGCTCGACGACCTTGGGTCCGACGGCGACCAATCCGGCCGGCGTCTATCTGGCGACCAGCAACCTGACAATCAACAGCGGGGTGACGATCAACGGAACGCTGGTCGTCCAGGGCGGCACATTGAAGGTCGCCGGGCTGTCCAATGTGGTGACACCCGTCAGCGGGTTTCCCGCTCTGGTTGTGGACAACTCGCTGGAGATGAGCGGCGTGGGTTCGGGATTGACGGCCAACGGCGTCGTCTGGCTGGGCCAGGGCATGTCGAGCGATCCCAACGCGCTGACGATGGCGTCGCTGCTGACGGTCAGCGGAGCATTGCTGATGAACTCGGCCGGGTTTGTGACGCCGGTCGGCGGACCTGTGCCCCCGTATACCGCCCAGGTGACTTATAACGCGCTGACGGCGTCGGCGTCGGGGCTGACCTCGGCGGTGGGAACGCCGCAGCAAATACAGGTTGTCAGTTGGACGCCGGGCTAGGCGGCTGGTTATCGGCCCGCGGCCTGGCCTGTCGGGACCGCGGGGTGTTGGATAGGGTGGGGGATGGCCATCGCAAGGAGATTTCTTATGAAGCGAATTTCGACCGTGTCGTTGATTCTGGCGCTGCAGATTCTGATCCTGGTCAACCAGTGGTTCGGTCCGTCCACGTCACCGGCGGTGGCGCAGATACCGGACGCCGGCGCGCAAAATGCGCAGATCATTGACCAACTCAAGCAAACGAACGCAAAACTCGACAAGTTATTGGATGTTCTGCAATCCGGGAAGCTTCAGGTCACGGTGGCAAAACCCGATGAGAAATAGTGGCAACTGCGGTCCGCCGCGGCCACGTGGAGGCTTGCCATGCGCAACCATGTGCATCGGCGTGGAGGATTCACGCTGGTGGAGATTCTGTGCGTTGTCGTGATTCTGGGAATCGCGGCGGCCATGATCGCGCCGTCGATCGGGACGCGCGACGACCTGAACGCGGCGGCGACGGCGCGGGCGGTCATGGCGGACCTCACCTATGCCCAGAACCGCGCGATCGCGACACAGACAATGCACTATGTGTCATTTAGCGTCGCCGGCCAGTCGTATGCGATCTGTTCGTCGATGTCGCCCCAGACTTACGTGGCTCATCCGGTGTACCTGACGAATTACATCACGACGTTCGGGACCGGCGAACTGGCCAGCAGCTCGCTGGTGTCCGTGAATTTCAACGGCGGGCCAACCGTGCTGGCATTCGACGAACTGGGAGCGCCCTATTCGTACAACACCACGACGCAAGTCGCCACGCCCATCAGCGGCGTGGGTCAGATTGTCGTCAAGAGCGGCCAGGTGAGTCTGACAATTTCGGTTCAACAGGATACGGGACAGTTGACGGTCCAATAGGAGACACGCGATGCGCCTGCGGGCAGGACATGCCGAACCGATCGGACTGGATGTGGGCTCTGACGCGGTCCGCCTTCTGCAATTGGAAAGCAGCGGGATGACGCTGTCGGTGGTGGCGGCGGCGGCACGCGACATGGACCTCAGTGCGCTCTCGGCCGTGGATCGATGCCGCGAAGGCGCGGCGGCGGCGGCCCGGCTGCTCAGGGAAGGCCGCTTCCGCGGGCGCCGGATCGTCGCGGCGCTGCCGGCCGAAATCGTCCAGGTGAAAAACCTGCGCCTGCCGCAGATGCCGGCGGGAGAACTGGATGCGGCGGTTCGTTTTGAGGCTCAGAGCATTGTCGCCCAACCGGAAAACGGGGGCGAGCCGGCGATGCTGGATTACCTGGTGGCCGGCGAGGTCCGCCAGAATGGTGAGATTCGCCAGGAAGTCATCGTCGTGTGGGCGCCGCACGCCGCCGTCAGCGCGGTGACGGAACAATTTCACAGAGCCGGGTTGACGGTGGATGCATTGGATTTCGGACCGGTGGCGCTGTTCCGGACCATCGAGCGATTTGTACGGCGCAAAGAGGACGAGCACGAAGTCCACGTGCTGGTGGATGTGGGCGAAAAGGGGTCGCGCGTGGTCGTGGGACGCGGGCGCGAGATCAACTTCTTCAAGTCGAGCGACATCGGCGGGGACCGATTCAATGAAGCGGTGGCGCGCCGGCTGGAAATCACGATGACCGAGGCCCGCGAGCTGCGGCGACGCCAATTGCTCTCAATGCCGGCGGTGGAATCGCAGGACAAGGTGGCCGAATCCCCCGATCGCGTGCGGCAGGCGGTCCTTGATGCCACACGCGGTGCGATGGAAGAACTGGCCCAGGAAGTGGGACTGTGTCTGCGGTATTGCTCGGTGACATTTCGAGGTCAGCGCCCGGCGCGAGTGCGCCTGTGCGGTTCGGAAGCGGCGGACGCCGGATTGCGGGCGGCTATGCAGTCTGTGCTGGCCCTGCCGGCGGAAGTGGCCCGGCCGCTTTACAGCGTCCATCACGACGCGATGCCCCAGTCCGAGCGCGGCGGGACCATGTCGTCCTGGACGATGGCGATGGGGTTGGCTCTGCGGCGGTGCCGCGGTCCATTCGCGCCGCGCGACGGGCGGTCGCGTGCGCTGGCCACCGCGGCCGAAGTCGTGGATATCGACGACGCAGTGAAACCGTCGTTGCCGGTGGCGGAGGAAGTGGCCACGGCCGGGGCAAGTCGTCAGCAGCCGGAGGCATCGCATGCGTGAACCGGATTTTGTACCTCGCTGGTATCCGCGGTTGCGCCGTGGCCGGAGGCTGGTGATCCTGGAGATTTGGGTTATTGCGATGCTTGCCGGCGTTTTGTACCTGTGGGGTTGGCAATCGCGCTTGCATCTGCGGCAGCAATTGGCTGACGTGAATATTCTCGACAAGCGATTGGGCCAGACGTCGATCCAATTGGAAAAGCTCAAGGACATGCTGTCCCTTCAACAGCAGCTCAAGCAACAGGAACAGGTGGTGGACCGGCTGGGACCGCACGTGTCGGCAGCGCGGCTGATCGACGTTCTGGGAGAAACGATGCCTTCCTCCATGGCGCTGCTGGACTTGCAGCAGGACACGCAGGAAACGCAGGTGGCCAGAACGGCCGACGCCGCGGGCGGGGCGGCAACGACGAGTGTGGATCGAAAAGTGAAGTTGACGGTGACGGCCGTGGCGCCGTCGGACGTCGAGTTGGCGAATTTTCTGGCCAACCTGTCCAAGGAGCCGAATCTCACAGATGTCTCGATGACCTACGCGCGGGATCGCGGCCAGGACGGACACCTGATGCGAGAGTTTGCCGTGACATTTGACATTGATCTGGGAATCAGGACGCAGTGACATGGCGCGTACCAAGGCGGAATTACATATCGGATTTCTCGGCCGGGTGCAGGTGCTGATGGCCATCGGCACCGCGTTGGCGGTGGCGGCGTTCTATCTGGTGATCTACCAGCCGCAGTCGCGGGAAGGCCGGGAGCTGGCGGCGCGGATTATTTCGCAGCAGAAAGAGCTCGCCGCGGAGACGGCGACGGCCCAGAACCTGCCGATGGTTGAGGCGCAGGTGAAGAGCCTCAACGATCACCTGGCCGGCCTGAAGCGGGTTCCCGTGCAGCCGGACATTGGCGACTTCATTCGCGACATCAATCGGCTCAGCCAGGATGCTTCGCTGACGAAACTCGACGTTCAACCCGGGGCGGCGCGGCAATCGGCGATCTACGACGAGCGGCCGGTGAAACTGACGTTCCAGGGGGACTTCGTGGGCGTATTCCAGTTCCTGCAGGGAATTGAGGGCTTGCAGCGGTTGACGCGCGTCCAGAGTGTGAAGTTGCACGGCGTGACGGGCAAGGCGGGACAAGTCGCGGCCGAGGTGACGGTCTGTATCTATTACCACGACACATAATGGAAAAATCGGATTTTCAATATTGGCTGACCGATTCGATGGCGAGTTTCCGGGCCAACCGGAAGAAGACCACGATTCTGCTGGCGCTGGTGGTTGTGCTGGCGATGACCGGTGGGCGCCTGCTGTTGCCGCATCACGGGACCAGTGAGGCGTCGGCCAATGTGGAATCGGCGCCGACGTCGCCGTTCATTCTGGATTTGCCGGTGATGACGGAAGATCCGGCAAAGTCGGCGTCGCTGAACCGGCTGACCCGTTGGGCGGAAACGCCGGCCGTGCCGCCGGGGCGGAATCTCTTCCAGATCGACCTGAGCCAATATGCCACCGACGGGTCGCGTCCGAAATCGAGCGGAGGGGCGACACGGGATACGTTCTGGCACGATTTGGAAAAGTCGATGAACGATCGAGCCGATCAGGACAAACAGCGTCAGGTTCTGGTCGACGCGTTGAAGGCGGATGCAGGCAACTTGAAGCTGCAAACGACCACGGGCGGCAGTTCGCCCAAGGCGATCGTCAACGGAATCCTAGTGGGCGAGGGGGACGTCGTTGCGAAGTTCCGGATCGTCCGCATTGAAAACAGGCGGATCACCGTCGAACGCGAGGGCATCACGTTCGAGGTCCGGATGAATTAGGCCTTGCCGGCCGGTTGGCTGGCCGAGGCGAAGGAGAACACGATTGATTCCGATCGCCGGCCCGAGTTGGGTCAGAGGCGGCGGATCGATGACGACGATGCCCTCAACCCGGCGTGGCGAGCGATCGCCCGTCATTCCGCCCGAGCGAGAAGATCGCCCGGGGCGGATCCCAGGAGTCCGATCATGATGAAATTCCTCAAAACCGCCGGGGCTTTGCTCTGTGCGGCGCTGTTAATTCAGGGGACCAGGGCAATTGGGGCGGACATCGCCGCGGCTGGAAACACCGCGCCCGCGGCCGCGCCAGTCGCGGGGGCCATGGCGCCGGCCAACGGTGCGACGACGCCCCTGGTCAAAGTCCTTGACGACGCCGCGACTCAGCCCACCACCCAGCCCTTGGACGTCACTCCCACAGCGCCGCCCAAGGCGCCACGTCTCACGGCCACGGATGCCGGCACTTTCAGCATTCAGATCAATGACGGCACCAGCCTGGTTGAAGTGCTTCGCCTGATCGGCAACACGGCCCAGGTGAGCATCATCCCCAGCAAGGACGCCCGCGGACTCCTGCCGGCGATGGACCTCTATAACGTCACCATGCACGAAGCCCTCGATGCAATTCTTGGACCCAATGGTCTGGTGTACACACAGAAGGGGAGTTTCATCTACGTTTCGACAACCAAGGAAGCCGCCGACGCCGCCAAGGCCGGCCGGGTCATGGCGACCCAAATTTTCCATTTGTATTACACACCCGTGGACAACGCGATGGCGATGATCAAGCCCGCTCTCAGCAGCGACGCGATCGTCGCACAGTCGATCAAGTCCTCGGTGGGCATCGACGCGACGTCGGCCGCTAACGGAGCGACCGCATCGGCGGGCGGTGGCGATACCGGCGGTAACTCGCACGCAACCGACGACATGATTGTTGTCACCGACTATCCCGACCATCTCGACGCGGTCGCCCGCGTCATCAAGGAAATCGACCAGCGGCCCAAGGAGATACTCGTCGAGGCCACCATCTTGCAGGCCACGCTGAGCGAGGAAAACCAGTTCGGCATCGACTTCGCTTTGCTCGGCGGCGTCGATTTTTCAACGCTCACCGCAACTGCGTCCAATACATCAGGCGGTGGATCGGCTACGGTCAGCGGTGGCAATTCATCCGGCGGGTCGTCAAGCGGCCAAGCGACAGTTACCAATACAGCGAATCCAGTCGGGGCTCCGCTCGCTGGAATCGGCAACGGACAGAACCCGCCCGGCGGCAATAAGTTCGGGGCTGCGCAGACCAATTTCCCCATGTCCAGCCGCGGTTTGCAAATCGGCATCATTCACAATGGCCTGGGTGTTTTCATGTCGGCTTTGGAATCGGTGGACAACACCGTTGTGCTGGCCAATCCCAAGGTGCTCGCTCTAAATAAGCAGCAGGGCGTCGTGCATGTCGGCGCATCTCTAGGATACCAGACAACCACCGTCAGCTCGACGACCTCGACGCAGACCGTTCAGTTCCTGCAGACCGGTACCAAGCTCGCCTTTCGCCCGTTTATCGGAGACGACGGCTACATCCGCATGGAAATCCACCCTGAGGATTCCACCGGCTCGCTGAACAGTGCGAATCTGCCCCAGGAACAGATCACCGAACTGACGACCAACGTGATGGTCAAGGACGGCCACACGATCGTGATCGGCGGTCTTTTCCGTGAAGCAGCAGACACCGGCCGCTCGCAAATCCCGCTGCTGGGCAACATCCCGGTGCTGGGCGCGCTTTTCCGCAACCAGACGGACCAAACCACGCGCCAGGAACTGATCATCCTCCTGACCCCGCACATCATCAAGGATGAAGAATCCTACTCCAAGTCGAGCATTGAGGAATTGAAGGAAGCCGAAAAACTCCGCGTCGGCGTGCGGCAGGGAATGATGTGGTTCGGCCGCGAGCGCCTGGCCGACGGCGAATACGAAGCCGCTCTGGCAGCAACACGCAAGAGCCCGCCCGACAATAACCTGGCCCTCTGGCATCTCGACAGCGCCATCAATCTCAATCCCACCTTCATCGAGGCCATCGACCTGAAGGAGAAGCTCAGCGGTAAGAGCGTGACGGCGGCCGACAACAGCACCATCCGATCGTTTGTCGCCCGGCAGATTCTCCTGGACCCGCCAGCGCCGTCGATGGCGGAACTTCAGCCGACAACCGGCCCCTCGATTGAGCCGACGGCTGGCCCGGTGTCGCCCGACCTGCGGGCTTCGATCACAACTCAGCCGGTTCGGGAAAATGTTGCGGCCGCGACAACCCAGCCGACTTTGCCCGTCAATAACCTGACCGCAAACTCGCCGGCATCGCTGGAAGCGCCCAAGGATGCGGCGGCACCGGTCCCCATGCCGGCGGTATCGGTCGTCGTGCCCGCGACGCAGCCGGCCGACATGGCGACGACGGCCGCCGGCCCACCGGCCACAAAGGCGCCGCCTACGCAGACGATTGTCGAGTTGCCGGATGCCGATGACATGCAGGTGAGCGTCGCACCGGCAACCCGTCCCACGACCGAGCCGACAGGTTCGGCCCTGATCGATACGTCGATCATTCCCAATGGCGGCAAATGAGTGGTCGCGCCCCGTCTCCCCGTGTTCGGGGAGACGGGCAAGTTGTCAATGGAGAGTTCACATGGCACGCACAGCATCGCGAATTTCGCTGTCGCTCTTGACGGTGATTCTTCTGGCCGCGTGTCAGCAGAACAAGCCCCCATCTGAATCGGCCAAGGAACAATGGAACACGGCCCGCGCCAATGTGATGTTGTCGCTGGCGACCGATCAGTTCAACAACGGCGATTTCGACCGCTCGCGGCAAACTGTCGACGAAGCCCAGCGCATGGACGCCAAAAACGCGCCGCTGCGAATTCTCTCCGCTCAACTGGCCATCGAGCAGGGACAACTCGATGTCGCCGACCGTGAATTGGCCGTCGCCAGGGATATCGATCCCAAGAATCCCAAGGCGTTTTATCTCAGCGGAGTCGTCTATCAACGCTGGGAACAGCCGGCAAAAGCCTGCGAATTCTACTCGTCGGCCTGCGACCTTGATCCCGGCGAGCAGAAATATCTGCTGGCCAAATCCGAGATGCTCGTGGCGATGGATCGCACGGACGATGCCCTGGCCTTGTTGCAGGCGAAAGTCGTCTTCTTCGAGAACAGCCCCGCCATCCGCGATGAAGTGGGCTTGCTCCTGCAACAGAAGAATCGCTGGACCGATGCGGCCGACATGTTCCGCCGCGCCACTATTCTGTCGCCGGACGATGCCACCGTCCGCGAACATCTGGCACGGGCCCTCTATCACATTGGCGAATACGCGGATGCGACCGAAGCACTGGAGCGCATTCTGGCCGATCCAAAACAACAGAAACGATCCGATCTCTATCTCATGCAGGGTGAGTGCCGGATGAATCTCAACCGGATCGGCGATGCGCGGGAGTCGTTCACGACGGCGGCCGATCTCGATCCAACCAGCCCGCTGCCACTGATGGAACTGGCCAAGGCGTCGATCCAATTGGGTGACGCGACGCGTGCCGAGGCCGATTTGCGCAAGGCGACAATTGCCGGCGGCGACGAAGCGGACATCAGCCTGCTGCGCGGCTACGTGCGGCTGCGTCAGAACCGTCTGGACGAAGCGATGGCCGCGTTCTCGCGGGCCAGCGTGTTGCGGGCGGACGATACGGTGAGCCTTTGCATGATGGGTTACGTCGATCAGAAGAAAGGGCTGTTTCGCGACGCCCTGGGCTATTACCAGAGAGCGCTGAAGATCAGGCCATCGGATGAACTGGCCGGGCGTCTGCTGGCGGGTCTTGACGCCAATTAGCTACAGGGAACACCCGCAGGATTCGGTGCGAAAGACAATCTCGCGGTTGATTGGATGTGGGGGCGGAGCCACACGATGCGACGCGTGAACATCTGGTCGATGGCGATGCTGGTGCTGATCGTGGCCAGCGGAACGGCCCTGCTGTGGGGCCGGCCGCTGATCGTTGGTCGCCTGATGCTTCCGGCCACATCGCTGGCGGCGGCGGGCGGAATGTCGGCGGCCTTGTGCGGGCTGGGTCTGGTCACCTCGCTGCGTCGGCAGTGTCGCTTTCTGATTCAATTCATCGAAACCACGGATCTGGATCGCCGTACGAGCAGCGCCGGCGAAGTGGCGCCGACCCTGGGTCCGTTGGGCCGTTCCATCGACGGCCTGCTGGATCGAGTGGCCGACATGACCGAGCGTGTCACCGGCCGCGTCAAGGAACTGGAGATTCACCTCAAGGTCGCCACCGCCGAGCGGCAGCATGCCCAGGCCGTTCTCTACAGCCTTTCCGATGCGGTGCTCGTCACGGATTTGTTTGATGAGGTTGTTCTGGCGAACGAATCGGCCGCACGCACGCTGGAATTTGATCTGAAACGCTCGCGCCGCTCGCCGGTGGACCGCGTGCTCGATGATGAAGACCTTGTCGCCATGATCCGCGACATGCGCAAGAGCGACAGCCACGGCGGCAAGCGGATCGTCGAACACAAGATCACATCGCCGGCCGGCGAAAAGACCTATAAGGTCACGCTGTCCTGCGTTCCCGGCACGGAAGGCGAAGTGGGCGGCGTTGTGGCCGTGCTGCACGATGTCACGCGCGAACGAGAAGTGGCCGAGATGAAGAACGATTTCGTCTCCAGCGTCAGTCATGAACTGCGCACGCCCCTGGCCAGCATTCACGCCTATGTCGAGATGCTGATCGACGGCGAGGCCCGCGACGAAAAGACGGCCCAGGAGTTCTACGAAATCATCCGCACCGAAGCCCAGCGCCTCGGCCGGTTGATCGACAACATTCTCAACATCTCGCGCATCGAATCGGGCCTGGTGAAGGTCAACAAGCAGCCGCAGAGTCTGACGGTGGTGATGAAGGATGCCATCGAGGTGATCGCGCCGCAGGCGAGGCTCAAGGGCCTGTCGATCGTCGAAAAACTCACGCCCGTCTTTTATCAGACCAGGGCCGACAAGGACATGCTTTACCAGGCCGTGCTCAATCTGCTCAGCAACGCGGTCAAATATACGCCCCAGGGCGGCACGATTACGGTCGAGACGGAAGTGGACGAGGCCCACGGCCGCGTTGTCGGACGCATCCGCGACACCGGCGCGGGAATTCCGCCCAAGGACCTCCCCTTTGTGTTCGATAAGTTCTATCGAGTGGAAGCGAATAACCACATGGCCAAAGGGACCGGCCTGGGCCTGTCCCTGGTGCGCCACATTATTGAGACGGTCCACCAGGGCCGCATCGTTGTCGACAGTCAGGTCGGCAAGGGTAGCTGCTTCGGATTCGAGCTTGAACTGTGCAAATGACCCACAACCGCTGGAGTGAACAACCGTGACTCTCTTATCCACAGACGCCGCCGTCGCCTCATCGGCCAGGAAGATTCTTGTCGTCGATGACGAGTCGCACATCCTGCACGTGGTCTCCCTGAAACTCCGCAACGCCGGCTTCACCGTCGTTACCGGCTCGGACGGCCAGGAGGGCCTGGACCTCGCCCACAGCGAATTGCCCGACCTGATCATCACCGATTTCCAGATGCCGCAGCTTTCCGGCCTGGAATTGTGCCGGCGCCTCCGCCAGGAGCCCGCCACATCGCACATCCGCGCCATCATGCTCACCGCTCGCGGCTACCAGCTCGGCCCTCAGGATGCCGAACAATCCGGCATCCGCCGCATGCTCAGCAAACCGTTCAGTCCCCGGCATCTTCTGGCCACCGTTAATGAGGTGCTGAACGAGGCGGCCTGACACCTTCAGGCCGACCTCGCGATGTTTTATGCCATCGCAGGCCACGATTACCGATACTTCCTCCGGCGCCGCCGCTTCCGTTCCAACGGCCGTGCTCGACACCCTCGCTTCGCGCTGGCGCTGCAGCGGTCTTTTCATCTCCCTGCTCGATCCCGCCGGCGCTGTCGTTTATCACGATTCGCACGCCTCGCCGTTCTTCCTGGAATACGTTCTGGCCCAGTTCCGTGCCGAGCTCGGAAAGTCACTGGCGCTGGGCGCCGATCGTATCGGCCGAGCTCCGGTCGATCGCTCCATTCCCGGCGTGCTGCTGGACATCCATCCGCTCATCGAAAAGCGCCGCATGCAGGGAATCCTTGTGCTGGCGGCTGTCGATGCAGCCATCGATCGCACCGAAGACCTTCAGCGAGCCGCCGGCCGGCTGCGCCTCGACGCGCAATGGCTTCTGGCCGCCGCCCGCAGGCTGCCTCCCGCGGATGACAATTCATTTGCCCATCGCTCGCGCCTGCTGCTGGACATGCTGCACGACCAGATCCGTCTGGCCGCCGTCCAACGTGAGATCGATTCCGTGTCCGGTGAGCTGTCCGGCAGCTACGAGGAGCTGACGCTCATCTACCAGCTCACCGCGAGCATGCACATCACCCGCACTCCGGCCGATTTCTTCCGCCAGGCATGCACCGAATACAACGAATTCACCGGCGTGCGCTCGACCGGCGTTGCCCTGACCGTCGGGTCGCTACCCGGGGCGGCGCCGGCCATGTTCGGCCCGATGAGCCTTCCCGCGCCTGAACTGCATCGCCTGGGCAGTCTGCTGGTTGACGCCTTTAATTACGACCAGTCCCCAATCATCATCAACGACCTGGCCGCCTCGCCAAGCTACGCCTTCCTGGGCCGGCATGCCCGCCAGCTTCTGGCCGTGCCGCTGTTTCGGCCTCAGAAGCACCTGGGCGCGTTATTCGCACTCGACAAGATCGCCAGCGATTTCGATTCGCACGACGTCAAGCTGCTGATTTCGATCGCCAACGCATCGGCCATCTACCTGGAAAATTCGATTTTGTACGAAGACGTGCGCGGCCTGGTCATGGGGCTTTTGCACAGCCTCACCAGCGCCGTCGATGCCAAGGATCCGTACACCTGCGGTCACAGCCGCCGCGTTGCGCTTCTCAGCCGCCGCATTGCCCGCGAAGCCGGACTCGACGAGGCCCAGTGCGAACGCATCTACATGGGCGGCCTGCTCCATGACGTCGGAAAGATCGGCGTCCCCGAACATGTTCTCTCCAAGCCAGGCAAGCTGACGGCCGAGGAATTCGACCTCATCCGCCGCCATCCCGCCATCGGCGCCCGCATTCTCAAGGACGTCAAGCAAATCCAGGATGTCATCCCCGGCGTGCTCTATCATCACGAACGCTACGACGGCGGCGGATATCCGGCCGGGCTGGCCGGCGAGAACATTCCCCTCATCGGCCGCGTCATCTGCCTGGCCGATTGCCTGGACGCCATGACCAGCACGCGCACCTATCGCAAAGCCATGCCCCTTGAGGCGGCACTGGTCGAGATCGATCGCGGCCGGGGCAGGCAATTCGATCCCGCTCTGGCCGACGCCCTCTTGCGAATCGGGGACGGCCGGCTCAAGAGCCTGCTCGCCGCCCATCACGCACTGGGCGGCGGCGGAACGCTTTTGGACAGCGCCGGCGATTCCGCGCCGGCCATCGGGGAGACGCGATGAACGTCAAATGCGACGATTACGGGCACGTCTGCGTCCTGGAGGTCCAGGGCGATTTCACCGGCGACGCCGTGGTGAACATACGCAAAGTCGTGCAGGAGCGCATCGACAGCCGCCGCATCGTCGAATTCGTTGTCGATTTCGGAAAATGCGGATTCGTCGATTCCGAGGGTCTGGAAAC
>Ga0181520_10003583_pt1 | contig 27095 bp, 22 predicted proteins | sample PEATcosm2014_Bin_29_FD_132451 | JGI IMG/M metagenome (GOLD analysis project Ga0181520, IMG submission 132451) | Peatland microbial communities from MTU Mesocosm Facility, Houghton, MI, USA - PEATcosm2014_Bin02_30_metaG | ecosystem: Environmental > Terrestrial > Soil > Wetlands > Peat | place...
ACCGGGCCTGGTCGAGATACAGCCGCTCCGGCGGCAGCGCGCGATATGGCACCTCGCCCTCGCGGGGCACCGCGCGGCGGGCGGGAGATGCGCTCGCCCAGCAGGTCCTGCTCGGAGACGAAGGCCCATTTGCCGAAGCCGGCATCGTCGGCCACGAAGCCGCGCTCCAGGCCGAGCGCCACCACGGCGGCCATGCCGGCCGGCGCCTGCTGAGCGGCCTGCCAGTCATCGACGGCCTGGATGCGAAATCCGTGCTCGTGCAGCAGGTGGCCGATGCGGTCGCGCGAGCCGCGGGTCCAGGCGGCCACCGCCAGGCGCCGCCCTTCGCCGGTCCAGCGCTCGGCCTGCACCCGCAACTGGTCGAACACCCCGACGCCTGGCCCCGCCCCCGCTTGCGCGAATATCGGTCCCGGCCGGCCGCCGCCATCCACGCCGATCGCCCCGTCCGGGCGGGCAAACGGCCCGAAGCCGAACAGCGGACCGCCCCCCAGCATCGCGTCCCACTGGGCGTGGTCGAGATAGAGCCGATCCGGCGGCAACGGGCGATACGGCACCTCGCCCTCGCGGGGCACCGCGCGGCGGGCGTCGTAGTGGTCGGCGATCATCTCCAGCCGGGCGGTCAGCACGTCGCCGGCCTGATGGTCCAGGCTGCACGAAGCACCGGGCAGGTAGTCCAGCAGCGTTTCCATGACCTCGTGAAACAGCGGCACCCAGTGCTCCATGCCGGGATGGCGCCTGCCCTCGGAGATCGACAGGTAAAGCGGGTCCTCCGTCGCGGCCTGACCGAACAGCTCCCGCCAGCCCGTCCGGAAGCGGGCGACCGAGTCCTTGTCGAGGGAAACCTCCGACACCGGTCGCAACGCCACCCGCCTGAGGCGGACGCCGCTGCGCTGGCTGGCCGGGTCGAAGGCGCGGATGCTCTCGATGGTGTCGCCGAACATGTCGAGACGCACCGGATCGGGGTGGCCGGCCGGAAAGATGTCGATGATGCCGCCGCGCACCGCGTATTCGCCGGGCTCCATCACGGTGCCGGCGTGGCCATAGCCGTTGGCGTCGAGAAACCGCACCAGCGCCTCGGGATCGACCGTGCCGGCCTCGGCGAGCGCCATGCTGGCGCCATGGAACACGTGCCGCGGCGGCACCCGCTGCACCAGCGCGTTCACCGTGGTCAGCACGATGCGCGGCGCGGCCGGCTTCTCCAACAGGCGCGCGAGGGTGGCGATGCGCTCGCTCACCAGGGCGGGATTGGGCGAGACCCGGTCATAGGGCAGGCAATCCCACGCCGGGAATCGCAACACCTCGGTCGTGGGAGCGAAGAAGGCGAGCGACTCGGCCAGCGCCGCCATCCGCGCGTCGTCGCGACAGGCGTGCAGCAGCGGACCCGCGTGTTCCCCCGACCGGCGGGCCAGCAGCACCGCATCCCACCCCTCGGGGGCCCCGAAGACCTGGGTCACCGCCGCCGCCTTGCCATGCCGCGCGGCCATCAGCGGCGCTCCGGGTCGAGCGCGAAGGCCCGGATGGCTTGCAGCGTCGCCGAGTCGTGCTCGCGCGGAATCGGCAGCCGGCCGGTCAGCCAGTCCGCTAGGTCGGTGTCGGGCAGGTCCATGACGGCTTCGAGCCCGTCCAACTCGCTCTCCGTCAAGGTGGCGATGTGGCGGCTGACGTAGCCGCCGATCAGCAGGTCGTTCTCGTAGGTGCCGCGGTGGTTGGCGCGGTACAGCAGACGGCGGCGGCGCGTGTCGAGAGCAGGCGGGGCTGGTTCGGTCATCGAGAGGGTCATATAGACGCGGGCCAGGACAGTGTCAGCCGTGCAACCACCGTCGCCCATACCGGCCAGCCTGTGCGCTCCGTTGTTCGAGCCCCTGACCGCCTTGCGCGGGGTGGGCGAGACGGTGGCGGCGCTGATTGCGCGCGCCACCGGCGGGGGGCGGGTGATCGACCTGCTGTTCCACCTGCCCGAGAGCTGGATCGACCGGCGCGCGCGCACGACGATCGCGGCCGCGCTGCCCGGGGCGCTGGCGACCATCGAGGTGGAGGTCCTGCGCATCGAGCCGCCTGCCACCGCGCGCCAGCCGACCAAGGCGGTTGTTGGCGACGGCAGCGGGTTTGCCGAACTGGTGTTCTTCCAGCGCTTCCCGGCGGCCAAGCTGCCGGTCGGCGCGCGGGTGCTGGTCTCCGGCAAGTTCGACGAGCGCCGGCAGATGGTGCACCCCGACCATATCGTGCCGGCCGACCGGACGGAGGGGCTGCCCTGGATCGAGCCGGTGTGGCCGCTGACGGCGGGGCTGTTCCCCTGGCATCTGCGCCGGCCGGTGGCGCAGGCGCTGGCGTGCATCCCTGCGCTGCCGGAATGGCATGACCCGGCGCTGCTGGCGCGGGAGAAGTGGCCGGGGTTCGCCGAAGCGCTGCGCCTGCTACATGCCCCGAAGGAACCGCCACCGCCGACGGCGCGGCGGCGGCTGGCCTATGACGAGTTGCTGGCCAGTCAGGTCGCGCTGGCCTTCGTGCGCCGGCGCATCCGCGACCGCCCTGGCCGGCCGCTCGTCGGCGACGGGGCGCTGCGGGCCCAGGCCCTCGCCGCCTTCGGCCTGCCGCTGACCGAGGCGCAATGCGCGGTGCTGGCGGAAATCGACGCCGACCTGGCCGCCCCGCGGCGGATGCTGCGGCTGCTGCAGGGCGACGTGGGCTCCGGCAAAACCCTGGTGGCGGTGCTGGCCATGCTGCGAGCGGTCGAGGCCGACGCCCAGGCCGCGTTGATGGCGCCGACGGAAATCCTGGCCCGGCAGCACCATCGCACGCTGGAACGCATCTGCCCGGTGCCTTGCGCCCTGCTGACCGGCTCGGTGACGGGAAAAGCCCGCGCCGCCGTGATGGAGGGGCTGGCGGACGGCAGCATCCCGATCGTCGTGGGCACCCACGCGCTGGTCCAGGATGGGGTGGCGTTCCGTGACCTTGGGCTGGCGGTGATCGACGAGCAGCACCGCTTCGGGGTGGATCAGCGCCTGCGCATGGGCGGCAAGGGCGTGGCCGCGGACGTGCTGGTGATGACCGCCACCCCGATCCCGCGCACGCTGCTGCTGACCCAGTGGGGCGAGATGCAGGTGAGCCGACTCACCGGCAAGCCGGCGGGCCGCCTGCCCGTCCGCACCACCCTGCATTCGCTGGCGACCTTGCCCGACGTGGTGGAAGCGATGGCGCGGGCGCTGGAGGGCGGCGCACGGGTCTATTGGGTCTGCCCGCTGGTGGCGGAAAGCGAACTGATCGACCTGGCCGCCGCCGAGGAGCGGTATGCCGACCTCCACGCGCGTTTCGGCGCGCTGGTCGGCCTGGCGCACGGGCGGCAGGACAGCGCGGTGCGCGAGGCGGCGCTGGCGGACTTCGCGGCGGGGCGGACGCGGCTGCTGGTGGCCACCACGGTCATCGAGGTCGGCGTGGACGTGCCGGAAGCGAGCGTGATGGTGATCGAGCACGCCGAGCGGTTCGGCCTCGCCCCGCTGCACCAGTTGCGCGGCCGGGTCGGGCGCGGGCGGGAGGCGAGTTTCTGCCTGCTGCTGCACGCCGACGGACTGAGCGAGGTGGCGAAGCGGCGGCTGCTGCTGTTGCGCGACACCGAGGACGGCTTCCGCATCGCCGACGAGGATTTCCGCATCCGGGGCGGCGGCGACCTGCTCGGCACGCGCCAGGCCGGCATGCCCGGCTGGCGGCTGGCCGACCCGATCGGCGACGAGGGGCTGCTGCACATGGCCGACCGCGACGCGGAGCTGCTGGTGCAGAGGGACCCGAAGCTGGAGAGCGAGCGCGGCCGGGCGGTGCGGGTGCTGCTGTACCTGTTCGAGAAACGAGAGGCGTTCCGGACCTTGCGGGCGGGCTAGCCGGAAACCTGCCCTTCCGGCCTCACGACCCCTTGTCGCTCCCCGGCCTTCCTTGCCACGATAGAAGCGGCGCGATCACGACGGGAGCAACCGATGGCCATGAACGCAAGCCGACGCGGTGTCATCGCCGGGCTTGGCGCAACGGCGGCGACAACCATGCTGGTTTCGCGGAGCCTGGCCGCCGGCGAGGACTCCGTGGTCCCAACCTACCGCACCGCGGTCGATCTGGTACAAGCGCTGGCGGCCCGGCAGATTTCCGCCCGCGAACTGTTGGATGCGTGCATCGCCCGCATCGAGGCGCTCGACGGCAAGATCAACGCGGTGGTCGTGCGCGATTTCGATCGGGCGCGGGCGGGGGCGGATGCCGCCGACGCCGCACTGACGCGTGGCGATCGCCGCCCGCTGCTCGGACTGCCGATGACGGTCAAGGAACAGTTCAACGTCGCCGGCCTGCCGACGACGTGGGGTTACGAAAAGTTTCGCGATTGGCGTCCGGATGAGGATGCCCTCGCCGTGCAGCGGCTGAAGCACGCCGGGGCCGTCATCATCGGCAAGACCAACGTGCCGCTCGGCCTGTCCGACTGGCAGAGCACCAACCCGGTCTACGGCACCACCAACAATCCCTGGGACGTCGAACGGACGCCCGGCGGGTCATCGGGCGGCGCCGCGGCGGCACTGGCAGTCGGGTTCGTGCCGCTGGAACTGGGCTCGGACATCGGCGGATCGCTGCGCGCGCCCGCCCATTTCTGCGGCATCTTCGCCCACAAGCCCAGCCTCGACCTGGTGCCGCAGCGTGGTTCGGGTTATCCCGACACGCCGGCGATCCCGGTTCGCGGCGACATGGCGGTGGCCGGTCCAATGGCCCGCAGCGCCGCCGACCTTGACCTGGAACTCGGCGTTCTGGCCGGACCGGACGAGTTGTGGGACGGCATCGGCTACAAACTCGCGCTGCCGCCGCCGCGGCACGACAGGTTGGCGGATTATCGTGTGCTGGTCCTTACGACGCACCCGCTGTGCCCGACGGCGGCGAGCGTCACCAAGGCGCTCGAGGGACTGACCGATGGCTTGGCCAGGTCGGGCTGCACGATCGTCCGGAGAAATCCGAAGATGCCCGACCTGGCGCGCACGACGCGCGACTACGCGGAGTTGCTGGCGGCGATCTTCAGCGCCAATCTCACGCCCGAAGAACGTGTGCGGTACGAGGCGCAGGCCAGCGCGTTGGCACCAGAGAACTTGAGCCTTTCGGCCGCCGAACTGCGCGGCCTGACGATGAGCCATCCGGCCTGGATCGGCACCGGCGGGATCGGCAACGGACTGCGGGCGCGCTGGCAGGCCCTGTTCAAGGAAGTCGACCTCGTCCTCTGTCCGCCGATGCCCACGCCGGCCTTCCCGCAGGACCACTCGCCCATGACAGCGCGGCAACTCGACGTGGACGGCAGGAAGATACGGTACCTCGACCAGATCGCATGGGCCGCCATCGCGACCCTGACCGGCCTGCCGGCGACGGTCGCCCCGGTCGGGAGAACCGATGGCGGGCTGCCAGTGGGCGTTCAGATCATCGGCGGCTACCTGGAGGACCGCACGACCATCGCCTTCGCCGGACTGATCGAGCGCGAATTCGGCGGTTTCTCCCGACCGCCGGGCTTCTGACCGGCCCGCTCAGACCCAGCCCAGCCCGATCGCCGCGTTGCGCAGCGCCGCCGCGGCGAACGCCAGGAACACCAGCCCGGACAGGCGCAGGATCACCACCTCGTGCCGCCGGTAGGCCCAGCGCACGCCCGCCGCCCCGGCCAGCACCACCAGCAGCACATCCGCCGCCAGGAACCCCACGCACGCCGCCGCCAGCAGAGGCGGCAGCGCCGACCAGGCGAGCGAGGCCGCCTGGGCACCCAGCAGCGCGGTGAAGGTGGCCAGCGCCACCGGATAGGACTTCGGATTGGTCAGCCCGAACGCCAGCCCCCGCAACAGCGGCCGCCGCGCCGCCGCGCCGCCGGCCTCCGCCGGCCGCGCCCGCAGCGTCCGCACCCCGAGCCAGCCCAGGTAGGCGCCGCAGACCAGCCCAAGCAGGGCGAACACCGTGCCGCCCACCGCGCGCGCGCCGATAATCGCCAGCAGCGCCAGCGTGGACCACAGCACGTCGCCGGCGAAATGGCCGAGGATGAACCCCGCCCCGGCCCGCCGCCCCTGTGCCGCCCCGACGCCCAGCAACGCCAGAAATCCAGGCCCGGGCGTCAGGGTGTAGGCTGCCCCCGCCGTCGCCGACGCCAGCAGCAGCCCCCAACTCATCGCCGGTCAGGCGGCGGGATGCGCCTCGAGGTCGGCCAGGGCGGCGGCGACGCGAGCGCCGATGGCGGCGTCGATCGGGCGCAGCGGCGGGCGCATCGCACGCCAGGCGCCGTCGCCGGTGCGCGCCGCCAACACCGACTTCACCACCGCGGAAAAGGACATGCCCGACAGCAGGTTCGCTGCCTTGCGCATGGTCACCTCGGCGGCCGGGTTGTTGAACATCGCCCGCACCATCGCCGGCACCACATTCGACATGCCGTTGATCGAACCGGTCCCGCCCAACTGGAGCGAGCGCCAGATGTCCACCTCGAGGCCCACCACGCAGCCGCACTCCGGCGCCGCCGCGCGGAATTCCTTGAAGTTCTTCAGGTCGCCGGTGACGGTGCTGTCCTTCACCCCCGCCATGATCTTTCCATAGCGCTGGCGCAGCCGCCCCAGCACCCCCGGCGGGATCGCCACGCCGGAGACCTGCGGGATGTGGTACAGCGTCGCCCGCAGCCGGTCGGACCCGACGCCGTCGAATGTCGCGGCGAAGGCGTCCTCGAGCCCCTGCTCGGTGGCGTCACGGAAGAAGTAGGGCGGCAGGATCAGCGCATGGGTCAGCCCCAGCGCCAGCGCCCCGCGGGTCAGCGACACCGTTTCCGGGACCGCCGGGCAACCCGTGCCCAGCGAGATCTGCGCCGCCGGAATGCCGGCCTGCAACACCGCCTCCGCGGCGGCCAGCTTTTCGGAGGCCGCGAAGGACGTGCCCTCGCCGGTCGTGCCGAACAATGCCAGCCCGTCGCAGTTGTTGGCGAGCAGCCACTGGCAGTGCTTGACCAGGGCGACGTGATCGACGGCACCGGATGGGTCGAGCGGGGTGGCAACGGCGACCCACAGGCCGCTAATGACGTCTGGCATGATTTTCCTCCATGCGATGGGGGTCAACTTCGCACTCCAGGCGGCGCAGGTGAAGGGTGTTCCGCGCCTCCCCGCGCGCTAAGATGACATGACAGGAGAGAAATCATGCTCATCGGAATCGATTCGCTGCTCACCCCGGACCTGCTGCACGCGCTGGCCTCGATGGGCCATGGCGACACCATCGCGCTGGTGGATGCCAACTATCCGGCCACGCGCAGCCGCCGCCTGGTGCGCCTGCCCGGGGTCAGCATCGCCCGGGCCCTCAGCACCGTGCTATCGGTGATCCCGCTCGACACCGCCGTTGCGGCGCCGGCGCAGGTCATGCTGCCGGCGGATGGCGCGATCCCCGAGCCGGTGGCCGAGATGAACGTCGTGCTGGCCAAGCGCGGCGCCGCCGCGGCGGCGGGGTTGGGGCGGCACGAATTCTACGCTGCCGCCGAGCAGGCCTACGCCGTGGTCGCCACCGGCGAACGCCGCCGCTTCGGCAACGTCCTGCTCACCAAGGGCGTCGTCTCGCCGGAAGCCGCGCCCTGAGCCTTCGTCCGGCGGTTCAGGGACCCGTCCCGCGAACCGCCCGACGGGGGCGCCGCACCGGCCTGGCGGCGGGAGCGGCCTCCTCCTCGCTCAGTTCGGCCAGCAGTTCCCGCGCCCGCTGCCGCGCCGCGGCGAGCGCGGTCTGCCCAGCGGGCGTCGCGCGGTAGAGGCGACGCCGCACCCGCCCGACCCGGACCTGTTCGGAGGCCAGCAGCCCGCGCTCCTCCATGCCGTGCAGCACCGGATAAAGCGTGCCCGCGCTCAGCCGGTAGCCGCGCCGTACCAACTCCTGGATCATGGCGAGGCCGTAGATCGGCTCGCGCACCGCATGGCGCAGCACATGCAGGCGAATCAGCCCGCCGAACAGAAATGTTTCGTCCATAGGCGCCTGTGACTGCGCGCATCGCGTCGTCAGACCCACGCCCGATCCGACCGACACCCGCATGTATTATTGCGGCACCAAAAAGACGACGCCGCATTGACCCAAATCAATGCATATCGCTACCAAGTTTTGCTGTCGCCGATTCCGGCTGCATGCGGATTCGGCGTCGCGTTCTCTCTGGCCCCGCGCTACCGTCCCCTGTGCGTTGCGGCACAGGAGGGATGCGCGTGTGACCCGCCGCATGGACACCGCTTTGCTGGTCGTGCGCGGCCATGCCGCGCTGGCCGCCGGCGAGGCACGTGTCGCCGCCGATTGCTACCGCGCCGCGCTGGACGCCTTGCCCGACCACCCCGGGCTGCTCTGCAACCTCGGCAACGCGCTGCGGGCCGGCGGCGATATCGCGGGCGCCGAGGCGGCCTTGCGCCGTTCGCTCGCCCTGCTGCCCGACCAGCCCGCCGCGCATAACGCCCTAGGCAACCTGCTGCGCGCCGCCGGGCGCCCGTCCGAGGCGCTGGAGGCGTATCGCCACGCGCTGTATCTCACGCCGGCGGACGGCCAGGTGCGCGGCAACCTGGGAACCGCGCTGCTGGACCTGCACCGGCCGGAGGAGGCCAGGGTGTGGTTCACCCAGGCGGTGGCGGCCGCCCCCACCGATGCGCAGGCCCGGGTGAACCTCGGCGGCGCCCTGATGCTGATGCACGAGCCCGCCGCGGCGCTCGTACAGTACTGCCAGGCCCGCACGCTCGCCCCCGGCCTCGCCGACGCCGCCCTGGGCGAGGCGCTCGCGCGGCTCACCCTCGGCGACTGGATCGCCGGCTGGGAAGCCTACGAGGCGCGGCTGCGCCATCCCCGCTTTCGGCTGCACGCGCTCGATGTGCTGGGGCCGCGCTGGCACGGGCCGGAACCCATCCGGGGCCGCACCCTGATGCTGCTCTGCGAACAGGGATTGGGCGATACGCTGCAATTCTGCCGCTACGTCCCGCTGCTGCGCCGGCGCGGCGCCCGCGTGGTGCTGCGGGTGCAGCGGCCGCTCGTGGCGCTGCTGCGCGGCCTTGCCAACCGCACCGTTGCTCCTGGCGGCAAGGTGCCGCGTTTCGATGCCTGGTGCCCGCTGATGAGCCTGCCGCGCGCGTTCGCCACCACGCCGGAGACGGTTCCCCCCACCGCCCCCCTCGCCGCCGACCCCGCCGGCCTGCGCGCCTGGCGCCGCCGGCTCGGTCCGCGCCGTGGGCTGCGGGTCGGGCTGGCCTGGTCCGGCAACACCGACCATCCGCTCGACGCGCTGCGCTCGTTGCCGCAGGACGCGCTGGCGCCGCTGCTCGACGTGCCTGGCATCGAGGCACATGCCCTGCAACCCGAAGCGCGCCCGGCGGACAGGCGCATCCGCGCGCACCCCGACATCGCCGATTTCGCCGACGCCGCCGCGCTGGCTGGCCTGATGGACGTGGTGATCTCGGTGGACACCGCGATTGCCCATCTGGCCGGCACGCTCGGCAAGCCGGTATGGATTCTGCTCCCCCACACCGCCGATTTTCGATGGCTGCTGGACCGCGCCGATACGCCCTGGTACCCCTCGGCGCGGCTGTTCCGCCAGCTGCGCCCAGGCGATTGGGCTGGGGTGGTGAACGCGGCGGCCCTGGCGCTGCGCGACCTCGCCCGGTCCGCGCCCAGGCGCCAGCGGGCCGGGCGATGAAGCGAGCGATGACCGACACCCGCGTGACCTACGCCCGGATCGCCGGACTGCGCCGGCAGCTCGCCGCGCGGCCCGACGACGCGACGGTGCACTTCAACCTGGCCTGTGCCTGGCTCACCGCCGGGCGCCTGGACGACGCCATGGACGGCTTCCGGACCGCGCTGGCGCTGCGCCCGGACTATGCCGCGGCGCTGAACAACCTCGGCAGCGGGCTCCGCCAGCAGGGCCGGCCCGCCGAGGCGCTGGACCACTACCGTCGCGCCGCCGCCCTCCGGCCCGACATGACCGGGGTGCACGGCAACATCGGCTCGGCCCTGCTGGCGCTCGGCCGTGCCGACGAAGCGCTGGCATCCCTGCGCACGGCGGCCCGGCTGGCCCCCGACGACGCGGAAGCCTGCAACAGCCTCGGCGGCGTGCTGCTGGCCCTCGACCAGGCGCCGGAGGCGGCTGGCTGGTTCCGCCTGGCGGTCAAGCGCGATCCGGGGCTCCACCAGGCCCGCTTCGGCCTGGCGCTGGCGTTGCTGGCCCAGGGCGCCTTCCGCGAGGGCTGGCAGGCCTACGACCAGCGTTGGCTCGACCCCGCCTTCACCAGCGACGAGCCCCGCTTCGACCAGCCGGCCTGGCGCGGCGAGGCGCCGGTGGCGGGACGCACGATCCTGCTGCACGCCGAGCAGGGGCTGGGCGACACACTGCAATTCGTCCGCTACGCGCCCCTGCTGCGCGCCCGCGGCGCCCGCGTCGTCCTGCAAGTTCAGGCGCCGCTGATGGCGTTGCTGGCCGATCTGGCCGACGCGGTGGTCGAACGCGGCAGCGCGCCGCCGGCCTTCGACCTGCGCTGCCCGCTGCTCAGCCTGCCCAGCGCCTTCGGCACGGAATTGCACAGCATCCCGGCCGACATTCCCTATCTCAACGCCCCGCCCGCGCACCTCTCCCTCTGGTCCGCGCGGCTGGGCGAGCGGACACGGCCGCGGATCGGTATTGCCCTCTCCGGTGCCGATTCCCATCCCGAGGACGCCCAACGCTCCATCCCGGCAGCGGCGTTCCTCACCGCCTTCGCGGGCATCGATGCCGAACTGCACGTGCTGCAGAAGGAAATCCGGCCCGCCGATGCCCCCGCCCTCGCCCCGTTCAGCGTGCACGACGCGCTGATCGAGGATTTCCGCGATACCGCCGCTCTCGCCGCCCTGATGGACCTGGTGGTGACGGTGGACACCGCGCCGGCGCACCTGGCCGGTGCCCTGGGCGTGCCGGTCTGGGTGCTGCTGCAATACGGCGCCGACTTCCGCTGGCTCAGCGGCCGCACGGACAGCCCGTGGTATCCGACCGCCCGGCTGTTCCGTCAGCCCGGCTACGGCGACTGGCCCGGTGCGCTCGCCCAGGTCAACGCCGCGTTGGCGCAATGGCAAGGCCAGCGACAGGACCAGATGGGCGGTGCCCTCGTCACTCCGGGGTGACCGTCCCGCCCTGCTCTGCTAGGTAGAGTCGCCAGTCGCGCCGGACCGGACGCGAACTGAAATCGGAGGCAACAACCATGGTCACCAGCTCAGGCCGCGCGGCGGTGTACGGAACCCTCCTGGCCGGCTGCCTCGGCCTCGCCCCATTCGGCACCCCCGCGATCGCCCAGGTGCTGGAAATCGCCACCGACCAGTCCCCGGTCGGGCTCGACCCGCACGTGGCCACCGCCTTCTCCACCGCGCTGATCACCAGCACGGTCTATGAGGGCCTCACCGCCATCGACAAGGACCTGCGGGTCGTCCCCTCGCTCGCCGCGTCCTGGACGGTCTCGCCGGACGGGCTGGTCTACACCTTCAAGCTTCGCCCCGGCGCCACGTTCCATAATGGCCGTGCCCTCACGCCACAGGACGTCATCGCCAACGTCGAGCGGGTGCGCGATCCGAAGACCGCCTCCCCCTTTGCCAGCCGCTTCACCGGCATCAAGACGATGGCGGCGACCGCCGCCGATACGCTGACCCTCACGCTGGACGCGCCGAGCGCGCCGTTCCTGGTGCAACTCGCCTCGCTCTTCATCGTCGCCCCGGAATCGGCCGCGACCCTGGGCCGCCGGCCTGACGGCACCGGTCCGTTCCGGTTCCGCGAATGGGTCCCCGACACATACATCCTGCTGGAGAAGCAGCCCGGCTATTGGGACAAGGGCCTGCCGTATCTCGACGGGCTGAAATTCAACATCGTCCCCGAATCGTCCGCCCGCGAAGCCGGCATCGCCGGCGGCGCCTACAGCCTGTTGCCCTCGCTGGACGGCGCCACCGCCGCGGCCCTGGCCAACCGGCCCGGCGTGAAGCTGATGGCGGCGCAGGACCTCGCCTATTCCCTCATTGGCGTGAACGCCTCGAAACCGCCGTTCGACAAGCCGGAAGCGCGCGAGGCCCTGAATCTCGCCATCGATCGTGCCCAGCTCGTCCAGGCCGCTTATTACGGCCACGGTGTCGCGGGCGGTCCGCTGTCGCCGGCGCTCACCGAATGGGCACTGCCCGTCAGCGATTTCCCGTGCTACCGCCCCGACCCCGCGAGCGCGAAGCAGAAGTTGGCCGCCGTCGGCCTGACCCTGCCGGTGAAGGTGACGCTGAACGTGCTCGGCTCGTTGCAGCAGGTGGTCGATGTCGCCCAGGTCGTGCAGGCCCAGGCCAACAAGGCCGGCTTCGACATGCAACTGAACGTGCAGGAGCAGGGCCGCTTCGTCGCCGATTGGCGGGCCAGCAATTTCGAGGCTTTCGCGTCGCTGAATGCCGGCAGCCCCGATCCGGACGACTATTTCGGCCGCGCCTTCCAGTCCGATGGCGCCACCAACGTGTTCAAATACGCCTCCCCGGAACTGGACAAACTGCTGATCGCCGCCCGCACCGAGCAGAACCAGGCCACCCGCAAGAACCTGTATGACCAGGCGCAGCGTATCCTGGCCTGTACCGGCCCGGCGATCGACCTGGCCTACGGCACGCTCTACACGGCGGTGCGCAGCAACGTGGTGGGGTTCGAGCCCATCGCCACCCGCTCGCTGCGCACCCTGCGGGAGACCAAAGTAGCGAAATGATCCGCGCCGCCGCGATCCGCATGCTGGAGCTGATGCTGGTCGGCTTCGGCGTGTCGGTGCTCACCTTCCTGATGATCCACCTGGTGCCGGGCGACGCCGCGCAGCTCATGCTCGGCGGCGCCGACGCCACCCCCGAGCGGATCGCCGCGCTGCGCCACACGCTCGGCCTCGACCGCTCGCTGGTGGTGCAGTACGGCATCTGGATCGGTCATGTGCTGCAGGGCGATTTCGGCACCAGCGTCTGGACCGGCCGGCCGGTGCTCGAGGAAATCGCCGGCCGCGTGCCGGTCACTGTCGAGCTCACCTGCCTCAGCCTGCTGGTCGCCCTGGTGTTCGCCGTGCCGGCGGGCTGCCTGATGGCGACGATGCGCAGGCCGGGCCCGGATGTGATGCTGCGCATCCTCACCATCGCCGGCGTCACGGTGCCGTCGTTCTGGCTCGGCACCATGCTGCTCTATGGCGCCGGCGTGCTGGCGCCAGGCGTGCCGATGATCGGCTGGGTGCGCTTTTCCGATGACCCCGCCGGCAATCTGCAACGCATGATCCTGCCGACCATCGCGTTGTCGTTGCCGGTGCTCACCGCGCTGTCGCGGGTGGTGCGTGCCGCCATGCTGGAGGCGCTGGCGCAGGACTACGTGCGCACCGCCCGCGCCAAGGGCATATCGGAGGGGCGGGTGGTGTTCCGCCACGCGCTGCGCAACGCGCTGATCCCGTTCACCACCACGGCCGGCATCATGGCCGGCTACCTGTTCGGCGGCTCGGTCGTGGTCGAGCAGGTTTTTGCCCTCCCCGGCCTTGGCCGGCTGATGGTGGGCGCCATCGCCGAGCGCAATTATCCGCTCATCCAGGCCGCCATCCTGCTGGCCACCGCCGTCTTTGTCCTGGTGAACTTCGCGGTGGATCTGATCTACGTCGCCATCGACCCGCGGGCACGGGAAGCATGACCCGCAACCCGGTCCTGCTGCTCGGCGCCGCGCTGGTGGCGGCGCAGGCCGCCGCCGCCCTCGCCGCCCCCTGGCTCGCTCCGTTCGACCCCAACGCACAGGACATCCTGGCCCGCCTGCACGCGCCCGACGCCATCCATTGGCTCGGCACCGACAATTTCGGCCGCGATACGCTGGCGCGCGCGCTCTACGGCTACCGCACGCTGTTCGCCATTGCCGCCACATCGGTTCTCGCCGCGCTGGCCGCGGGCGGGACCATCGGCGTGCTGGCGGCCTGGCGCGGCGGCTGGGCCGACCACGTCGCCATGCGGCTGATGGACGTGCTGTTCGCCTTCCCCATCATCCTGCTGGCGATCGGCATCATCGCCGTGCTCGGCCCCGGGGCGCTGTCCACCGCGATTGCCATCGGCGTGGTCTATACGCCCATCTTCGCCCGCACCTTGCGCGGCCCGGCGCTGCTGCTGCGCGAGACCGACTACGTCGCCGCCGCGCGCGCCACCGGGGCCTCCGACACACGCATCCTGCTGCGCCATCTGCTGCCCAACCTGACCCCGGTCATCCTGGTGCAGGCCAGCCTGTCGCTGTCCACCGCCATCCTGGTGGAGGCGTCGCTATCCTTTCTCGGCCTCGGCACCCGGCCGCCGACCGCGTCCCTGGGCCGCATGCTGGCGGAAAGCCGCAATTTTCTGACCTTCTCGCCCTGGCCCGCGGTTTTCTCGGGGTTGGCGATTCTGCTCGCCGCGCTCGGCTTCAACCTGCTGGGCGACGGACTGCAGGATGCGCTTGACCCCCGCCTGCGCAGCCGGAGCTAGCGCGCGTTCGCTTGAGGCGCAGGCTAGATCGAGCCACCGTCGACGATCCAGTTCTGCGCCGTGCACATCCGCGAATCGTCGGCGGCCAGCCACAACACCATGCGGGCGAGGTTGGCCGCATAGAGCTTCCGCTTCAGGCACTGTGCTTGCAGTCTGGCGGACTGGTGTTCCGGCGTCATCCACAGCGCCAACTGCCGCTCGGTGGCGACCCAGCCCGGCAGGACGCAGTTCACCCGGATGTTGTCGCCTCCGAGGTCGCGCGCGAAGCCGCGTGTCATGCCCTCGATGCCGGCCTTGCTGGTGGTGTACCCCGGCATGTCGCCGTTCATTTCGCGCCACGAAAGCGAGCCGAAATTGATGATCGATCCGCCGCCCTGGGCCTGCATCATCGGCGCGATCGCCTGAATGGCGAAAAACTGGTGCCGCAGGTTCACCGCCAGCCGGTCCTCCCAGTATTCCACCGTCACGTCCTGCCAGGCATGGCGCTGGTCATGGGCGGCGTTGTTGACCAGCACGGTGAATGGCGCGACCGCGGCCGCCGCCTCGGCGATCGCGGCCTGCAAGGCGGGGATGTCGCGCAGGTCGCAATGGACGTAGTGCGGCATGGGCCGCCCGGCCGCCTCGATACGCGCGCACAACGCTTGCGCCGGCCCGTCCTGGATGTCGACGAAGGCGACGCGGGCGCCCTGGGCGGCGAAGTGCTCGACGATGGCCTCCCCGATGCCGCTTGCCCCTCCGGTGATGAACACGGCCCGTCCGCGCAGGCTCGGGTAGACGGCGTCTTCGGCGTTCATGCGGCAATCTCGCTTTCCATCCTGCTGAGCATATCGCGTGATTCGCGTTTTTCGGCGATTCCGCCTCACGCCCGGCCGTAGATGTCCTCCAGGCGCTCGATGTCATTCTCGTCGAGCGTCGCGCCGGTCTGCACCTCGATGAACACCACGTCCCCGGCGCCGCGGTTCTCCACCCGGTGCACCTGGCCGGTGGCGATATGCACCGTGCCGCCGGGAGCCAGTTCGAATTGCGCCGCATCCAGCGTCACCAGCGCCGTTCCCGCCACCACCACCCATTGCTCCGCCCGGTAGCGATGGCGTTGCAACGACAGCCGACCGCCCGGCTTCACCTCGATCCGTTTTACCGCGTAGCCCGGCCCCGCCTCGAGCACCGTCCAGCGTCCCCACGGACGGAGGTCGCTGTCGCCGGCCGCGTATCCCGTCATCGTCGTTTGCCTTTTTCCGCTCCGATCATGATTGACCGGAATTGCAATCCCGGCTACTAACATAGGATAACCAAAACGTTTCGGAGACTCTTTCCGAGCGTCGGGAGGATTTCATCCGGATGTCGCTGGTTCGCATCGCGCGCAGTCTCGGCCTATCCGTCACCACCGTCTCGCGGGCGCTGGGCGGCTTCGATGACGTCGCCGCCGCCACCCGGGACCGCGTGCTTGCCGAGGCCGAGCGCATCGCCTACCAGCCCAACCGCACCGCCCGCGCGCTGCGCCGGGGTCGTAGTGCTGCGGTCGGCGTGGTGCTGCCGACCCCCCCGGGCCATTTCGAGGACCCTTTCTTCCTGCGCTTCCTCGCCGCCATCGGACCCGTTCTGGCGCGCGCCTCGCTCGACCTGCTGGTCATGGCCGCCCCGCCCGGTGCCGAGGAATTGAGGGCGTACCGCCATCTGGTCGAAGGCCGCCGGGTGGACGGCGTGCTGCTCGCCCGTACCCGTGTGACCGACGAGCGCGTGGCCTGGCTGCAAGCGCGCGGTGTGCCTTTCGTCACCCATGGTCGCACCCGCCTCGCCCGCCCGCATGCCTGGGTCGATGTTGACGGCGCCACCGCCTTCGCCACCGCCGTGCAGCGCCTCGCCGCCGCCGGTCACCGGCGCATCGCCCTGCTGAGCGCTCCATTCCACTACTTCTTCGCCACCGACCGCGCCGCCGGCTGGCGTGCCGGCATGGCCGCGTGCGGCTTGTCCGCTTCCGCGTTGCGGGAAGCCGAACCCACCGAGGAGAACGGCTACCGCGCCGCCGAAGACCTGCTGACCGGCGCCGAGCCGCCCACCGCCCTGCTGTGCGCTACCGACCGCCTGGCCGTCGGCGCCCTGCATGCCGTCGCCGCCGCCGGATTGCGACCCGGCCGCGATGTCTCGATCATCGGCTATGACGATTTGCCCGGCGCCGGCTGGGTTCGTCCGGCGCTGACCACCTTCGCCCAGCCCCTCGAAGAAGCCGGCGCCCGAGCGGTGGAGATGCTGCTGCGCCTGATCGCCGGCGCGGACCCCGCCGGCCTGAATGCCCTGCTGCAGGCCCGTCTGGTCGAGCGCGACTCAGATGGCCCGGCTCCCACTCCCACGACCATCGAGCCAGTTGGAAAAAGCCATGACAACACCGAGATTCGCGCGCCGTAGCCTGCTGCTCGGCGCCACCGCGTTGCTGGCCGGCACGGGCGCCGCGCGTGCCCAGGGCAGCCCGGAAAACACCGTCTTCCTGTCCACCCAGTTGCGCCCGCTGGAGGAGGCGCAGAACGTCCGCGAGGTCATCCTCAAGGGCTACGCGGGGAAGTTCGACTACGTCGTCGACGAGCCCGCCTCGTTCGCGGTGCGCGTCGAGGCGGAGATGAAGTCCGGCCACCACACCTCCAGCCTGCTCGGCGCCCTGCACGGCGAGTTGCAGCCGCTGGAGGCCATCGGCGCCCTCGCTCCGCTCGACGACCTGGCGGCGAAGCTGACGGATCGCGGCATCCCGGCGCCGCTGATGAAGCTCGGCCAGCTCGGCACCGGCCACCAGGTCTATATTCCCTGGATGCAGGCCACCTACTTCATGGCGGCCAACAAGCAGGCGCTGCCCTTCCTGCCCAGCGGCGCGAAGCTGGACACGCTCACCTACGACCAGCTCAGCCAATGGGCCGCCAACGTGCAGGCGAAAACCGGCAAACGGATGCTCGGCTTCCCGGCCGGTCCGAAGGGACTCATGCACCGCTTCTTCGAGGGTTTCCTTTATCCAGCCTACACCGGCGGCGTCGTCACCACCTTCCGCGGCCCCGCCGCCGAGACGGCCTGGACGAGCTTCGCCGAAATCTGGAAGCACGTGAACCCGAACAGCACCAACTACAACTTCATGCAGGAGCCGCTGTTGTCCGGGGATGTGTGGATCGCCTTCGACCACGTCGCCCGCCTGCTCGATGCCCTGCGCCAGAAGCCCGACGATTTCGTCACCTTCCCGGCCCCGTCCGGCCCCAAGGGGCGCGCCTACATGCCGGTGCTCGCCGGCCTCGCCATCGCCAAGGGGGCGCCCGACCCGCAAGGTGCCGCCGCCCTCATCGACTACCTGTCGAAACCCGACGTGCAGATCATCACCGCGCGCTCCGTCGGTTTCTTCCCGGTGGTGAAGGCCGAGCTGCCGGCCAACCTGGACCCCGGCCTGAAGCTCGCGGTCAGCGCGATCTCCGCGACCCAGAACGCACCCGACGCGTTGCCCAGCCTGTTGCCGATCGGCCTCGGCGCCAAGGGCGGCGAGTTCGACAAGGTGTTCATGGACACTTTCCAACTCATCGTGCTGCGGGGCCAGAAACCGCACGATGTGCTGGAAAAGCAGGCCGAAACCATGAAGGCCATCCTCGCCGAAACCGGCGCGCCGTGCTGGTCGCCCGACCCGCCGAGCGCCGGCGCGTGCGCGGTGAAGTGAAACCCGGCAGGCGGGAGAGCCAGCCATGCGATCCCGCCTGATCCCCTATCTGTTGCTGCTGCCTTCTCTGCTTTTTCTGACGGCGCTGTTCTTCGTACCGCTGGTGCAGACCGTTGCGCTCGCCTTCCATGGTGGCGACAGCTTCGGCCTGGCCAACTTCACCCGTATGGCGAACGACCTCAATTTCAGGGACGCCGTCGTCAACACCTTCTCCATCGTCCTTGTGGTGGTGCCGCTGCAACTCGCCATCGCGCTCGGCATGGCGATGATGCTGCGCCACCTCAAGCGCGGCCGCGACGTCGTGCTGTGGATCTGGTCCATCCCGCTCGGCATCTCCGACCTCGCCGCCGGGCTGGTGTGGCTCGCCATCCTCACCGATCAGGGCTACCTCAACACGCTGCTGTTCAACCTCGGCCTGATCGCCGGGCCGGAGAGCTGGCTCACCTACGAAACCCCGACGGCGCTGTTCGTCGCCATCATCGTCGCCGAAGCCTGGCGCGCCACCGCCATCGTGCTGGTCATCATCGTCGCCGGCGTGCAGTTGCTGCCGCGCGAGTACGGCGAGGCCGCCGACGTGTTCGGCGCCACGCCCTGGCAGCGTTTCACCCGCATCACCCTGCCGCTGCTGAAACCCAGCATCCAGACCGCGCTGATTCTGCGCACCGTGCTGGCCTTCGAGATGTTCGCCCTCGTCATCTCCCTCGGCGGCCGCAACTTCCCTGTCCTGGTCAGCGAAGCCTACCAATGGCAATACGTCAATCAGGACACCGGGGTGGCCGCCGCCTATGCGGTCGTGGTGATGCTGATCTCGCTGGCCGCGACCCTGATCTACCTGCGCGTGTTGCGCACGCCGCGGGAGCAGATGCTGTGACGGTGCGGCGCGGCATTTTCCTCTCCGGCGTTGCGATGCTGTGCGCCTGGACGCTGGTGCCGATCTGGCTGGTCGCGCTGGGGGCCGTCGGCGGGCGCGACGTGGTGAACGCCTGGCCGAAGACCTTCTTCCCCGGTTCTACGTCGCTGGCAACGCTGCGCGCCTTTCTCGATGTGCAGGGGGTCTGGAGCGCCACCCTGGTCAGCGTCGAAGTCGCAGTGCTGTGCATGGCTTTTTCCCTGCTGCTCGGGGCGCCGGCGGGCTATGCGCTGGCGCGCTACAATTTCCGCGGCGCCACCACCTACCGGCTGCTGATCCTGCTCACCCGCGCCTTCCCGGTCGGCATCCTGGCCCTGCCGCTCGCCATTACCTTCATCCGTCTCGACCTGTACGACCGCCCGCTCGGGGTCGCGTTGATCCACACCGCGCTGGCGCTGCCCTTCGCCGTACTGGTGTCGGCCTCGCTGTTCCAGGCCATCCCGCGTGAGTTCGAGGAGGCGGCCTGGGTATTCGGCTGTTCGCGCCTGCGCGCTTTCCTGCGCGTCGTGCTGCCGCTGGCGCTGCCCGGCATCGCCGCCACCGCCATTTTCGCGTTCGTCATATCCTGGAACGAGGTGTTCGCCGCCGCTGTCCTCACGGTGCGCCACCGTACGCTGACCGCCTATCTGCTGACGGTGCTCGCGGAAAGTCCGTTGCACGTGCAGTTCGCCGGCGGCTTCGTTCTCATCGTTCCCTCCGTCGTCTTCATCTTCCTGGTCCGCAAACATCTGTTCGCCATGTGGGGAATCGCCAACCGATGACTTTTCTTCAGCGGCTCGCCTGAGCCATGGCCGACATTCTCATCGACGGTATCGCGAAAACCTTCGGCCGCACCGTCGCGCTGGAACGCGTCGACCTGCGCATCGCCGACGGCGAGTTCCTCGCTCTCCTCGGCCCCTCCGGCTGCGGCAAAACCACCCTGCTGCGCATCATTGCCGGACTGGAGACGCAGTCCTCCGGCCGCGTGCTGATCGGCGGACGCGACATTTCCGCACTCCCGCCACGCAAGCGCGGGCTCGCCATGGTGTTCCAGAACTACGCCGTATTTCCGCACATGACGGTGCGCGACAACGTATCCTTCGGCCTGCGCATGAACGGCGCCGAGCCCGCCCGCACCGCGCGCCAGGTGGAGCGCGCCGCCGCGCTGCTGCAGATCGGCCCCTATCTCGACCGCTATCCGGGCCAGCTTTCCGGCGGCCAGCGCCAGCGCGTCGCCGTCGCTCGCGCGCTGGCCGTCGAGCCCGCCGTGCTGCTGATGGACGAACCGCTGTCCAACCTCGACGCCCTGTTGCGCCTGGAAATGCGCGCCGAACTGAAATCGGTGCTGCACGCGGCCGGCACCACCACGGTCTATGTCACCCACGACCAGACCGAAGCCATGGGCCTGTCGGATCGCATCGCCGTGCTGCATGCCGGGCGGATCGAGCAGATCGGCACGCCCGCCGACATCTATGCCCACCCCGCCACCATGTTCGTCGGCGGCTTCGTCGGCAGCCCGCCGATGAATTTTTTCGCGCTGCAGCGGCACAACAATGTGGTGCAACTTGGTGCGCTCACCCTTCCCGCGCCGCCCGTCGACAAGCTCGTGCTCGGCATCCGCGGCGAGGATCTCGAAGAATGCAGTCCGGAGGCCGGCTTTCCCTTTACCGTGCAGGTGGCGGAACCGATGGGCTCGCACCTCCTGCTCACCGGCATGGCCTTCGAGCACCGCCTGCGCGTGGTGGCCCCCGCCGACCGCCAGGCCTCGCCCGGCCTGGTCATGCACTTCCGCCCGCTGCCCGGACGCATCCGCTGGATGGACGCCGCCACCGGGGCGGCAATCGCGAAGGGGGCACCATGACCGACACCCTCGCCCGCGCGCGCGCCACCCTGCGCGCCAACGACCGCGGCGGCTATACGGTGCCCACCCCGCGTCTCTACCCGTTCCAGTGGAACTGGGATTCCGCTTTTGTCGCCATGGGTTTTTCCACTTTCGACGAAACCCGCGCGTGGCGGGAGATCGAGCGCCTGCTGGAAGGTCAGTGGGACGACGGCCTGATCCCGCACATCGTCTTTCACGCCCCCTCCGATGACTATTTTCCGGGTCCCGAGGTTTGGGGCACGACGCACACCCCGCCCACCTCCGGCATCACCCAGCCGCCGGTGCTGGCCACCGCCGCCCGCCACGTGCTCGACGCCGCCACCGACAACGGCGACGCCGAGGCGCGGATGGCGGCGATCTACCCCGCGCTGATGCGCAATCATCGCTGGTGGCAGCGCGCCCGCGACCCGCTGCGCACCGGCCTGGTCGCCACGCTGCACCCGTGGGAAACCGGCATGGACAATTCGCCGGCCTGGGACCGGGCGATGACGCGCGTGCCCACCGACACCACCACCAAAGTGCGCCGGCGCGACACGGCGCATGTCGACCCCGCCATGCGCCCGCGCGCCGAGGATTACCGGCGCTTCATCCATCTCGTCGATTGCTTCCGCGACGCCGGCTGGGACCCGGCGCGCATGTTCGCCGTCTCGCCGTTCCGCCTGGCCGACCCCGCCACCAATGCCATCCTTCTGCGCGCCGAGCAGGACCTTTTCATTCTCTCCCAGCGTTTCGGCAGCCCCGCCGAACAGCAGGAAACCGCCGAGCGCATCGCCGGCCTGCGCACCGGCATCGCCTCCCTGTGGAACGCTGCCGCCGGCCTGTGGACGGCTCGCGATCTCATCGACGGCGCGCCGATCGACGTCGGCACCTCCGCCGGCTTCCTGCCGCTCTACGCCCACGCCGCGGATGCGGAGCAATCCAGGCAAGCCGCCGCGACACTCCTGCGTTGGGCCAAAGACGTCCGTTTCCTGGTTCCCTCCACCGACCCCGCCCACGCCGCGTTCGAGCCCTTGCGCTATTGGCGCGGCCCGGTCTGGGCAGTGGTGAACTGGATGATCGCCGACGGCCTCGACTGGGCCGGCCGGCCCACCCTCGCCGCCCAGGTGCGCGCCGACACCGCCGCCCTGATCGACACCGCCGGCCCATGGGAATACTTCGACCCGACCGACGGAAAAGGCGCCGGTGGCGCCGACTTCTCCTGGACCGCGGCTATTCGCCTGTTGGTGGGGTAAGGAGGGCGCCGGGCTTTTCCTGCCCCATCAACGCCGCCAGTTTGGCCATCAACGCCGCCGCCCGGATCGGCTTGGCCAGGTAGTCGTCCATGCCAGCCTCCAGGTAGTATTCCCTTGCCCCCGTCATCGCGTCGGCCGTCAGGGCCACCACCGGCACCCGGCCGCGCGGCGGCGGCAGGGCGCGGATTTGCCTGGTCGCCTCGATGCCGTCCATCAGCGGCATTTGCACGTCCATCAGCACGATATCGAAATCCTCCGCCCGTGCCGCATCCAACGCCGCCATCCCGTTGCCAACCACGCGCACCACGTGTCCGGCCTTGCGCAGCATGGCCAGCGCGACCTGCTGATTCACCTGGTTATCCTCGGCCAGCAGCACGTGCAGAGGTCGCCCGTTGCCCACCGGCGCCGGTGGACCGTGCGCCGCCGCCGCCGCCGGCGCCGGCGCGGCTCCGGCATCGGCGCCAAACAACCTGGCCAGGCAACTCAGCAGATCGGCATGGCGGATCGGTTTCTCCAGCACCGCGTCCAGCACGCTGCCGATCCACTTCGTCACCTCCGAGGATCCCATCGAGGAGACCAGCACGAGCTTGGTCTCGGCGACATTGGAGATCGCCCGCACCCGCTCAGCCAAGGTGATGCCGGCCAGCCCCGGCATCATCTGGTCCATCAGCACGAGGTCGTAGGGCCGCCCCTGGTACCAGGCCCGCTCGATCTCCGCCACCGCCTCGAACCCGTCATGGGCGGACTCGATGTCCATGCCGAAGGAACGCAACTGGAGGGTCAGGATCTCGATGTTCATCGCCACGTCGTCGACGATCAGCACCCGGATGCCGTGCAGCCGTTCCGGCAGCTGGCTGGCGGTAATTACCGGCCCCGTCGTCGCCTCCGCCAGCGGCACCTCGAACCAGAAGGTCGTGCCAATGCCGGCCCGGCTGGCGACACCGATCTCGCCCCCCATCAGCTCGACCAACTCGCGGCAGATCGCCAGCCCCAGGCCGGTACCGCCATAGCGGCGGGTGATCGAGCTGTCCGCCTGGGTGAACTTCTGGAACAGCTTGTTTTGCGTATCCTCGCCAATGCCCGGGCCGGTATCCGAAATATCGAAGCGTACCATCAGCGTCGTTCCCGAGGGCAGCGTCGTTCCCGAGGGCAGCGTCGTTCCCGAGGGCAGCGTCGTTCCGGATTGCGCCGGCTTCCGCTGGCCCCGGGTGACCTGCACGCCCACGCTGCCCTTGTCGGTGAACTTCACCGCGTTGCTCACCAGGTTCAGCAGTACCTGGCGGATGCGTGTGGGGTCGCCGTGCAACCCCTGCGGCAGGGTCGGATCGATATAGACCGACAGCCCGATCTTCTTCTCCGCGGCCCGCGGCGCCAGCAGGGCGGTGGCGCTCTCCACCACGTCGACCAGATCGAAATCCAGCACTTCGAGTTCGACCTTGCCGGCATCCAGCTTGGAGATGTCCAGCACGTCGTTGATCACGCTCAGCAGCGCCTCGGCGCTGTCGCGTGTCATGGCGGCGTATTTCTGCTGCTCCGCGGTCAGGTCGGTGTCCAGCAACAGGCCGTTCATGCCGATGATGCCGTTCATCGGCGTGCGGATTTCGTGACTCATGTTGGCCAGGAATTCGGACTTGGCGCGGCTGGCCGCCTCGGCCGCCTCCTTGGCCGTGTGCAGTTCGACCGCCGTCGCCTCAGCGGCCCTTTGCGCGCGCTCCAGATCGGCCAGGGTGCGCTCCTGGCGGCCCAGTGCGTTCGCCAGCAGCCGCGACAACGCCAGCACGATCGCCGCCAGTGCCACCGAAAGCGTCCCCACCCAGCGCGCCGTCGCCCACCAGTTGGCCAGCACGATGCTCTCGGACAGGGTGATGTTGGTCGCCAGCGGGAAGTCCTGCAGCCGGCGCGGCGCGATGATGCGCATCGTCTCGCCCGCGACGCCGACCAGGGGAATATCGGTGGCTACCCGCACGCTGGCGGTGGTGCCCGGTTTCAGCGTCTCGCGGAACAGCGGCTGATTGGCAAAGGACCGGCCGATGAATTCGCCGGCCGGCGGATCGCGGGCCAGCATGATGCCGTCGCCGCGATAGAGCGCGATGGCGCTGCCGTTGCCGATGTTCACCGCCCGGAAGAAGGCGTCGAAGAAGCCGCTGTTGATACCGGCGATGGCCACCCCGATCGGCTGGCCGGCGTGGTTGCGGATCTGCCGGGCCAGATAGAAGGTCCACTCCTTGTTGACCTTGTTCTGCACCGGCAGGCTGATGAAGGTGCCGAAGTACGGCGCCGTCATCAGCACCTTGAAATAGTCGCGGTCGGCCACGTTGATCCGGTGGCCCGGCTCGCCGGGCATGTCGGGCGGATAGTAACGGTTGAAATTCAGCAGGTCGCCCTGAGCGTTGGCGATGGCGGTCACATCGATCTGCGGCACCCCGGCGACCTTGTTGCGGAGCGCCTCATGCTCCGCCGGCAGCCCCACCCGCCACATATCGTCGCTGGACTCATAGCCCGCCTCGTTCAGCGGGGTCGCGATGCTCTGCAGCACCAGATCGGCCGAGCGCAGGGTCTGCTCGGTGTACTCGGTGATCGTGACCGATAGGGCGGATGCGGTCTGCTGCCACTGGTCGATGTCGGACTGCCGGGCGCGCCACAGCAGCCCGGCGGCGCCGACCACCGTCACGACCGCCAGCAGGACGCCGACCGTCATCACCGTTCGCGCCCGCAACCGGGGCATCAGACGCGTCAGGGCGGGCATTATCCGACCGGTGAACATTCCACCCCGGCCGTCTGGAACCGCGCCCTGCCCTGGCCCGCCTGTCTGGCCGGCCGCGACAGCTCCGCGCCGACGTCATCGCCGGCGTCATGCGACCGCCTTGCGGCCAGGCGCTGGGACTCGTTGGCGGGCAGCGGTGCAGTCGGCATGGCAGGCGACCCCTCCGACCGCACCATGGCCCGTATTGCCGGCATACCCGGGCGGGGGTGTGCAGCCTAAGCATCACAAACCGATGAACATTTGCTAACACGCCGGCCCGTGGCCGGGCAACCGCTACCTGGAGGCGGCGGTGAGCACCTCGGCGATATCGCCCCCGGGATCGAGACCGAGCACGTGCCGGCTGTGCCAGAGCGCGTAGAACAGCAGGCTCCAGGCCGGCTGGGGGGAGGCCTCCGCGGCCGCGAAAGCGGCATGCACGGGTCCGGCGGGCAACACCTCGGCCACGCCTGGCTGAGCGGCCACCAAGGCCGACAGACGCGCCGCCTCGGCCGCCATCCAGGCCCCGACCGGTGGTTTGAAGCCTTTTTTGCGCGCGTAGGCGCCGGCCTCGGGGAAAGCGCGGGCCAGCCAGTCGCGCAGCAGCACCTTGCCGAACCGCATCGAGGTTTTCAGGGCGTCCGGCAGGCCAAAGGCGAATTCCGCCACCCGCGGGTCGAGGAAGGGCGTGCGGCCTTCCACCCCGTGCACCATCAGGCAGCGGTCGAGTTTGCCCAGCAGATCGTTGGGCAGCCATTCCGCGATATCCACGGCCTGGCTGGCCTGCAACGGCGAGCGTCCCTGCCCCGCTGTCACCTCGGCCGCCGCCAGACCGTCCCGCCAGCCCGCGAGCGCCGGAACCTCCCCGAAGATCCCCTTGCTGCGCGGCTTGCGGGCGAGGAAACGCCACGGCGCGCGGCGCTTGCGATAGCGCGAGTAGCCGCCGAACAGTTCGTCCGCCCCCTCGCCGCACAGCGTCACCTTCAGCCCGTCGGCGCGGGCGGCGCGGCCCAGCATCCAGGTCGGCAGCACCGCGGCATCGGCCGTGGGGTCGTCGATGGCGGCGGCGATGCGCGGGGCGAGGGCCCAGAAATCGCGCCGGCTCATCTCCAGGCGATGGCACTCCGCCCCCATGATGCCGGCCAACCGCTCGGCCTCGCGGCTCTCGTCGACCGCCCCGCCGCCCTCCCAGCCGCAGGTCAGCACCCGGATGCGGGTACCGGCGGCGCGCGTCATCAGCGCCAGCAGGGCCGACGAATCGATGCCGCCGGAAAGGAACAGGCCGTACGGCACGTCGGAACGCAGATGCACGGAAACGCTGTCCAGCAGCACCCGGTCCAGCGCCTCCAGCGCCGCCGCCGGACGCATCGGCACCGGCTCGCCCGCGGGCAGGGCGGCGCGGCGGTGCCGGGCGACGATGCGCGCGCCCTCGACCACCAGCGTCTCGCCGGGCAGCACGCGATGGATGCCGGGGAAAATGGTTTCCGCCCCGGTGGTGAACTTGATCTGCAGCAACTCGGCGCGGCGCAACGGGTCGATGGCGTCCTGCACGGGGCGCAACGCCTGCGGTTCGGAGGCGAAGACGAACTGCGAGTCGGTAGTTATGTAATATAACGGTTTGATGCCGAACGGATCGCGCGCCAGCACCAGCCGCTCGCGCGTGGGGTCGTGGATCGCGATCGCATACATGCCCCGCAACGCGTCGGCGAATTTTTCCCCATCGCGTTCGTAGATGAAGACGGCCGGCTCGCAGTCCGAGCGGGTGCGAAAAGGCGTGCCCGCCATGGCCGCGCGCAATTCGGGATTGTTGTAGATCTCCCCGTTCGCCACCAGCGCCGATCCGCCCGGCGCGAACAACGGCTGGTCGCCGGTGTCGAGGTCGATGATGGCCAGGCGCGCGTGCACCAGCGCCACCCCGCCGCGCACCAGCCGCCCCTGCCCGTCCGGGCCGCGATGCGCGATGGCGCCCTGCAGCCGGTCCAGCAGCGCGGGGTCGGGCGCTGCCCCGTCCCGCGTCATCACGCCCGCGATTCCGCACATGGCCCCGCCCTTACACCGGCGCGCGCATATCCGCCAGCAACGTGCTATCCGCCCCGCATGCGCCCGCCGAGTCCGTTCGCCCCCGCCAACCCCGTCGCCCCGGCATGACCCGCGTTGCCCATGTCATGGCCGGCGCGGTCAACGGCGGCGCCGAACTGTTCTTC
>Ga0181520_10003584_pt1 | contig 27085 bp, 23 predicted proteins | sample PEATcosm2014_Bin_29_FD_132451 | JGI IMG/M metagenome (GOLD analysis project Ga0181520, IMG submission 132451) | Peatland microbial communities from MTU Mesocosm Facility, Houghton, MI, USA - PEATcosm2014_Bin02_30_metaG | ecosystem: Environmental > Terrestrial > Soil > Wetlands > Peat | place...
CATGTTTCCTTTTTCGTCCGAGCACCTGATCTCATCCGCATGGCAGGGAACAAACGACTGCCCCTTTGCCCGGCGCTGCGCCACAACCATCTGCTGTAGACGGCAGGCTGTATAAAAACCGCAGTATCTAGGTTGCATTTATTAACGCCTCCTATATCCCCAATAAGCGGTCTCTTTGAAACGAGTCTATCCGCAGCCACTTGTACTGAAGCGCTTTGGCGAAGTCACCGGCTGCCATAGCCAGATCTTCACAGACGTCGTAGATCTCGCTGATCATGGATGCGCGATGCTCTGTCAATGAAGGTTGTTTGCTCACGCGATAAGTTTAACCGCGTTCGCTAACGATTGCCTGTCGGTTGGATTACAATTCGCTAAAGTTTTGATTACAAAATCGTCAGGTATGTTACAGGAAGGTTAACTAACGGGAATTTGTCAGCTGGAAGGGTCTTTTTCCATCAAATATCCGGAACCGCGAACAGTCTGTATAAACGAAGGCTTTCCCGGCTCATCAATTTTCTTCCGGAGCCGGTTCATATGAACTTCAACGACATTCGTTCCGGTTTCATAATCAATACTCCAAATCGCCTGAGCAAGGGAAGTCTGAGTGACAATCCTGCCGGTATTCCTCAGCATGTATTCAAGCATCATGAATTCCTTGGGAGTCAGAAGTACAGAACGGCCATCTACCGTTACCTGACGACGGGAAAATTCCATTTTTATAGGGCCTGCGGTCAATTCAGAAATTGATGATCTGCTAGCCAGAAAGTTATCCCGCCGCTTGAGCCATGCACGCATACGGGTAACCAGCAGTTTAAAGAGAAAAGGTTTGGTCAGGTAATCATCTGCCCCCGCTTCAAATGCCTGCACCTTGAATTCATCGCCGGTCTGACCTGAAACCATGAATATGCCGACTACCTGGCCGTCATGCCGCAAAGTTTGAAGGGCTTCCAGGCCGTTGATCATCGGCATCCCGATATCTAAAAGAATAATGTCATAAACATTCTCTTTTGCCAGTTGGAGGCCTTCTTTAGGGTCGCTAACGGAATCAACCGCGAAGCCTTCGCGAGTAAGCGCGGTTTTCACATTCATCAGAAACGGCTTATCGTCGTCAATATGAAGGATTCGCATTATTTATAAGGCCAGCATCCGATCGATTGTTTCGCTCAATTCATCCAATGAGGAAGGCCTTTGAAAGAATTCGAGCTGCAGTTTTGTTCCAAATTCAGCCTTGATCTTATTAAGGCGCTCACCTGATGCCGTATCAATAACTACCGGGATCCTTTTCCATGAATCCGTATCCGCAACGATTTTCAACACCTCTTCTCCGGACATCTCTGGCATATTCAAATCAAGGATTACCAGATCAATGCGTTCGCCTTTGATGATATCTATGGCCTGTCTGCCGTTTGCCGCAGCGCGGACATCGTAACCGCGTCCCGTAAAGAAAGGCACATACATCTGGCGTATCGTTGCATCATCATCGACTACGAGCACCTTTTTCTTCATTTTTGGCCTCCTAGGAAGCCTTCTTTTCCGTCGAGGGATTTATGAGCGCCCTTATCGCGTCGAACAGGATTTCAGGACTGCATGGTCGCTGCAATAATTCGATCCGCAAATTCTTGAATCCTCTAAGAAACTCATCATTCCAGGATGTCCCCACCTTGGTTGAGTTGACCAGGATCGGGAATCCCTTGAATCGCGAGTCAGCTTCAAGATTTCGCAATACATCCTCTCCGCTCATCTTAGGCAGCATCAAATCAAGGATCATCAGGTCGAACTTCTTTTTCCCGAGCAGTTCCAGAGCCTTTTTACCGTCGTTTACTACTTCTGGGGAAAAATCAGACTGTATAAACATATCCAGAAACATGCCCGCTACATCCTGATCGTCTTCCACCACCAAAACTTTTTTCGCCATAGCGTCAGCCTCCAGTTTGCTATTCCGTTAATTAGCTAAAGGAATTGAAATTTCCAGCACCACAACACGTCCCGACCGATGAACCGCCAGGATGCCGTCATGTAACTCCAGGATCTTTGCCACCGTGAACAATATCCAGCCAGTATTATGCGTAAGCGCCAGTGTTTCTTTAGATAAAGGGGTAAACGGTTTGAGACTATCGAATTCTTTGTCAAGGTCTTCCTTCGATTCCATGGTATAGGATAACGTCAGGGACGGTTTCTCAGAGGTTGTGTTTGTTATGGATATTTCATGAAGTTTATTTGAAAAATGAGTCATAAACCAAGCCATATTGGTCAATGCGCGTTTCAATAAGTTCGATTCGGCGCGGATTGTGAAATTAGATGCGTTATTTTTTGATTCAAAAACCGTTTTTCTTTTTAGAGATTCGAGATGTTTTTCTACCATAGGTTTTGCGTCAAGTTTCTGCCAGTCCTGCTCGTTTTTCTGGTCGCAGATAGATAACGAAGACATATCCTCCAAACCTTTCCCGACAGTCTGAAGTGATAGAACAAACCTGTTAAGAACATCTCGATCAGGCAGCGTATCCCACATAGACATGCTTTGTCCGATCGCGTCGATAGGTTTTAGCGCGTCATGCACAAATCTACGCATCATTACAGGGTCGAAAGGCATTTAATACCTCATTATCAGGCAATAGCTGGTTTATCCAATCCGAATATTTCGAGAAGCTGTTCAACCATTTCCTGCAGAGTTTCCCCTTTGTCGCACATTTTCTCAATAACAAGTTCCTTGAATGCCGGAGCATCATGGATATCTGACAGATTCCAGTGAGAAATCCAGCCCGGTCCCCATGCCGTGGTCACAAGAATCTTCAGCTTCGGCAGAGGATTCTTTCCTGTCAGAATGCGGATAACATCCGCGCCATTGGTTTTCGGCATATTCAAGTCTAGTACGACTAAATCTACAGCGGGTTCTTGCCCCAGCCTATCCAGACACTCACTTCCGCCATAGACCGCCTCACCAACCAGTTCACCGCGTCCGAACCTGTTGATCGCTGTCACGGACACGTCGGCAGACTCCCGGATGTCATCAACTACCAGTATACGTTTAGGCATGTTGTTTAAGCTGCTGTTCATTTCCTTCGTGTGGTATGGGAAATTTCAACGTAAAAACACTCCCCTGCCCCAATTCGCTGCTTACTTCAACGGTACCACCTATCGCCAGCATCAACTCCTTAACGTTAGCTAAACCGGTTCCCGATCCTTCTATTAATCCAACCCATTTACCTGGGACCCTGAAACCAGCCTCAAAAATTCGATGTATCAATTCCTTAGGAATGCCCATCCCGGTATCAGCAATGCTTACGAAAAGATATTGTTTTTCACTGCGGGCAGAAACTGTAACTTTTCCGCTATGGGTGTATTTGATTGCATTGGACAGAAGATTGCCGATTACCCTGTCAATAATAAGCGCATCCAGCCGCGGTTTCCCCAAGGGTGGTTTGATATCCAAAATCACCTTTAGACCCTTTTGCTCAGCAGTAATCTGATGCGATTGAAGGATTTCATTCAGAAGTCTTTCGATATCGACTTGTGAAAGCTCATCGTGTCCTTTTGCTTCAATTTCGTCGTGGGCTATCCCTCTTAAGTGAACAAGCAATTTATTAAGCTTGCGCATGTTTGCTGTGTCGGACTCATGTAGTGGCAGGCCCAATTCTAATTTACCGAGAAAACCACGCAGATGATTACTTATCGCGTCGTGCAGGATATTGTTCACAGTCAAGCGGAATTTATAAAGAGAAATGATGGCAGCCAATTGATCGCTGACATATTCTCCGACGGTTTCCAAAACTTCCAAGTCTTTATCATGCAATGGAGTCCCATTATTTTTCGGCCCCACAAGAATAACGCCGACGATTTCCTCCTCCCTGGCCCTCAAAGGTATAGCCGCAGCAAAGAGCCATGGATCAATCATTTGAACGGCAGGAGGAAGATCTTCTGATTCATCACGAACGACCAGCCTTCCGCAGGAACGTATTTTATTAAGAAGTTCCAATTCAATTTGATCAGATAACCGAGCCGCCTCGATAACATTCCCATCTACCGCACGCACTTTTATCGCCCTGGCCCCGGGTTTATGATCTTGATCCGTAAAACGAACTACTATCGAGCAGGACTTCGAGGGGAACAGTTCAAGAATCTGTTCCGCCGCGATCGGCAAAGCTTCATCCAGTGAATCTAAGAGTTTAATTTCTTTGGCTTTCTTCGCAGCATTTTCGAGGTAACCATACTCTTTCCCGCGTGCAACAGGTCGCAGAATTCTCTTCAGCCAGGGGAAAACGATGGGGGTAACCAAGCCAGTCAATAAAGTGGCTGCAAAGCACGCTCCAACTGGATGTGCGGCAAGAAGCACAAAACTTATCCCGAAAAATGAAAGACCGGTCAGGCTTCCGGAAATTGCGTATACGGCCCAATCCCTCATCGCCAAGTCTATGTCCATCAATCGGTGTTTCAATATGGCATATGCGATCATCCCGACATAGACGGCGATTAGGCCATTTAAATATGGAGGGAAATTAACGCTGAACCACATAAGCCAGTTGCTGGCTCCGCCTATGTAGCCGATGGCGCAAGCAACTATGACAAGAGGGAAGATTTTTGAAGGCTTATTGCGATGAAAATAAATCAGCCAGGAAAATCCGTAAAAGCACTGAAGGTGCCAGACGATTAAATACCAAACAAATATCCTTGTAGGTACTGGCCACAGCCCTAACCCAAATCTAGGTTCAATATGCCCGTAGATTTTGTTGCGAAAAAGTAAGCTGACAAAAATTAAATTTAGAATCGTGGAAACTATTCTGACAGTGCGATCCAGATTCTCATTTTCCCTGCGGGTCAAAGCGGTAACGAAGGTCAAATAGGTTTGATTGATGAGAATAATGCCGACGAAAAGGCCTTTAAAAGCGGCTCCCGCAAAACTGTGCGGAACAATTTGCCATAAAAAATAAAAAAGACTAAAAAAACCAACAGCAAAATCCAGGCGCGCGTATGATCTTGCTACCCGATCTCCGGGTTTTTTTATCCATACAAGAGTAGCCAGGCTGAAGGAAGCAATCAGATTAATGAGGCCTGTTAACCCAAGGAGTGTCACGAAGAGGGAGCCTTCTTAAAAAAAGAAATAACTTCATCCTGGATATCCTTCCAGGATTCTTTCTGAAAATGATCCGTTGATCCGGTTTGGATCAATTTACGCGGGCCTTCAAGGATTCGATAAAGAGAAAGTGATTTTTCTACCGGTATCACTTCGTCATTTTTGCCTACAAAGAGGAGAGAGGGGATTGTTATGGGAGGCCTCTGAAGGAGATTAGGAGAAAAACAAATAACATCTCCTAAATTCTCGAATGTAGAAGCTTTCATTAATCCATAACGACACGGGAACCGCAATTCACTCCAAGGTCGTGACCTATTTTGGAAGGCGATCATTCCTTCAGGCGAATCCAGCCACTCTTTGATTACGGCTGGAAGTTTTCCATTCATACGACAAAGATCACGAACTTTTTCGTTGTAACCGGTTTTATGCCAATGGAAATAAGAATCTGTCACAGAAGTAACGATATTTATGGAAGCAATGCCTGCGACAAGCGGATTATTTTCCGCAGCTAAAAAGGCGATTAGCGCTCCAGTACTGTGGGCGAATAGGTATACGGGAACGTGGGGTGAAGTTGATGTTGAAAGGCGTTCGATGGCTAACTTGAGACTATTCACGGACGTTTGCATCGTCCATTCGCCTTCACTTGTCCCATGCCCTGCCATATTGAAGGCACAGAAGGAATATCCTGCGTTACAAAAGGTGTCAGGATTAACCTGATAAGCCGAGTATGTATATCCTAAACCGTGAACAAATAATACATGTCCTCTGACTGTATTTTTGTGGATAGGAAATGATAATTTCCCTTTTGTCAGGAACCCATTGATGTTTAATTCAAAGGGTGTTTGATGTACCGTTCCCTCAGGTTTTCGAGAACAGAATACGGCATACATTCTATGGGGCTCGATTGTATGATGGATTTCACAAAATCCAGCCGATTGCAGCCATTCTCGAACTAAATGTGGACGACGAGACAGTGGAATCCATGATTCGCCTGTGTGAGTCGTGAACAACCTGCCAACGAGTTCTTTGTTGGGGTTGTCGATCATGTTCGTTAAAATAAATAATCCACCAGGCGCCATGAACTGAAAAATCTGATCAAGCAGAAATTTAACCTGTTTATCAGTTAAGTAATAAATAAGTCCCGACGAAATAACGAGATTGGGATGCCAGTCTATGGATTGAGAGATCGAATTGAGCCTGGAGGTTTTGAAAACATTCAGACGCAAGAATCGTAGAGGAAGACTGCCGGCCAATAGACGTCCCGCATTTATGGCCTCTTGATCCTGATCTATACATAGCCCTTGAACCCACTGCAACTCATCAGGGCCAATGGATTCAATTAAATACCTCGAAGCTCCACAAGCTAGGTCGACCACAAGGGTTTTTTTACTCGCAACCTTATTTTTCGCTATTTCCTGTTTAATCGCTTCTTGAATTATGTTTTTCCTGTCCCTGCTGGCTTTTGCGGCGGGCAATGCGAGGAGCACTTTATCAACGAGCCGGCCTAGAGGAGTTGATCCCGATGCTCGGTTTGTGTAAATATTATCGAACGAAACGCCTGAATCAGCGCGTCCTTCTAAAGCTCTGCGCCCAACCTGGCTCCCTTTAATCAGTTTTGCGAGAACCTTTCTATAAAGCAACTGGCGAACTTTCTCATTTATAGAAATTGATTTACCAGCAAGACGAATCGCTTCATCGACATAAGTTTTCAAAACCCTTTGATAGTCTCCCGGGAAATTATTGAAATGAATACCGTGGACATAATGTTTTGTTTGAATATCGAATTTTCTCCAACAGACTTCACCCTCAACCTGAATAGGGATAAATAAGTTTGGCGGGTATAAACAAAGATCTAATTTGGTTCCAATAGCTAATTGCTCTTTGAGGCGTATTCGGCCTCCCTGTTCACTAACATCGGTTGCCGTAAGTCGTTGATCCGACCTGGTCCCTGGGATAGAAACCAAGACAGGGATTTCATTTTTGAGTCGTTGAAGAGCTCGCCGGTCTGATCGCCAGTTTTTCCATTGCCTTCGGTCTTTTGTTCTTAAACGCCCAACAGATTGATCACTTCGGCGTTCTCCGATTCGTCGGTCTCCCGGAAAGGGTAATTTTCCCTTATGCATAAACAATATAAGCTAAAAACACGACAAGTCCTGTTGCGATTATGGTTATGTTCAAATTCAAATATTTAATCATGGGAGCATTCGCCTGTGTAACGGGTTTAATTCCTTGATCTTTTATAAACAAACCTTATCAACTATATATCTTCTCTGTGCAGGTTTTGCAACGCGTTTTTGCTCTTAGGTAGGCGGCGTGTTTAGACCCTCTGCGGACGCCGTTGTCGGCCGGTGTCGCAACAGCCGGCCAGAGGGTTTTACTTATGCATCCTGTGATGCCAGAAATAGGCCTTCCTGTAAGCGGCCTGCTTTTCGCTTTCGCTGGCGATCAGCGTGACATAAACGAGCACGACGAGCACACAGAGCATGCAAATGAGGAAAAAGAGGATAAGCATGATATTAATCCCCCCTTCACTTAAATTTTACCGCTCTACAAGCCAAGAATATCACGCCTTGTCTGATTTTGCTATGGTCTTTTCAATATAGACGAAAGGTAATTAGGGATGGGCGCGAGCGGTGCGGGCGTACGCATTGCCCGATCAGCGACAACCTCGTAAACAACACTAAATCGGAAATCACTGCCATACTGATTTACATCCTGGTAAACCGGTAGCAGATGCTTTTGCCAGAAGGCCTCCAAAACCGCCCACCCGTGTTTGTCCAGCGAGTTAATGGAAAAAGTGTGCAGCCTATAAGCTTCTGCGGCATTGAACAGAAGATAGGTATAACCATGGGCCAGAAAATGTTTATAGAGCTCTGCTTCGTCGGCGCTCTCATTGGCCCATGTAATCAAAGGATGGGCGTCGAATATGCTCGCCGTCAGGAATGGACGGTTTAAATAGAATCCTCTCGCGTCTCCCAGGACCATAACATCAGCGGACTTCGGCGCATGCGTGTTTATGAAGTCAGCCGCCGGATAGTAAGGCGTAGGATAGCTTGAGTGGGAATGAGATAGATAATCTCCCGCGGACACCTGTCCGGCTGCGACTTTCCAGCTTTCAAGAGAAAACAGAATAAGGGTGGAATTGCAGAAGTTGAAAAGAATGGCGCCTCCGAAAATAAGATATGACCAGCGCCGGAAATGCCTGGGGGCTCCTGACAGGACCACCCCGATCATCAATGCCAGGAGCGCCAGGGCTGGAATGGTAAATCGGATTAGTCTGGAACTGAAAGTCATTGCCAGCCATTGCAGAATGAAAATATAAAAAACAGGTTTCAACCGGTCCGGCCAACGGATCAGAAACAGCCATGGCAGAAATAATAGAAACATGGGTCCGATAAAATCCGCATCGGTTTTCCCATTTATGCTGACGTTCCACAGTTCCAGAAGATAACTTCCCATCCCTTTCCAGGTCATGAAATCTCCCGGGCTGCGCTGCCATGCGTCAGCACGCAGGCCAGCCGTATTGGGCAAAAGAGGTGCGGACCTCAAAAAGATCGAATTAAAAAAGGGATAAAACGGATTGTGATAGAAGACGGCGTTCCGGACCAGCCAGGGTAAAACTGCGGCGAAAGCCGCTGCAGCCAGTATGAATTCCTTTCGAATCAGCGCAGGCAGCGCGTCTTTTTGAAACCGTTCCCAGAACATAACAGCCATGAAAATCGGAAGTGCGATCCAGATGGTGTATTTTGTCCCCAGACAAACGCCAAGAAATAATGCCGATAAGGCGATCCAGCGCTTTTCCATTCCGGGATCCGCAAATTCAAAGCTCAGGAGCATGGCATAGAGAGCCAGCAGCTCGAAGAATGTGGAGCTCAATTCAACGGCTGTTTTGACCCATTCGAGCGCAACCACCGGCGAGGACAGGAATATGAGGCCGGCAAGAAGCCCGCCCCTGGGAGCCCCGTAGCGCCTGCCTAAAACATAAAGAAGCGCAACGCTGCCGGTACCAAAAAGAAAATGAATCGCCTTGGCGGAGGAGCTGTCCCCTATAGCCATGGCCAGGCCATACCATAGTTCGGTGTTGAACGGGATGCCTGCATAACAAACGGACGGGGTCGCAAGGAAACCGCCATGCAGCAGCCATTGTTTGGGCAATGCCAGGTGATAAACGAGGGAGTCGTAGAATATTTCCGGCGCAAGAACAGTAAGGATGGAAGGGATGGCCAGTATGACGAGGGCAATCCACAGGATTTTATTCGCCACGGATTTTTTTAGCATGGGTTTATTCAACTGGCACGCCAAATCCCGGTTCAGCCATGCAATTCCGATGGTGAGAATGATCAGGGAAGGACGCAGAACCGATGGGCTCCAGCATCCCAGAGTTCCGGATAAAAACAGCGCCGCCAGGAGAAGCGCCAGTCCCAGCCCTGTTTGGAAGAGAACGGTGTCCAGCGCAGGCAAATCCACTCTGCTTTTCCAGACGGATCGTCCCGCTCCATAAGCCAGTACGAAAATCCATGCTCCTGCTGCGAAGAATCGCAGGCGGTCGAGGAAAGCATATAGAGACGTAAAATCGATCATTGCGGCAAGGGAATCCCAGGCATCTGTAAGCGGAATTGTCTGAGGAATTTGGAAAAAGATCCAACCTGCCCACAGCGCCGAACAGGCAAACAAAATCCATAAAGAATAGCGGGGAGTTAAGGAAGAAATAGTTCCAGTGGCAGGTCTGGGAGATTTATGGGCGGCCAAAGGCTGTTCCCGCTTTCCCGGCCACGTTCATCCGGCAGATGGCGGTTATCGGATGATATTTCATCGGGAGAATTATACTACGCGGCACAACGGCGCGCATCAGGGCGCGATTCGCTGCCCAGTCATAATTGCATCAGGATGTCGTAAAATCTCTGGGGAATGGTTTAGAAATGAATTCAAATGTGCTTGCTGTAAAAGAACTGCATAAGGAATACCGCGAAATAGTGGCTGTAGACGGCGTCAGCTTCGACGTAGGCCGCCGCGAGATCGTCGGGCTGCTTGGCCCGAACGGCGCGGGTAAGACCACCACCATAAATATGATTCTTGGAGTCCTGAAGCCTACATCCGGAACCGTCATGATTGAAGGTCTGGACATTGCGGCGCACCGGCGCAGGGCTCTTGAGCGCACGAATTTCGCCGCCGTATATGCTCCGCTGCCAGGCAACCTTACCGTGTATGAGAACCTGCGCATATTCGGGCTCATCTACGGCGTCAAGAAAATCAATGAGCGCATCGAGGTGCTGCTCCGGCAGTTCGATCTCATGAAATTCCGGGATACAAAGTGCGGAGTGCTTTCTTCCGGGGAGCAGACGCGCGCGAGCCTGGCAAAGGCGATGCTCAACAATCCCAACCTGCTTCTGCTCGACGAGCCTACGGCGTCGCTTGACCCGGCTACTGCCAGCGAGATACGCGGGAAAATCCGCGAGTTCGCAGCGCAGACTGCGGGCGGCATACTCTGGACTTCCCACAACATGTATGAAGTGGAAGAGGTTTGCGACAGGGTGCTTTTTCTTTCGCGCGGCAAGATTCTTCTGGAAGGCAATCCAAAAACCCTGCCCGGCGAGCACGGCAAAAAAACGCTCGAGGAACTTTTTATCGCTGTGGCCCGCGAGCCGCTGAAACTGGAGAGTGACTGATGAAGTTCAGCCGCATCTTCGCCATCGTGTTGCGCCAGTTCTATCTCATGCGCGGCAGCATGTCGCGGATTTTGCCGATGTTTGTCTGGGTGGCCATAGACATGGTGCTCTGGGGATTTATTACCAGATATCTCAATTCCATCGTAGGCGGGGGTTTCAATTTCGTCCCGGTCATGCTGGGGGCCGTGCTCCTCTGGGACTTTTTTGCGCGGGTCATGCAGGGCGTGACCATGGCCTTTTTCGAAGACGTGTGGTCGCGCAATTTCCTGAACATCTTTGCCGCGCCGCTTTCCATAGGAGAATACGTGAGCGGCCTCGTGCTTTCGAGCGTGGCTACCAGTTCCGTGGGTCTTATTGTGATGCTGGTTCTGGCCGGCGCGGTTTTCGGCCTTTCCTTTTTATCCTATGGGATTGCGCTCGTACCGTTTCTTGCCGTGCTTTTTCTGTTCGGCATAGCTCTGGGAATTTTTGCCAGCGCGGTTGTACTGCGGCTGGGACCGGCAGCGGAATGGTTTATCTGGCCTATTCCACCCTTTCTGTCGCCTTTCGTCGGAGTTTTTTACCCCCTTTCGACTTTGCCGCGCTGGATGCGGTACATCGCGCATCTTCTTCCGCCCTCTTATGTGTTTGAGGGGATGCGGGCGATCGTACAGGGCAAACCTTTTTCTGCGGCTCTACTGTTCTGGAGCGGGACTTTGGCCGCAGTCTATATCCTGCTGGCATGCCGATTTTTCATTCGTATCTACCACCACGCAGTGAACACAGGCCTCATCGCACGCTATAGCGCCGAAAGCGTGAGTTGATAAGCAGATTATCTGGGAATTTGATGGCGAGGATTAATTTCCGAAAGAAGTTCCGACCATCCGCGCCGTGCGGATTTCATCCCCTTCGGGATCTACGCGATGCAGTGTGCGGACGGCTTCTTCTATGGGAACGTGGCTGATTTGCGTGCCGGTAAGAGCGACCATGTTTCCCCATTTTCCCTGAAGGGCAAGTTCGATCGCATGGACTCCCAGGCGCGTGGCCAGCCAGCGGTCGAAAGGAGAAGGCGAACCTCCGCGCTGAAGATGCCCCAGAATAACCACCCGCGTTTCCAGCGCGGCCGCAGTTTCGATTTCTTTGGCGATCACCTGGCTGATCCCTCCAAGGCGCTGGTGGAATTTATCGTACGTCGCATCTTTTTCACCCGCGAAAACTTTTCCGCCGCCGACAGGCTGCGCTCCCTCCGCCACGGCGATGATGCTGAAATTTTTTCCCCGCTTCACGCGGTCGCACAGAGCATCGCATACTTTCGCCAGGTCGTAAGGAATTTCAGGGATAAGAATCACGTCCGCGCCCCCGGCTATTCCTGCGCGCAGGGCGATCCAGCCGGCGTGGCGGCCCATCATTTCGCAGATTAAAACGCGGTGATGCGACTCGGCCGTCGAATGCAGCCTGTCAACCGCTTCCGTGGCTACCGCGAGAGCCGAATCGAACCCGAAGGTCGTATCGGTTCCTCCGAGGTCATTATCAATGGTTTTTGGAATTCCTATCACCGGCACCCCCATTTTCCCGAGTTCCAGCGCGCAGCGCAGGGTGCCGTCTCCTCCCAGGACAACAAGGCCGTCCAGGTGTTCCCGGGCGATCGTATCCAGAATATCTTTTGAGCGATTCTGCGGAGCAGAGCCCGTGACGGAGATGTATTTAAAAGGATTGTGGCGGTTTGATGTGCCAAGGATCGTGCCGCCGCGGTTCAGTATGCCGGATACATCCGCGTCTCCCAGCAGGCGCATGTGCCCGTCCAGCAGGCCTTCATAGCCATCCTGTATGCCGATAATTTGAATCGGAGCGGAAAGGTGAAGCGCGCTTTTTGTGACCGCGCGTATGACGGCATTCAAACCGGGGCAATCTCCGCCGGCGGTAAGAATGCCGAGCCGTTTCATTCGAGAAAGACGGCGATGCTGATCGGCAGGAAAAGGAAGGCAATGCCCGCCAGCCATATATTCAATTTGGCAAGGCGTTGACCGCGGACCCCTTTATGGCGCCTGTGCAGCCTGTAGGAGGAAGGCACGGTATAGAAAAGAAACAGAAGACAAATGACAAGCCCCATTGCGGGCCCGGCATTGGAGACGTATTCGTCTTTGTTGAGCATCAGAATGGAGAAGGTCACGATAATGGCTGTGTTCAGCACAAGCTGAAGCAGAATGGGGCGGATCGAAACCGGCTGCAGGTGCTTGGGAAGCTGATTCAGCCGCGCAACTCTGCGGCGTTCAAGCCACGCATTCAAAGTCGGGAGATGTTTTTTCCAGTCCATAGTGGGCTTATTTTACACGCTCAGCAGGAATAATCAAGCGTCGGTTTAAAATTTTTCAGACGCTAATCCTTTTTCCGTGCATCGAAGAAGAAGATCAGGCCGAGCAGCAGATCGGGGAAGAAGGCTTTTTTCTCGATATAATTCAGCGGGATTTCGTGAAAATAAATGCCTGCCGGATCCAGCCGCTTCTTTATCGCCGTCCGCCTCTGCTCGTCGAATGAATGGTCTACGATGAAAAAAAGAGCTTCCACCTTTTGACGGCCGGCTTCTTCGAATAAATCGGAAGTAATATCCGCCTTTGGATGGTATGGGGTCAGGAAACGCACGGCCAGGCGGAACGACACCTTCGTAAATTTGGGGATAAGCGATTCCAGCTTGTTTACAAGTGCAAGGCTTTCACTTTCCCTGCCGTAAGGGAACGCTATCCCAACGCTGCGTATTTCGCCGGGATCGGCGGCAGTTGCCGGAGCATTCGCCGCTGGAGCTACGGATGGAGCGTCAGCCGCAGGGGCGGGGCCTTGAGGCGCGGCATTGGGAGCCGGCGCAGGTGAAAGCGCCCTGGTTTCGCCGATCTGTTTTGGAACAGGGATTTTCGGTGGAGGCAGAAGGGATTCCGCTTTCGGCGCTTTGGCCTGTTCCGCAGGAAGCGGCGCCGGAAGCGCTTCTTTTTCCGGTTCTTCCGATTTAGGCGAAAGCCGGGAGAAGATATTTTTCAGTTCTGACAGTAAATCTTCCACTTTACCGTCTTCGTTTGATTTTTGTGCGTCGTTGGCCATCGGTGTCGCGTTTTTCAGAGGCCTGGAATCTTGAAATCCTTCATGAGATCCGCCGCCTGCGCTGCGGTCTGGCGCTGGATTTCTTCAAGGCCTTCGTTAATCAGTTGTTTCAGGACAGCTTCCAGAGACGCCTTTTTTTCTGGGGAGAGCCAGACAGGATCGATCCTTATATTCTCTACCCTGTGCAGGCCGTTCAATACAAGGGAAATCTTTTCATCGCCGCTGGTCTTTGTGAGCTTTACCACTTCCAGCTGGCGTTGGATTTCTTTAGCTTTTTTCTGCATTTCATAAAGCTGCTTCATTTTGTCGAACATTTGAATTCTCCTTATATTTTATTCATGGTATCACATACGGTTGTGCTTCGGAACAGGGCGCTTTTGATAGGATATGCATGAATCATGCTAAATCGATTTCTAACCTACTGCCGTTTCGTTAAAATCGAGCACACGCTTTTTTCCCTGCCGCTGCTTTTCAGCGGCGCCTATCTGGCTTCAGGCCGTCTGCCGGATGCCCGGCTTTCGCTATTGATCATAGGAGCGGGACTTGGAGCGCGCGCCGCCGCCTTCGCCATCAATCGCATCATCGACAGGAATATCGATAAACGCAATCCCCGCACCTCCCATCGCGAGCTGCCGCGCGGTTTCATGAACCTTGCGGAAGCCTGGGCTGTGTGCCTGGCGGGAGTTATCGTGTACGAAATCTGCGCCTGGAGCATCGCGCCGGTTTGTTTCCGTTTATCCCCCCTGCCTCTGGCAGTTTTTGCCGGCTATCCCTACCTGAAGCGTTTCACCGCGCTTTCCCATTTCGGCATCGGCCTGGCGGACGCTCTGGCTCCGCTTGGCGGATGGATTGCGGTTACAAAAGCGCTTTATCCTGTCTGGCCCGGGCTGCTGCTGGGCGCCTTCACGTTTTTCTGGGTTTCAGGCTTCGACATCATTTATGCCACGATGGACGAGGAATTTGATGTCCGGGAAGGACTTCATTCCCTTCCTGCGTATCTGGGCTCGAAAACCGCCCTGAAAGTTTCCGCGGTCCTTCATCTTCTGGCTTTCGCGAGTCTCGTGATTCTATACGAACGGCAGTTCCGTTCCCCCCTCGCTTTTGTCACGCTAACAGCCATAGGCGTACTGCTTATCGCCGAGCAGGTAGCGGCTTATGAGGATGCGGAACTGGCGTTTTTCAGAATTAACGCCGTTCTGGGGTTCGGCGTTCTCGGCCTGGTAGCCGCGGGGAGCGTGATATGAGGATCATCGTAGGTATTTCCGGGGCTTCCGGCGCCGCCTGCGGAGTTGATTTCCTCAAGCGTTGTCCGGCCGAGGAAAAATATTTAATTTTGACGCCCTGGGGAAAGAATCTTCTCAAGTCCGAGGCAGGTCTCGCCCCGGAGGACCTTAAGCCTTACGCGAAAAAAATCTACACGGCGGAAGACATGTCCGCGCCGATTTCATCGGGTTCGAATCATTTCGACGCGCTTGTGATCCTCCCCTGCAGCGTGGCTTCTCTGGGTAAAATCGCCAACGGAATTTCCGATAACCTGCTGACGCGCGCCGCCGAGGTGGCGCTTAAAGAGCGACGCAGGATGGTGTTGTGCGTACGCGAAACGCCGCTGTCGTCTATCGCCCTGGAAAACGCCCTGAAGTTGTCCCGCGAGGGCGTGATCATCATGCCCGTCTCACCGTTTTTTTATCAGCAGCCGAAGACTACGAATGACATGGTAAGCTCCTTCACCGACAGAGTTCTCGCCGTTCTCGGTTTTCCCATGCCTGCGGGCTGGCGCGCCGAAGAACTGAAATGACAGCCGGCAGCTTTTTCCTCTTTAGGATGTCACCCCCGAGTTTTGTAATCGGGGGTCCATTGATAAAGGCCTTTATTGTATGGATTCCCGATAGAGGCGTTCGGGAATGACTTCTTTCCACCCTGATTTCCGTTCTTTTCTTCGCGCCCTGGAAAAACATGGAGAGCTTAAGCGCGTCAGCGTCGAGGTCGATCCCGAACTGGAGATTACAGAGATCGCCTCGCGCATGGTCCGCGAAGAGGGGCCGGCGCTGTTGTTTGAAAAGGTGAAAGGCTCTCCTTTTCCTCTGGCGATAAATTTCTTCGGGAATGCAAGGCGCATCGAGATCGCCCTGGGCCGCACGCCCCGGGAAGCCGGCGAGGAGCTGGTGAGGATGGCCCATGCGCTCAACCCTCCCAGGCTGCGCGGTCTCTGGAAATCGCGCCGCACGATCCGCCGCCTGCTTGCGGCACACGCCACGAAATGCCGCCGCGGGCCGTGCCAGGAAGTCGTCACCGAGCCCGCGCTTGACCGGCTGCCTGTGCTGAAATGCTGGCCAAAAGACGGCGGCCGATTTATCACCTTCGGTCTGGTCTTGACCAGACACCCCGTTACAGGGATCCGAAATGTCGGGCTCTACAGGCTTCAGGTCTTTTCCCCTTCTCTGACGGGAATGCACTGGCAGATCGAAAGAGGCGGCGGATTTCATTATGAGGAAGCGGAAAAGCGCGATCAGCCGCTGCCTGCGGCCATCGTCATCGGCACGGACCCGTATCTTATGATGGCCTCGGTTGCGCCTCTGCCTGAAGACATGGACGAAGTGGCGTTCAGCGGATTTCTGCGCGGCAGGCCGATGGATATGGTAAAAACCGCGGCCCTCCCCGGATTCGATGTGCCGGCCAACGCCGATTTCATTCTCGAGGGAGAAATTCCCCCGCAGGAACGGCAGCTGGAAGGGCCGTTCGGAGATCATCTCGGCCATTACTCTCTGGCCGCTCCTTTCCCGGTATTCCATGTGCGCAAGATGACTCACCGGAAAAATGCGGTTTACCCCGCGGCGATCGTAGGCAAGCCGCCGCAGGAAGACCGCTATCTGGGCGATGCCCTGCAGGAAATGTTCATTCCGCTGATCAAGCTGCTGCGCCCGGAAGTGGCGGATCTCTGGGCTTATTACGAGGTTGGCTTCCATAACCTGCTGGTGGTGTCGGTCAATCAGCGCTATGTGAAAGAAAGCATGAAGACCGCGCTGGGAATTCTGGGCGAAGGCCAGCTCTCGCTCACGAAGTGCCTGGTGCTGGTTGATCATCATGTGAACGTGCGCGATTTCCACGCGGTGCTGCACGCCATCCGCCAGAATATGGACGTGAGCGAGGATGTCGCCATCCTGCCGGGCGTTCCCCTGGACACTCTGGACTTCACGAGCTACACCATGAACCTCGGCAGTAAACTGATCATCGACGCCACCCGCAGGCACGGGTCTGCGCTGCCCAAGCGTCCTCCGGCAGGCGATGTCTTTGACCTGGATTTGAAACGCAAGTATCCGGAAATCCTGGGCTGGCGCTGCTGGGACGGCACGCTGCTTGTTGTCCAGACGGCGAAAGAAGGCCGCGCGCTTCTGGAAAAACTGGTGCGCGACAAATCTCTCGAAGGCGTCAAGATCGCGGCGGTAGTGAGCCCGGATGTAAACATTGAAAACCGGGAGTCCATGATGTGGGGCCTTTTCAACCGCTTCGACTGCGCGCGCGACGTGATCTTTTCCGGTACGCATCTGACCGGACCCGTTGCCCGTTATGCGGGAACCATGGGAATAGACGCCACCCACAAGCCCGGATATCCCGAGCCTGTGGAGATGTCCCAGGGAATCATCGAGCTGGTTAACCGGCGGTGGAACGAGTATGGAATTCGTTGATAAAAGCCTTGAACCTGTCCGTGACCGGGTGCTCTCCGGCCGGCGCCTTACGGTCGACGATGTCTGCCTTTTGTACGCCAGCCCGGATCTCGCTGCAATCGGCTGGATGGCCAATCAGGTCAAGGAAAAACGCTGGGGCAGGCAGGTCTTCTACGCCATCAACCGGAAAATCGAACCGACCAACATCTGCGCGCTCACCTGCAGGTTCTGCGATTTTGCAGTTAAGAATAACGATCGCGAAGCCTATGCCATGACGATTGATGAAATCGTGGAAAAATGCGCGGGAGTCCGGGAAATTCATATCACCGGAGCCCTGCACCCGGAATGGAAGTTCGACTACTACCTGCAGATGGTGCGTTCGCTGCGCGAGCGCTATCCGGACGCGGGCATCAAGGCTTTTACCGCAGTGGAAATCGAGTGGTTCGCCCGGATCTCGCGCCTGCCGGTGCGGCAGGTGCTTATCAAACTGAAGGAGGTTGGGCTGAACGCGCTCCCCGGAGGCGGCGCGGAAATTTTCTCCGAGCGGGTGCGCAAGGAACTTTTCCCATTCAAGATCGGGGCTTCGACCTGGCTGGAAGTCCACCGCGCGGCGCACGAGCTCGGCATCCCCACTAACGCCACCATGCTCTACGGCCATATCGAGACTCCGGAAGAACGCTGGGCGCATCTGGAACTGCTGCGAAAGTTGCAGGATGAAACCCAAGGGTTCATGAGCTTTATCCCGCTGGCATTTCAGCCGGGAAGAACTTCGAAATCCCTTCTCCCCTCAGGGGGAGAAGGTGGGGATGAGGGGTGGGGTGATGGTCAGGAATCCCCTCACCCTTGCCCTCTCCCCGCGAGCGGGGCGAGGGGAGTGGTCGAGGATATGAAGCTGCTGGCGATTTCGCGGCTTTTCCTGGATAACTTCCCGCACATCAAAGCCTACTGGGTCACGCTGGGCGAGGAGACCACTTCCATTGCACTGCATTTCGGCGCGGACGATGTTGATGGAACCATAGGCGAAGAGCGCATCATGCATGCGGCAGGAGCCCAGTCCCCTGCCGGACTTGCGCGTGAGCGCCTGGAAAAACTGATCCGGGAAGCAGGCTCTACCCCTTGCGAGCGTGATGCCCTTTACAGGGATGTACATATACGGTTGGACAAGGTCGGACAAGGTTGGACAAAACCATGTCCAACCTAATGTCACACCTGGGATCGACGGTAGAGTGGGAGGTTGGACAGGTTGGACAAGGTTGGACAATTTTGTGTCCAACAGGTGTCCAACATGATTTATGGATGTTTGTGTAGGTTTTATACCTTATTTGAACATGGCGCCCTTTCACCGGGGGTTCGGTCCTGACCCGGTGGAGCGGAATGGATTCCGGTTTGAATTCCGCCGCGTTTCCCCCCGCAACCTGGGGATCGAAGCTGAGAACGGCCGCGTTGCCGCAGGCGCGATGTCTCTGATGGATTTCCTGCGCCTGGAAGATCAATTTGAACCCATAGGACGGCTTGGCATCGGAGTGCACCGGGCCGCAGCCAGTGTCCTTGTATTTTCCCGCAGGCCGCTGGCAGAGTTGTCAGGCGAATGCGCAGTGACGGATGATACGGCCACCTCGGTGCGGCTTTTGCAGGTGATCCTCGAAAAAAAATACGGACGCACGCATATCCATTACGGCCGCGTAGCTTCCAGTCTCATGTTTGACGGCTCAGCGGACGCTCTTCTTTTGATCGGCAACGAGGCGCTGCAGGCTAAGAAAGAAGGCATCAGAGGCCTGCCTATAGTTACGGATCTTGGTGAGGAATGGTTTTCCTGGCATAAGACGCCGTTTGTTTTTGCGCGCTGGGCGGTGCGCAGGGATTTGCCTCAAGCGGCGAAGCAGACTCTGGAAAAGATTTTGCGGGATTCCCTGCGGCAGGACGATCCGGAGGCTTCGGCAGAATCGCGCGAGTACTGGAAGCATTTTGCCTACGACTTTACCGATGCGCATGAAGAATCGATCGAAAGATTTAGAAGGCTGTCATTCCCGAGTGATTCTATGAAAACTCCTTCCCCCCTTGCGGGGGAAGGTGGGGATGGGGGGTGTGGTGTTGCGGAGAATGAACCCCCCACCTCAGACCTCCCCCTCAAGGGGGGAGGAGGTTCGACTCTCGACCAGATAACTCGAAAGATCCTCGCCGGTAAGCGGCTGACGCAGGATGAGGGTCTTTTCCTGCTAAAGGAAGCGGATTTGATGTCCCTGGGTTGTCTGGCAAACCGCGTGCGGCATAAAAAGCATCCGGGCAACCGCGTTACTTTCGCCATTGATTCGAATCCCAATTACTCCAATGTCTGCGTGGCCGAATGCCTTTTCTGCGCTTTCTACCGGCCACCGGGCCACCAGGAGGCCTACACGCTTTCCGTCGAACAGGTCATGGAAAAAATATCACGCGCAGCGGAGCAGGGAGCTACGACCGTGCTGCTGCAGGGCGGCCTGAATCCGGGACTGCCTCTGGAATACTACACTTCCCTTGTGCGCGAGGCGCGCCGGCGGTTTCCGCGCGTCACGCCTCATTTTTTCACGGCGGGCGAAGCGCTGATGATGGCAGAGGTATCACAGAAGTCTCTTGAGGAAGTGCTGATGGCCTTGAAGGAAGCCGGACAGAATACGCTGCCCGGCGGAGGCGCGGAAGTCCTCTCGGAGTACGTGCGTCTGCGCATTTCACCGAAGAAGAAGGCCAACGAGGATTGGATCAGGGTGCACCGGGCGGCGCATAAGCTTGGATTTAAATCAACGGCCACGATGATGTACGGCCATGTCGAACGGCCGGAAGATCTCATCGAACACCTGGAGAAAGTCCGCTCCCAGCAGGACGAATACGGCGGATTCACGGCCTTTGTACCCTGGAGTTTCAAGCCCGGGAATACGAAACTGGAAAGCAAAATACATTCCTGCGCCGGGCCCTCCGCCTACTTCCGCATCCTGGCGGTTTCCCGGCTTTATCTCGATAATGTGCCGCATATTCAGGCGACCTGGTTTTCCGAGGGCAGCAGAACCGGGCAGGTGGCTTTGCATTTCGGGGCGGACGACTTCGGCGGGACGCTGATCGATGAAAACGTCCACAAAGCGGCGGGTCACATTAATACTACGACCGTTGACCGGACCACAGCGATGATCCGCGAAGCAGGGTTCATCCCCGCCCAGCGCACTACGCTCTACGAAATCCTGCGGGTGTTCAACCAGCCAGGTAGTTCAGCTTCGGAAAGAGTTCAGGAGGGATGGAACGTTAAATGAAGGTCTTTGGCGGCGGAGGAAAGGGCTTTATCGAAGGTCCACAGCGGGACATGTGTCAAAACTGCTGAGGCCAGGAGATGCGCGTCAATCCAGCCGATCCCCCTCCCCATCAGTCGCCGATGATGAACAAGATGCATGACCTCATTTTCATCCGCCACTCTGGCCTGCGGCAATGATCTTAGAAGGTTCAGGATTTCCAGCCGGTTCCGGAGATGGCCGCAGGATACTTCGCCGACAACAAAGGGATGGCCCAGAACCTCTCCATCAAGAAGTAATTTCTGCAGACTGGGAACTCCCTGCCGGAAATGAGCGATCCAGACGGACGTATCAACAAGGATCATTTCGAGCGTCGGCGGTGGATGGGCAGTAAACCCGGTTCCGTCCCGCCCAACGCCGCAAGGCGCCGGTTTTTCTCCTGCGCGATCAGCGCCTGAAGCCCCTTGTGGATCAGCGACGTCTTCTCGCGGATTCCCGTCAAAGCCGCCGCCTCTTTCACCATCGCGTCATCCAGATTGAGCGTTGTCCTATGCATATGTATCAATATGCATTATAAATATGCATCCGTCAAGGTGTATCCTGCTTCCCTCAGGCGGATGTGCGGCAGCCGTGGCCCGCCTTATCGTGAGCCTGCAACTCCTCCGCTTCCTGCGCGGATTCGTTGAATTCAATGAGGGCCAAATCAATTTCGCGTGTTCCAGTAGTGACAAACCACCGTCCAGCGTATTCGCTTCCCAAATCATGAAAAGCTGTTCTCGCCTGGTCTAACAGATCTCCACCTCCAGAGACAAAAACCAATATTCCTTTGAAATCAGAACGTTGAAGAATTTCCGCCGATTCCTTTGGATAAACTCCATGAACAACAAGAACAGCCTGTTCCCCCCATTGCGCGCATTGCTTAAGCACGGACCAGAACGTCTCCGCAAATATTGTTTGCACTCCATTATTCACCAGCGCATCTTTGTTCGATTTCAATGCGCAACCCACTAATGCGACATGCTTCCTGCCCGGGGTCCGCTGTAGCGCTTCGGGGAACGTCAGAACCCGGGCCGCGGCCGGGCTTCCCGGCACAGATGAGACGGCATTCTGCGCGGCTTCTGCTCTTTTGTTATATCTTCCGAGGCTTTTGATCATCATTTCAGCCTGATCGTAATGAGCGCAGAACCATCGGCCTTGATATTGTTTTCCTAATTTTCCCAGCTCTCGCTCTACCGCTTCCTGTTGGGAACGGCCTCCGGACTCGAAAACCAGTATCCCTTTGAATTGCGGGTCGGCTATAATGGACGCCACATATTCTGCGTTTATCCCGTGAACGATCAGGATAGCTTTCTCTCCCAACGCGTAAACCTGGTCCCTCCAATTATCGCTTACGCGCATCAATGAAACTTCCGTGTATGATTTCCATCCAAATAATTCCCCTCGGTGCCGTCTGGGTTTTCCCGTGGTGTCGGAATAAAGGGTGTCGATCATAACCACTTTCTTCGGCAGGCCATTGGCCTGAACCGCTTCTTCCAGAGTCATGTCTGCTGAATAGGGCTGCGTCGGGAGCCCGGCAGGGCGGGTTGGTTCCTGCGGAGTAACCAGCGGTGGCGCTGGAGGAAGCTCCGGTTCATCGGTTTGAGATTTCCATTCGGCGAGTTTATCGCGGACGATTCTCGCCAGATCCGCTTCGTTCCGTCCGGCGTAAGAAAACGTCATAAGACCTTCAGCCCGCAGACTTTCCGCCATCCCGCGCAGCCTGCGCACTTCCGCGGAGTCTTCCCCAACGCCGGAAGCCACAATCAGGTGGAAGGGCTTTCCCGTTTCCCTGGCCCGCGCCATCGCCGCTTCCAGGATGTTCACCCCGCGCTCCCGTCCGCCAAAGGAAACATCCGTGATCAGGATAAAGGGATCTTTGTCCATCATGCTGTGCGCAGCCATGTCAGGGGAAATATAATCGTAAAACTCGAAGGGAACGCCGAGCGACGCGGCCGATTCGTCGACCATCCTCCGGGCGGTCGCGAGCGGAGCCTCGAAGTCATCCGCGGCAATGATGATGGGAACCCCGGTCCGGGACGCCGCGCGCAAAGAAACCGCCTCCGACGGGAAAGCCGCGTCGCACAGGCGCCGGAGAAGCCTCATCCCCCAGGAATCCACCAGCTCCGGATAATAGGGGAGGCTGATTTCTTCACGCAGAAGCGAGAGAAAGGCGCGCAGGCCGTCGCTGATGACTACTGGCGTGGGGTCCAGCGGTTTACCGACCATATCATGGAACAGTTCCCGTACTACAACCGACAAGACTGCGCAGTCCTCTTCTGTGAGAAAGGGAGCAAAACGGCGCGGCGCCTCCTCGATAAATTCCTGCCTCCTTTCTGTCTCGTAGGAGTCCTCCCAAAGTTTAGTCAGCCCTCTGAAGCCGGCGAAATCTTTGAGTAAAAATCGCCGCACGGCATGGAGAAGATCATCCGAGATGTCGGGGACGACCGCGTCTTCTGCCGCCGGTTCATGGATCAGCGCGGCGGAAGCCTTCCGATTGAATTCAGAAAGGAACTCCAGACACTGTTGGATACCGTTGTGCCCGAATTTATAGACGCGACCTTTGTATTCCGGATGCTCCTTCAAAAATTCACGGATAGTTAGTGAAGCAATCATGCCGCCGGAAACATCAAGAATGATGCCTTTGAAAGCATCGTCCGTAAGAATGGGAAAGATATCATTATGGGGATACCCAGTGTGACTAATGAATACGGCCTGCTCTCCCCATTTGATCGCAAGTCCCATGGCCTCGCGAATCGTTTGATAAGACTCAATTTCTACGTTTGTTACGTCCTCGCGGGGGCCTTCGCGATGGAACGCTACACATTTTGGAAGGCCATTCGCCGCGAATGCTTCCTCCCAATTCCTGGATTCGGAAATCGGATGGGTCGGGAGGCCGGGACGAATAGAAGCGCGGACATTTCCCCCGGATGGATTTTCTGCTGCAAACTCAAACAGCCTCGCGTTAAGGCCATCCGCATAGGCGCTGACGCGGCTGCGACTGATGCGAATCCCGGGAGCCGGGCGGTCATAATTCATGGTGCGGAAAAATTTCTCCATCTGATACCCGGCCAGGTAAACCAGACCTTCCCCAATGCGACGGTTGATCAGACTGATATTGTGCGCGAACCCGGAACCGCCGGGATCCGCCACTGCCTTCATATTCGGCAGCTGCATTCCCGCCACGCGGCTGGCCGCGTCACGGGCCACGACGATATATCCCTCCCGAAGCTGCGCGTCGATCCGGGAAAGGTCTTCTGCCGAAGCTTCCTCGCCGAGGATAACCACTGGGATATTTTCGGCGGCTCCGACTCCAAGACATACCGGGACATCCAGGCGTTCAATCGCTTCCGGCAGTTTGTAAGGAATGTCCTGGCCGGATTCGCTCTCCGGAAGCCCCACGGAAGGGTCAGCCTGTAGTCCAATTACGTGATAACCGTCTTTGCGGACCCCTCCTTCGAATTTGAGAGGATAGCCGAACTTCCGGTGGCGCTGGAGTTTCCATAGGCGGCGGGCGAGTTCAAGCAGTTGCTCTTCATCCAACGGAGATGCTGTGTAGTTGCGATTGGCAACAAGTTCCTGGAGCCGCAGTGTGCTGGTGAGACGCCTGAATTGTTCAAAATATTTTTCGCCATCTGACGGTGTGAGAAGTCCGGCGTCGCGCACATGGATTGCCTTAGGAAAGTTTTCATAGGGTTGTTTCACCCGGTAGCTCGACACCTTGCCGGTTTCATCCATCTTGAATTCAAAGCGCAAAGGCTGGGTTTGGCCGCTGGTGATGGTGTCCGGCTGGCCGGGAGTTATTTCAACGACAAGCCGGTCATAAATATCCGTATAGGCTACGATGCCGGCGTCTACCCAGACCGTGTTCATCAATCCCGGGGAATAGGATTCCTCCGCAAGATAAGAATGATGGATCCGCCAGGACTGGGATGCTTTGGTCTGGAGGCTTTCCAGCAACGCTCTGGTTACGGTGTCGCGGGTGCAGGGAAGCGAAACCAGGTCCGGGCTGTGACTTTCCGCGAAGGTGGCGTCCACCGCGTCCGCTGTGCGCAGGACAAAAGTGCCGTCGAATTCTTCGCCGCGCTGCCGGATCAGCTCCTTGAGTTCGACGGCCCGGGCCTGACTCAGCGCCGCCAGGTTTTCCGGAAGGATAAACCTGCGGCTGAGCCGCCGGAGATAGTCGTCCAGTTGATCCTCAACGGCGCGGCGGGAAATGGCGCCGCCCTCTCCGCGGAGCATCGGCATGTTGAAGCCTGGAGCGAACAGCTCCCGCGCTCCCCGTTGGCCATCCAGACCAAGCGGTTCCACGAGCGGCGCGAGGCGTTCGAAGAATTCGCTCACATCCTCGACGCCTCCGGCCTGCTCCAGAATGAAATCCACAAGAGGGGCGTAATGCCTGACAACCGCGTCGCCTTTTTCCATCAATGCGGCGTTGGCCTTGAGGAAGGGAATCCATACCTGCGCGTTCGGCATTTCCACGAAGGACGGAACCATGATGCCGGTTTCCGTGGAGGCTTCCGCCATCCGCCGCCATCCTTCAACTTTTCCGCCGTGGTCGAAAGCCGCTTCCTGCAGCCGGTGTTCCACGTCATTTTTTGGTTGATAAGGAGGCGGTCTGCGGTTTGGATCTTCGGCTAATTGAAAGACGTCTTTCTCTTCGAAGATCAATACGGCCTGAGTCCGATCGCCGCGGGAATGAATCTTAAACTCAAAACCGGCCGCGCGCGCGAGAAACTTCGCCCAATAAAGACCGAAACCCGGGTGATCGCGTTTCGTCCCGGCATGGGGATGGAAGATGCGACGGAAAAGCGCGAACCCGCGGACGCCTCCGGCACGATCAGTAAGCGTAAGAATAGTTTTTCGAACGCCATTTTCTGCGACGGTATGCACGCCGATTTCTACGGGGCGCGATTCCCAGGCGATAAGATCGAGCAAGTCCCGCGGATACCGCTCCCGGTAAGCTTCCAGTGAATTCTTCAGTACCGCGCGGATGGCATAGGCGGCCGCCAGCGGGATCTGCCGGTTCTCGCGCAGCCCGGCAGGTAAAACCTCCCAGGGATCACGCGAGGTCGCGCCGTCCACGGAGCGGTATTGCAGATAGCCCTCTAAACCACCCCCTCGGAGGGATTGGCGCAGCGCTTCTTCAATCGAAACGGTTTGAACCGGCTGGCCTTCTTCAGGGATGACGCGATCCATGATCTGGGCTTCGTTGGAAAACTCGCTGACCTTCCCGAGCGCGTTGGCCAGATCTTTCAACAGGACCTGTGCGCGGGATCCGGCGGAGCGCGCCATCTGCTCGACAAACGGGCGGTATTCCGACGTTTCCCGGATCAGCCGGTGCAGGTATTCGTTCCGGTCCAGCCGCTCCCGTGCCGTTCCGGCGAACGTCTCGAGTTCTTGAAGTTTTTTCTCATCGGACGATGTCCTCGCCGAATCAGGAAGCGCACCGAGAGCATCGCTTGCAATGCCGCGTACGCATTCCAGCAGAGAATCGAGATCCGCCCAGAATTCATACCGTAGAGACATCTCCCGCCAGCGGGCGGACGCTACCAGCGGCTGCGTTATTTCGGCTTCAACGGCCGGCGGATGGACAAGTGTCTGGTAAAGCGCTTCTACGAAATCGTTTACGCCGCTTTTCACACGATAAGCCAGCCCGAATCCCTGCGTCGTCCCCTGGCTGACGAGTTCCTCCAGTTGAAGGCTCAGCGGAACGCTCCCGGAGTGAACCAGAATGCGGCCCTTGAAGTTCAGCCCTCCTGCGGCGCGTGAAAGCCGGAGCCAGTTAACGAGGTCCAGGCCGTCCGGTTCCCGGCGGTCCAGCTCCCTTGGATCGGCGTGAAAAGCGAGATCGGCGACGACCAGAATTTCCTCATCCGGGATCCCGGCGCTCTTTAATTCCTGGAAACGATTGATCCCTTCCTCCACACTGGCGGACAGGTGCGCGTGGTCTCTATCGATAAAGCCTCCATCGACCAGGTGGTCGCGGCGGCTTTCGATCAGAGGCAGGTTGTCATCGACGAAAATGATATGGACGTTCCGATAAGGCCGGAAGGCGTCGCTCGGCGAAGACGGCAGCGTGGATTCTGCTCGCGGGCCGGGAGGTGTTGCCGATGCTGGTCTCCGTGGCGGAGAGGTCGAACGTCCGGCTCTCGGTATTGCTGCGGGCATAGCGAATGCCAAAGCCCCGTCCGAGGGTACTAACTGCGGGCCGCGCAGCGAAGCCGTTAATCTGTCCAGGAATGCGGCGAAGCGCCCGGGATCGAGGCGCGGCTCATGCGGAAACTGGCCCAATCGGGCGCTGAGCGCCTGTTCCTCAAACGGCCCGTGAAA
>Ga0181520_10003587_pt1 | contig 27062 bp, 27 predicted proteins | sample PEATcosm2014_Bin_29_FD_132451 | JGI IMG/M metagenome (GOLD analysis project Ga0181520, IMG submission 132451) | Peatland microbial communities from MTU Mesocosm Facility, Houghton, MI, USA - PEATcosm2014_Bin02_30_metaG | ecosystem: Environmental > Terrestrial > Soil > Wetlands > Peat | place...
AATCTCGATGATCTCCTTGGTAATGGCCGCCTGGCGCACGCGATTCATATGCAGCGTGAGCGCGTCGATCATATCCGAGGCGTTGTTGGTTGCCGAATCCATCGCCGTCATGCGGGCCGCGTGTTCCGCGGCAACCGACTCCGTCATGGCGTGATACAGCATGGATGAAACATATTGCGGCAGCAGACCGTTGAACAGATCGTCCGCCGGCTCCTCGTAGATGTAATCCACCTGCGCGGTGCCGAACTTGCGCGCTTCCTCATCGGCCTCGGCGGTATCGACCGGCTCCAGCGAGATGCCCGCGCTGGCGGCTGCCTCGGCGGCGCGTTCGCGCTCTTTCTCGGTCGGCTCCTGGGCGCCGGTGATCTGCGGAATGCCGATCTTCATCAGCGGCAGCAGCTTCTCCACCACCAGCCGCTGCTGAATCACCGACTTGAACTCGTTGTAGACGATGTACGCGGCGTCGATCTCCTCATGCACATAGCGGGAGATGACGCTCTGGGCCAGTTCGAAGACGCGGCTGTTTTCCAGCTTCAACAGCATCCCCGGATGGTCGCCTGTGACTTCGACCGCGGCCTTGCGCTGCCGGACTTGGCGGGTGTTGCCGCTCTCGTCCGTCTGCTCGGCATACACTGCAACAGGATAATGGCGGCGCATCTGGTCGCGGCTCTTGCGGCCCACGGCCTCGATGTCGATTTCCTTGTCCGGATTGCCGGAAATGAACTGAAATGCCGACTTGAGAATATTTGCGTTGAAAGCGCCGGCAAATCCCTTGTCGCCGCTCACCACAATCAGCAGCACGCGCTTCTCAGGCCGCGTGGCAAACAGCGGATGGCGCAGATTGCCGGTCGTCTCGTCGAAGATATCGACGCGGCGGGTCAGCGATTCGAGCACGCTGGTGATCATCTTGGCGTAGGGCCGGGCCGCCAATGCCCGCTCCTGCGCGCGGCGCAGTTTGGCCGCCGAGACCATCTTCATGGCCTTCGTGATCTGCCGCGTGTTCTTCACGCTGCGGATGCGCCGCCGTAGATCGAGGACGTTTGCCATAAGTCTTTCCAGTGCCGAGCTACTAGCCTCTAGCTACTAGCTTTGGCTTCCAAATCCAAGGTTCCAGCTTTCCTCCGCCGGCTCCTAGCGAGAAGCTAGAAGCCAGAGGCTAGAAGCTGCTTTTACGCCGTTACCGCTGCCGCCAGCTCCGCCTTGAAGTTGGCCGTGTATTCCTTGAGCGCCGCGTGCAGCCGGCTGCGCAGGTCGTCGTCCAGCGCCTTCTTCTTGGTCAGGTCGTCGATCAGCGCGGTTTGCGCATTGTCGATGTACTTGTACAGGCCGACCTCGAAGGCGCGAATATCGGCAATCTGCAAATCGTCCAGATAGCCCTGCGTGCCGGCAAAGAGCACCACCACCTGCTGCTGCCAGGTGAGCGGCTGGAACTGCGGCTGCTTGAGCAGTTCGGTCAAGCGGGCGCCGCGGTTGAGCTGCTTCTGAGTGAGCGGGTCGAGATCGGAACCGAACTGGGCAAAGGCCGCCAGCTCGCGATACTGCGCCAGATCCAGCTTGAGCGTGGCGCCCACCTGCTTGACCGCCTTGATGGCCGCCGAAAAGCCCACGCGTGAAACCGAAAGGCCTACGTTCACGGCCGGACGGACGCCGGAGTTGAACAGATCGGTCTCAAGGAAGATCTGACCGTCGGTGATGGAGATGACGTTGGTCGGAATATAGGCCGAAACGTCGCCGGCCTGGGTCTCGATGACCGGCAGCGCGGTGAGCGTTCCGCCGCCCCGCTTGTCGCTCATCTTCGACGAGCGCTCCAGCAGGCGCGAGTGGAGATAGAAGACGTCGCCGGGATAGGCTTCGCGGCCCGGCGGACGGCGCAGCAACAGCGAAATCTCGCGGTACGCCATGGCGTGCTTGGAGAGATCGTCGTACATCACCAGCGCGTGGCGGCCGGAGTCGCGGAAGTACTCGCCGATGGCCGTCGCCGCATAGGGCGCGATGTACAGCATCGGGGCGGGCTCGGAGGCCGAGGCGGCCACGATGATCGTGTGGCCCATGGCGCCGGCTTCGGTCAGCGTCTGCACTACTTGGGCGATCGACGAGCGCTTCTGGCCGATGGCGCAATAGATGCAGATCAGGTTGTTCTTGGCGTTGTTGATGATCGTGTCCAGCAGCACGGCCGTTTTGCCCGTCTGCCGGTCGCCGATGATCAGCTCGCGCTGGCCGCGGCCGATGGGAATCATGGCGTCGATGGCCTTGAGGCCGGTAGCCATGGGTTCGCGCACAGGCTGGCGGTCGATGATGCCGGGCGCCAGACGCTCGATCGGCAGCGAGGCCGTCGAGACGATGGGTCCCTTGTCGTCGATGGGCTGACCCAGCGCGTTCACCACGCGGCCGATCATGCCCTCGCCCACCGGAACGCTCAAAATGGTTCCCGTGCGCTTCACCTCGTCGCCTTCGCGAATCTCGGTGTAGTCGCCCAGAACCACCGCGCCCACCTGGTCTTCTTCCAGGCTCAGCGCCAGTCCCGCGATGCCGTGCGGGAAGCTGAGCAGTTCGCCGGCCATCACCTTGTCGAGTCCGTGGAGACGGGCAATGCCGTCGCCCAGGGATGTGATGGTCCCGACTTCGTCGACCTGGACCTTCGAGTCGTAGTTCGCGATTTGCTCGCGAAGGAGTTGCGTAATCTCGTCTGCCTTGATCTGAGCCATCTGTTGCTCTTCCTGTCCTTTAAGTGGTCAGTTGTCAGTGGTCAGTTCGCGCTTTGCCTGCCGCTGGCTGCCGTTCACTGTTCACCGACTACTGTTCACTGACTGCTGATTCCTGATCGCTGCCTGCCGGCCACTCACTGCTGAAAACTGCCGGCTGTTCACCAAACACTGACAACTGAAAACTGACCACTGCCGGCGCTAGCCGGCGATCAATGCTTCCTTCAACCGGTCCAGCCGTCCGCGCACCGAACCGTCGTACACCGTGGAACCGATGCGCACCACCGTGCCGCCGAGGATGGATGCGTCGAGCTTGAAGCTGGCCTCGATGCGCGAACCGGCCAGTTTGCCGATCTCCGCCGCCAGCGCCTCGCGCTCCTCCGCGCCCAACTCGCGCGCCGTCACAATCTCCGCCTGGCGGATGCCCAACTGCGCCTGCAACTGCCGGCGATAGGCCTCGGCCACCTCGGCCACCGCGCCGATGCGATCGTTGTCGATGAGCACGGCCAGCAGATTGCGCAGCTCCTTCTGGAGCCCCAGCTTCGCGTTCAACTTGTCCAGAACCCCCACCTTCTGCACGGCGGGAATGGCCGGATTGGCAAAGAACTCGCGCAATTCCGGGCTGCCGTTCCAGGTGGCAAGAAAATCGGTGAATTGCCGGTCGATCGCGGCCGTATCCAGCTTGGCTGCGGTAACGACTTCGAGAAAGGCGCTGGCGTAACGTGCAACAAAGGCTGCCATCTAGTTCTGCCCTCCCCATGTCTTTCTGTTCAGACTCACGTCGCCCACGAACTCGGCGATCAGGGCCTTGTCGGTCTCCGGCGAGAGAACCAGTTGCTTGGCGGCCTGGTCGATGGCCAGATCGGCGGCGAAGTTGCGCAGTCCGCGCCGTGCCTGGGCGGCAACCGAGCCAATCTCCTGCTCGGCGGAGGCGACGATGCGGGCGCTCTCCTCTTCCAGGCTGGACTTGACGCGGGCCTCGTCGCGGCCCATCTCTTCCTCAACTTCGACGCGGAACTTCTGAATCTCCTCGCCGAGTCCCGAGAGCTTGGCTTCAATCGCGCTCAGCCGGGTGTTGGCGTCCTCGGTAACCTTGCGCGCCGACTCGATATCCTCGCGCACCTTGGCGGCGCGCTTGCGCAGGAATTTAGGCAGCCAGCGCAGCAGCGGAATGCCAATGGCCAGCACGACGATGCCGAAGTTGATGAATTCAAAGATCCGCGCCATGATCTCGACGTGCTTTTCCTTCAGCTCCGCCGTAGCTTGGCTATCCTGGAACAAGACCTTGGACGCCGCCTGCACCATCGCGGAATGGCGGAACTGGTCGGTTTCGTTCCCTTCCTGCTTGGCCGCCTCGGGCTTGGCCGTATCCTTCGCCTGAGCTTCTGGGGCGGGGGCGGACTGGGCCGCCGGAGCGGGTTGCTGAGCAGCCAGCTTGCAGGGCGCCGCCGTGATTCCGGCGGTCAAAGCAATCAGAAACGCAAACCCGAAGATCCGGGAACAAAAACGCGCTTGCACGGTGGAATATTTCAACGGGTACCCCCGGCGGCCAGCGGCAGCACCGCACGGACCACCTGACTGGCCAAATCGCCGGCCGTCGCCTGAATGGTCTGCCTGGCGATAGCGGCTTCGGCTTCCAGCTCGGTCCTGGCCTGGCTCACCTTCAGGCTGGCCACCTTGCGAGCGGCCTCCAGTGCGGCATCGCGGTCGGCGTTCCACTGCTTGACGCGCTGCTCGCGAACCTTGTAGACCTCGGCGCGCGCCTGGCGCAGCTTGGCGGCATACTCGGCCGCTTTGGCCTCGGCCTGGGCGATGGCTTTATGCGCATCCTCGATGGCGCCCTCGGTACGGGCGCGGCGCTGTTTCAGCGTCTCGGTCAGCGGCCCCTGCACCAGGAACTGATAGGCCATGACCAGCACGATGAACAGCACAACCGTGGGCGCTGAGCCAAGGAAAAGTGTACCGAGTTGTTGCATGATTTCTTGCATAAGTGATACCGGTTCGCTCCGGCTTTCAGATGAGTCTTTTCACGGGTGGAACACTTTTTTGTATCAGGGGCAGCCCCTCAAGTCAACGCAGAGTGGGCCAATCAAGCGGAGTCCTGTGACTGCGATCACGAAACGGGAATTTTGTGCAAAAAAGGGCTTGCTTTCACCGGGAACAAGCCTAAACTAACCATACCACCCAGACCCGGTCCAGGGTCCAGCGGGCAGCCGGTTTCGGGAAGTCCTTCCACTCCCGAAGCCGGTGGCCCGCCTCTTAATTTTCACGACAATTTTTTATCTACGGTTTGCCTCCGGCAACGGACGTATCCACCGTCAGCAATCCCTGTGCGCGCAGCCAGGTCTCCAGCAGGCCGGGCCACTGGTCCAGCGCCGCGTCGCCCTTGCCCAGGCCGGTGCCGTGCGGACCGTTGGCGAAGATGTGCGCCTCGGCCGGAACCCCGGCCTTGACCAGCGCCTCATAGAAGCGCAACCCCTGCTCCACCGGCACCGTCTGGTCGTTGTAGGTGTGATACCAGAAGGTAGGAGGCGTGTTCTTGCCGACAAACAGGTCCGGAGAGTACGCCGCGCGCAGCGCCTCGCAGCGGTCCATGACGTTGAAGATCTTGCAGTAGGTCAGGTGCGACGTGTCCGAGGAAATGGCTCCAATCCACGGATAGCCGAGCACCAGGTAGTCCGGGCGGCTGGAAACGCGCTCGATGGGATCGTCCGCGTCCGGGTCGCCGGGGACAAACTGGGTTGCCGCCAGAGCGGCCAGGTGCCCACCGGCGGAGAAGCCGATGATCACAATCCGGTTGGGAGCGATGAAGTAGTCCCGCGCCCGGGCCCGCACCAGTTGCACGGCGCGCCGGGCGTCGAGCAGCGGCACCGGCAGCAGGTAGCCGTGCGAGCTGAGCCGGTAGCTCAGCACAAAGGCGCGAAAGCCGCGCGACGTGAACCAGTCGGCAAACTGGCGGCCCTCCAGGTTGCCCGCCAGGTGGGCGTACGCGCCGCCGGGCAGGATCACCACGGCAGAGCCGTTCGCATGGCCGTTCTGCGGCTCGAAGATGGTCAGGGTGGGGATGTCCTCGCAGGCTTTGCCCTTGGCCTGGGGAGCGTCGCCGGGCCACAGGCGGATCGTCTGTATCCCCAGGAATTCGTTATTGTTGCCCGCCGCCGTGCAGGGCTCTTCTCTTTGCGCGAGGGCCGCCGAACAGGCCAGCAAACCCACCGCCAGCATCGCAAGAAACTGTTTCACCTTGAACCTCCCGAGGTTTCGCGAGGATTATACGACCGAAGAACAGGGACGAGGGACTGGGGACCAAGGGAATCATCCCTGACCCCGGCGTCACAGCCAGAGCGCTGTATGCCCTGGGCAGGAATCCGCGGCCTGCGCGGCGATCTCTTCCGCCAGCCCGAAGCCGTAGCGGGCAAAAAAGTAGGCCGCGCCAAGGAGCCGCTCCTGGAGCACGCCGCCGGGATAGAGCGCCTGGCCGATGGCCTCGGCATGGCGCCCGAGCGAGGCCTCCCGCTGCAACTGGAAGTTGGCCGCCAGCCGGCGCAAGCGGTTCATCTGGTAGCGCATCTTGCTGGCCGCGGTTGCGGCCGACCGGCCCAGCCCCGCGTCCAGCGCCCCCATCCACTCCAGCAGCGGCGTCAACTCGGCATCCAGCTCCGTTCCCGCGGCGGCCAGCTTTCTTTTCCCTTCGACCGGCATCGCGCGCGCGGCCAGCAGTTGCGCCAGCGAGGCCGGACTCTCGGCAAAAACCCGCTCCAGCGTCAGATCGTGCTGGCGCAGCAACGCGCCCACGGCCGGCTCGACCAGCGTGGCGGAGAAGCGCGGCTGCACCGGCGTGGCGCGGCCCAGAATGCGCTCGAAGAGCACGGCGGACTGGGCGAAGTAGGCCACCTCGGCCGGACCGCCGATGGTGAGCGAGGTCGCGAGCAGAAAGTCCTGAAAGACGGGCCTGAGCAGCGCCGAGGGCGAGATGCGTTCCGGCTCGGCCTCCAGAATTCCCACCAGATCGGCGGTAGAAAAGCTCTGCCGCCCCGCCTGCCAAAGTCCGTCCGGCTCGGCAGCGCTGGGAGCCAGCCGCTTGAGCGCCACCCGTGCGCCCGTGCGCTCGTCGATGAGGAACAGCAGACTGGATTGCCCGGTAACAGCAACCTGTGCGTGATAGCCGGCGGCTGCCAATTCCCGGTCGCGGTCGAAAAGCGCCGCATGCAGCTCGTCGGCGCGCTCCAACCCCGCGCGCAGCACCGGCGCACCCATGCGGTGAAAGGCGCGGCCGCCCGCGTCCAGCACCAGCAACCCCTGCGCGGCAAAAACCTTGGAATAGAACGCCCGGAAGGCCTGGGCGAAGGTGCAGCCTGGCCGGTAAGCGTCGGCCAGCGCGTCCATGGCGTCGGAGGACCCCAGCAATTCCCATGCCTGATCGACCAGCGGCGCGATCGAGTCGTCGAGCACGATGCCGCCCACTGGACACGGCGCTGTAGGCGCTTTCTCGTAGACCAGCTTGCGCAACTCGCGGCGGGCGGGAAAGACGACGTGGTTGATTTCGGCAAAGTCGTGGTCTTCGGTGGCCAGCCAGAAGATCGCCGCGTGCGGCCGGCCGGCCGCAGTGGCCTGACGGGCGCGGGCCACGGCTGTCGCCGCCTTGAAGGGCGTAAACAGGGGTCCGCCAAAGAGGCCGACCTGCTGCCCGGTCACCACGGCTCCGGCGCCCTGCCCGAGGGCTGCAAGCGCCGCCGCCGCAGCTTGCGAAGGAGACGAATTCTGCTCCGCCAGCAGCCGCACCAACTCCTGCCAGTGCGCGGGGAGCGGCGGACGCCTCTGCCAATCCTCGTCCGAAGGGCCGGGGGCGTAGAAGGCTCGCGCCGCCGGATCGCCGGCGCAGTAGTCCAGAAACAGCCGGCTCAACCCCGGCGCCACGGTAATGGGATGACAATCTGCGGTTGGCAACTGGCTCACTTTTTGCTTGCCTGTCTCGGGAAAACCCTCTGCGACCGGCGGGGAAGGATGGTTCCAGTCCCTGGTCTCTCGCGGAAATCCCTGGCACAGGCGGAATCGGAATTCGGCTTCTGTTAAGGATGCCACGCCAGGCGCAATCGATGCACAACCACGCTTTCTTCGCCGTACCGGGAGTGCCGTGCGTATACTCTTGAACTGGTTGCGCACGATTGCGCTTGGAGGAGAGAAACAGAAAATGCCCAGCAAAGAAAAGGCCGTGAAGACCGCCGTGCCCGGCAAAGCAAAAGCTGCCCAGGCGAAAAAGGCAGGAGCCGCCAAAACCAAGACGGCGAAAACCGCAAAAGCCAAACCGGCAAAGGCCGCAAAACCGAAGGCGAAGAAGGCGCTCAAGCCCGCGTCCGAGGAGACGGCGCAGGTGCTCAGCTCCGAGGTGGTCTTTGAAGGGAAGGTCTTTCGCGTCCTGCGCGACCGGCTGATCGAGCCCGGCGGCAAGGAAAACGTTCGCGACATCATCCGCCATAACGGCAGCGCGGTCATTCTGGCCGTAGACAGTTCCAAAAGCAAGAAGGACCCCTGGATCGTGGTGGAACGCCAGTACCGCCATGCCGCCCGGCAGTTTCTGTGGGAGCTGCCGGCGGGCAAGCTGGAAGCGGGCGAAGATCCCGTCGAGGGCGCCAAGCGGGAGTTGGAAGAGGAGACCGGCTACCGGGCAAAGAAGTGGAAGCCGCTGGTGGAGTACTTTGCCAGTCCCGGCTTTCTGGGCGAATCGATGAAGGTCTTTCTGGCCGAGGGACTGGTGGCCGGCGACGCGCATCCGGAGGAGGACGAAGAGATTGAACTTCGCCTGGTCAAACTCTCCGAGGTGCTCAAGATGATCGACAAGGGCGCGATTCTGGACGGCAAGACGCTGACCAGCGTGCTGTTGTATGCCCGCAAGCTGGCCGGCAAGCACAAGAAGTAAGGGCGCTCCGCGCGCACAAACTGTTTCTTTTCAGACGGGCCGGCCCACTGGGGCCGGCCCGTCTCACTTTATGAAGACCCTCGCAAGGAAATGAATCAACCTTTCTCGCGTTTTTCACGTCTTAAGAATTGTCGGTGTGCGATCCCCTCGCACGCCGTATCCCCGGAAGAACCAAAGAAAGCAGGAGCCTGTGGCTCAGTACAAAGGGAAGGTCAAGTGGTTTAACAACGCCAAGGGCTACGGATTCATTGGACGTGAAGACGGGCCGGATGTATTCGTCCACTACTCATCGATTCAGTTGGACGGGTACAAAACGCTGAAAGAAGGCGACGACGTTGAGTTCGACATCGTCGAGGGCCAGAAAGGTCCCCAGGCGGATGCAGTAGTCCGCATCAAGGACGCCGTCCACAACGCAGCCTAGCAGCTTGTACGACCGGGCGTGAAGGCAAGACTACCGCCAGGTGGTGTACTTGAGTTGTGCCCGATTGGCGCGGATTTGTCACACGGTGCATTTGCGAACGGTCGCAACTCTACCGTGTGGCACGATCCCGCGCGGCGAAATCCGCTCCGTTCGCTTTTGTGCCGCGCGCTCCAGCCGCTCGGGTGCGCTGCGCGAAATGGCGCCGTTTCGGCCGCACAAATACAGGCGCTTCCGCGATCTCAAAAAACTTTTTCGGGATGAGGCGGCCCTTTTTGTTCTGAAAAGGATAAGATAGGGGCGCTATGAGCCTACTTCATCAGGACTCTCCGGAAGAAATCGACGATGCCGCCCTCGGGGAATCGTTCACCAAGGGATCCAGTCACGTAGTCTGGGCCAGCGTCATCGCGGCTGTGCTGGTCACCATCGCCATCGCCGCCTATGTGATCGCCGGGCAAAAGCCGCCGGTAGCCACCGGGGAGATCGTCGGGGTGTGGGCTCATCCGATTCACAATGAAACCTCGGGCGTTGACGCCAACGGCGTACCCATGCCCAAGGAAACCTTCGATCAAGTGCTGGTCTTCGCCCGCGTCAAGGTGCATAACCAGAGCGACCATCCGCTCTTCCTGCACCAGGTAATGACCAATGCCACGGTGGACGACGGCATCCACTCCAGCTACGCGGCCATTCCCGCCGATTACGAGCGTGTCTTCCAGGCCTATCCGGAGCTGGCCCCGCTGCACGGCAAAGCTCTATCGCCCGAGACGGCGATCGATCCGGGACAGACGCTGGAGGGGGATGTGGTCTCGGCCTTCCGCTTGACCAAACAGGAGTGGGATGCGCGCAAGGACCTGAACTTCACTTTCGCCTTGCGCTACAATCCCAACCTGGTGCTTGCGCCGCACGCAGCGGTTATTGAGCAGTAGATGGAGACGGCGCGTTCTTGGGCGTGGAGAGATATCCGCTGATCTGATTCTTCGAACCGATGGAATTCACCACGATCTCGAAGAGTGCCGGATCCTTGCCGCTGTAGAACTGCAGCGGTTCGTTCACGTTTCTGTCCTTCTTCTCATACTGCTTGTCGTCGGAATACACCACCAGGGTAAGCTTGCTCTTCTTGGGGTCGGCCTTTTTCAACTCCAGGCTGACCGTGCCAACGGGCTTCTTTTGGCCCTTGGCGAGGGTGAACTCGTAGTAGTTGCGATCGCCCCGGTGCTTGAGCAACTCCAACTCATCGTGGTTGCGGGCGATCAGGCTGCTGTGGCCGCTCAAATCCCCCTTCATCGACGTCAATTGGCTGATCGTGTTGGCCAAGTCGCTCTGGGTCTTGGCCACGTCGGTCTTGACGCCGCCCACATCGGTCTTGACATTGGAGACCTCGCTCGACACGGCCGTCACCTGCTGCGCGGTCTGCTTCTGGGCGCTCTCAAGCCGCTGGCTGTTGGCCTCCTGGGCGCTCTCGCGGCGAATGATTTCTTCGGCCTTCGCGTCCATCTGCTTCTGTGTCAACCCCAGCGACTGGCCCAGTTCTTCCGTGGCCACTTTCAGCCGGGCATCGGTCTCGCGCAGTTCCGCGGCCAGCTTCCTGTTCTGGTCCTTGGCATCTACCAGCGCAGCTTCCTGGGTCGTCAGACGGCTGCTGAGCGTAAAGCTCCAGATCAAGCCGCCGAGCGCCAGCAACAGGGCCGCGGCGATCGCAGCCAGCAGCCCGTTGGAATGGGTTCTGGGAGTTGTGTCGAATTCACTCATGATTTACCTTTCTTCTCTCTGTCGGTCTGTCGTGCGGACCGCTCTGTGCGTGATGACGCCATTCTGTTCCATTAGACGCCGCTATGAGAATACTCTCTGGAACATCCCGCCTGCTGGCGCAGGTGCGGCCCTCAGCGGGCTTGGGAAACCCTTCTCCGCGCACCTCCGGGGAAACAACAGGATATAGAAAGGATGCGGGCCGGGCGGAAAAAGCCGCCCGCCTCTCTCCGGCGGCGCCCTTCCAGGCCGAGCCGCAATTGCGCTTTTGCCCCCTCCCGTCCCGCACTCCGTGACAAGCATGGAATGGCTACGTTATAAACATCTTTACTGCAAATTCAGGCGCCGGACTCATTTTTTCAGGTTCAGGAGCCCCGGAGGCGGTCTTCGCCGCTGGGGTGAAAGTCCGGAACAACCGCCGCTATCGCCGAAAAACCACTGCAGGGGGAGATCCGAAAGCCTATGTCGACAGCTGTCCAAGGGAAGGGTCTGGAAGGAATTGTCGCGGCGAACTCCGGGATCTGCTGGATCGACGGAGAAGCGGGCGTGCTGGCCTACCGCGGAATCGACATTCACGAACTGGCCGAGAACTCGACCTTCGAAGAAACCACCTACCTGCTCTGGAACGGCATTCTCCCCAATGCCTTCGCCTTGCGCGAGTTCCAGTCGCAACTGGCGCTGGCCAGGGGGCTGGATTTTCGCATCGTCAGCATGCTGCGCGGCATTCCCGCCTCCGCCACCCCCATGGAGGTGCTGCGCACGGCGGTCTCGTCGCTCAGCTTTTACGACGCCGACGAAAAGGACAACTCCCACGACGCCAACGTGCGCAAGGCCTACCACCTGACCGCGCAGATGGCCATGATCGTGGCCATCTACGACCGGCTGCGCAAGGGACTGGAGATTGTGCCGCCCGACCGCTCGCTGAACCACGCGGCCAACTTCCTGTGGATGCTGAACGGCGTCAGGCCCTCGGAGACGGCGGTTAAAACGCTGGACATGGCCCTGGTGCTGCACGCCGAGCACGAGTTGAACGCCTCGACCTTTGCCGCCCGCGTCATCGCCGCCACCCTGGCGGATATTCATTCGGCCATCACCGGCGCGATCGGCGCGCTGAAAGGCCCCCTGCACGGCGGAGCCAACGAAGGCGTCATGCGCATGCTCTACGCTATCGACAAGGCCGGAGCCGATCCGGTGGAATACGTCAAAGGGATGCTGGCCGCGCGGCAGAAGATCTCCGGCTTCGGCCACCGCGTCTACAAGACCGAAGACCCCCGCGCCACACACCTGCGCAAGATGAGCGAGCAACTGGGCAAGGACGCCGGCGTACCCAAGTGGTACGAGATGTCGCGCGCCATCGAGCTCTATATCAACTCCGACAAGAAGCTGAACGCCAACGTGGATTTCTACTCGGCTTCGACGTATGCCACCCTGGGCATCGATATCGACCTTTACACGCCCATCTTCGCCATCAGCCGCATCGCCGGCTGGGCCGCCCACGTGATCGAGCAGTTAGACGACAACCGCCTCATCCGCCCCCGCGCCGAGTACATCGGCCCGGTTTACCCCGCGCATTGGGTTCCCATGGAAGAGCGCGGATAAAGAGAGACGCAGTCAGGCTCCGGGATCGACGCTCCCTCAGCCCCGTCGCGCCTTCCAGAGCAGATACAACGCCCAGGCCGACAGCGTGCAGTTGTCGCGGATCGTTCCGTTCCGCATCATCTCTTCGAATTCCTCCACCAGCACGTTGCGCACCACCAGGTCGTGCTCCTCGGGATCGGGTTCCTTCTCAGTGTGCGTGAGGCCGGTGGCCAGAAAAACGTGCTGCTTTTGCCGGGTGAAACCATAGGCGATCCAAAGAGATCCCAGGCAGGTCATCTGGGCCGCGTGCAGGCCCAGCTCTTCCTTCAACTCGCCGCGCGCCAGTTCCTCCGGGTCGTCGATCTCCTCTTCCCAACCGCCCTGGGGCAGCTCCAGCGCCCGCTCCTGGATGGTGTAGCGGAACTGCTCCACCAGCCAGATGCGTCCCTGGTCGATGGGCAGAATGATGGCCGCTTCGTCCTTGTCGACCACGCCATAGATGCCCTTCTTGCCGTTGGAGCGGAGAATCTCATCCTCGCGCACGCGCATCCAGTGGTTGCGGTAGACCTCGCGGCTGGAAAGGGTGGCGATGGTGCGGCCTGCGCTGGCTTGTTCTGGGTTCATAGGAGCCCATTCTAGCGCAGGGAGATCACGCCCTTATTTCAATAGGAAGGCCGCCCCATCGGTGAGGAAGTGGGCCAGCATGTTGCAGGGCAGGTCACGGCGCCCGACGTAGAGAAGGGCAAAGACGACCGCCGCGCCGAAGACGGGAATCAGATGGACAAGCCCCCATCCGCCAAAATGGGCGGCGGTGAACGTCAGCACGGAGAGCGCGACGGCCGGCACGACGCTGCCGGTGAGCTGGCGGACCTTCTCGATCATGTATCCGCGGAAGAGAATCTCCTCGACCACCGCAGCCCGGAGCACGAGGAGTACGCGGACCCAGTACGGCAGGATGAGAATCATCCGTTGCCGATCGAGGGTAGCGGATGTGTCCAGGTGGAAGACGCGGACGATCACGGCGAAGTGAATCATAAACACCAGCATGATCGCCGCCGCGCCCAATCCCGCGAAGAGCAGAGTCTTCCATCCAGGACGGCGAAAGCCGATCGAACTCAAGGGCAGCCGCTCGGCAAAGACCAGCCAGGCCAGCACTGCCGCTGCCAGAAACCACCAGACCGCCTCGCGGATCAGCAAAGCTGGAATGGAAGCGCCGGGAGCGATCCACCCGCCGATGGGCAACAACGAAAGAGCTACGGCCGCGGCGAGACCGCAGGCGGCGAGCGCCACGGCCCGCCCGGATTTCGACTGCGCAGACTCCATCGTCATGGAACCGGTTCCTCGATTGTCTTGGCGTTCCTTATTCAGGAGGTACGACGAAGCGGAATCGGAGGTTCCATCGACCGCGGAGGAATGCGCATTCCGTGCCCGCGGAGGCTCGGCGGGCAGAGACAGGCGTGCAAAAGCTCCACAGTTTCACAGCATCACGCATCCTGTGAAACTGTGAGGTTGCCGTTTTTTGCCTTTTATTTTGTGCGACTTAGGTGCGCTTTCACAGTTTCACAGCGAAAAATGCGGGCAAAAGAAAGTGTGCGAGTCCGGCGTCGCATACCCCCCAGGGGTATAGGGGGGGGAGGGGGGTACGGGTACGGACCGGGCACATTCCCGGCAGAGTGGACCGAAGGCGCGGCATGGATCGACCACATGCGCTCTATTTTTATTGTGCGCCTTTGGAGGGAAATCATCGGCAAGTTGCGGAGGAAAAATTTGGCGACGGGCATCCGGAAAAGGCCGCGGGAATCTGGCCTGATCCGATTGCGCTCAAAAAACATGCCTCAGGGGGGCCTGGAAAGCGGCTAAGACGGTCTTCTTGCCCATTGATCCGGCCCGTTTAGGTAAGACTTACCGATAAGCCCGAAAACATACCGCAGGGGCTAAAGCCCCGCTCATTTGCAGCGATTAGCGGCACGGCTAAAGCCGTGCCCTTTCAAAACACGAGATCTGCGACGGGTTTAGTTGCGGCTGAAGCCGTGCCCTTTCAAAACTCGGACCTGATCAGAGGTTCCCTGAGATTCGGGTTCCGGGTCGTCGCGGAGGCGGTACTTGCGCAGGCGTCCGACGAGCGAGGCCGGTCCGCTGACGGTCAGGCGCACCAGATTGCCCTCGTATTCCCTCGAGTGGACCACCATGCCGGCGTCGATGGCGGCCAGAACGCCGCCCTCCTGCTGCGGGACGCGCAGCTCCGCCTCGATGACCGGATCGGAGTGCAGAGCCCGGTCGATGGCCGCGAGCAGCGCGTCCATTCCCTCGCCGGTGCGGGCCGAGACGGCCACTTCGCCGCCGCCCTGAAATCGCTCCTGGAGACCGAGCCGCTCGTGCTCGCCGAGCAGGTCGATCTTGTTGAGCACCTCGATGCGCGGCTTGTCCAGGACTTCCAGCTCGCCCAGGACCTTTTCGACCTGCGTCTTCTGCTCCTCGCCATAGGTGGAGGCGGCGTCGCGGACGTGCAGCAGCACCTCGGCCTGGGCCACCTCTTCCAGCGTAGCGCGGAAGCTGGTGACCAGCGTGTGGGGCAGGTTGCGGATGAAGCCGACCGTGTCCGAGAGGAGAATCTTGCGCCGGCTGGGCAATTCGATGGCGCGCAGCTTGGGGTCGAGCGTGGCGAACATGCGCGCAGACTGGAGCACCTGGGCGCCGGTCAACTGATTGAAGAGCGTGCTTTTGCCGGCGTTGGTATAGCCCACCAGCGCCACCGTGGGCACGGGGACCGACTCGCGGCGCTGGCGCTGCTGGCCGCGGACGCGGCGCACCGACTCCAGATCGAGCTTCACCTGGTCGATGCGGCGCTGAATCTGACGCCGGTCGGTTTCGAGCTTGGTTTCGCCGGGGCCGCGGGTGCCGATGCCGCCGCCCAACTGGGACATGGCCTTGCCCTTGCCGGCGAGGCGCGGCAGCATGTACTGGAGCTGCGCCAGTTCCACCTGCAACTTGCCTTCGCTGGTGCGCGCGTGGCGGGCAAAGATGTCCAGAATCAACTGGGTGCGATCGAGCACGCGACAAGGCAGCGCGGCGTCGAGGTTGCGCAGTTGGGTGGGCGTCAGGTCGTGGTCGAAGAGAACCAGGTCGGCTTCAGTAGAAGCGGCGACCCCGGCAATCTCCTCCACCTTGCCGGAACCGATGAGCGTGGCCGGATCGGGCCGGGAACGGCGCTGCATCAGCTCGGCAACGACCTGGCCGCCGGCGCTCGAAACCAGTTCGCGAAATTCGGCCAGGGATTCGTCGGCGTCAAGACCCGCAGAGGGCTGCGCCTGTCCGGATGGAGAGGAATCGCTGCTAAGAAGAGGTTCTTGCGGAGCGGCCTCGTCTGGAACGGCTGTGTCCAGGCACACTACCGCTTGGCGCGCTCCCTCAGCGCCTGCGCGGTTACCGCGCGGGCGAACCCCAAAGTCCACTCCCACCAGGACTGCCCGTTCCAGCAATCCCTCAGACCCCGTAGTCCTGCTCTGTTCCACTGCCAAGCGAAACCGCTTCCCGTCTTCTATCGCTGCTCTGCAAGAGCTGGAGACGCAACCGGAGCGGCGACCGCAGCCGGGCCAATTCCCGTTGGCACGGCGACCGGGCGATGCTCCGTATGCATCACGCTCCGGTTGCTCACCACGGTCGAAATGGCGTGCTTGAAGATCAACTGTTCCTGGCTGTTGTTTTCCAGCAGCACGGAGTATTTGTCGAAGGAACGAATCTTTCCGGTCAGCTTAACGCCGCTCACCAGATAAATCGTAATGGGGGTTTTGTCCTTGCGGACCGTGTTCAGGAACGTGTCCTGAATATTTTGTGCCGGCTTGTTCTCCATTGCCGATCTCCTGCTTTCCTCTTAAGGATTTGCGTGCGACTACAGTGCACTTGCGTGAAATAACAAATGGGCGGGCACGGCACCGGAATCCCCAGGGGCCGCCAGGTCCCGCAATGTGACAACAATATAGGGGTTTGCGAACCTTTTCAACTGCGGAAGAGCATTCCCGGCCGGAATGGACCGGGAAAACGCCGTTCAGCATTCGATTCGCTCCAGGGAGCACCGATTCCGCGCTCCAATCCACTTACCGTAGGCTCCGCGGAGATTCATTTTGGCATATTGCAATGCCGTTTGCTCCTTCCCGGTTTCGAAAGCTGGGACGGGAGAGATTCCAACCTCGCAGACGCCTTCCCGCGGTTGCGCTGCGGCTAAAGCCGAATCGTTTTTGGGGCGCTTTTGCGGCACGACTGAAGTCGTGCCCTGTTACAAGGCCTGCTTGCAATCGAGTTTTTACGCATTTTTGAATGCATACTCCCTTCATTTCCTGCTTGCATTTCAAATGCGTTTGCCCTGCCCGGCCTTGCCATGGGACGGCCCACTTTCAGAGGCTGGTACCATAATCACGTGCAAAATCCTGGCCCGCATCCTCCGACTTCCGCGCAAACCGCTCAGCCCGTGCCCATGCTGGACCTGAAGCGACAGTACGCCCCGCTGCACCGGGAACTGCTGGATGCCGTGGGCCATGTGCTTGAGACGCAGCAGTTCATTCTTGGCGAGCCGGTGGCCGCGTTTGAGCGAGCCGCGGCGGAGCAATTGGGCGTGGCCCATGCGCTGGGCGGCTCCTCGGGCACCGATGCCCTGTGGCTGGCGCTGGCCGCGGCGGGCATAGGCCCAGGCATGGCCGTGGTGACCACCCCCTTCAGCTTTTTCGCCTCGGTCAGCTCGATTCTGCGCGCCGGCGCCACCGCGCTGCTGGCCGACATCGATCCCGCAACCTTCAACCTGGACCCCAAGGCCGTGGAAGCGGTTCTCGACGGCCCGCGCGGAGGAGCCGTACGCGCCATCCTGCCGGTGCATCTCTACGGACAGGCAGCCGACTGGAGTTCGTTTGCCCGCATTGGGAAAGAGCGCGGGCTCAAGCTCATTGAAGACGCCGCGCAGGCCTGGGGCGCGGAGTGGCAGGGCGTGAAGGCAGGCGCATTGGGCGACGCCGCGGCCTTCAGCTTTTATCCCACCAAGAACCTGAGCGCCGCCGGGGACGCCGGCATGGTCACGACCAACTCGGACGAGCTGGCCGAGCGCGGACGGATGCTGCGGCAGCACGGAATGCGGCGCCGCTACTATCACGACGAGATCGGCTGGAATACCCGCATGGACGGATTCCAGGGCGCCATCCTGAGCGTCAAGCTGAAATACATTGCCGGCTGGAACGCCGCCCGCCGCACCGTGGCCAAGCGCTACCACGCGCTCTTTGCCGCCGCCGGGCTGGCGGAATCGGGCCCGTATCCCGCGCACGGCGTCGTGCTGCCCCACGAGGTCCCCGGCAGCCGGCACGTCTGGCACCAGTACGTGGTGCGCACCGGCCGACGCGATGCTTTGCGCGAATTCCTGTGCAGCCGCAGGATCGGCTCGGAGATCTACTACCCCGTCCCGCTGCATCTGCAGGATGCCCTGAAAGGCCTCAGCTACGCCGCGGGCAGCTTCCCTGAGGCCGAACGCGCCGCGCGCGAGGTGCTGGCGCTGCCCATCTTCCCGGAACTCCGCGAAGACGAGCAGCGGACGGTCGTCGACGCGATCGCCGAATTCCTGAGCTGAACGGATCGGCAACCCGCCCGCCGCAGACGGCCGGATTCGGCCCTCCCCGGCGCCGGCGACAGGAGTAGTATTGAATGTGAGGACTCAAGCGGCATCTTTAACGACAGGCCAGGCCGTAGACCCAAGAATTATTCATTAGAAACGACTATCGCAATCTCTACAATCCGCCGATAGGTAAAAATCTCACTTTTCGTACGATGGAACGGTTTCGCTGCTCCGGTCTTTGCACCAACGTAGGAGCCGCGTTGCAGACCGTTCTCCACAGCGTCTCCTTAATCGATCGTTCGGCAATGCGCCGGGCTGAGCCGTCACGGCCGGCCAAAGGGCTTGAGAACAAGGGCGAAGCTGAGGACACTGCTCAGATGAAGACTCACACGCACGTACCTTCGGGACCGATCGATGTCCTGGAGGCGATGGGAGTCGGAGCATGTCTCAAGAGGAAGTTGTCACAGCTCGATCCATAGCAGCCTCTGCCATGGCAACGCTGGAGCGCTTCGGCGTACCGGCAACTCCGGCCAATTATGCCATCTGGTACGAGTATCACGCCGGACAGAGCCCCAACCTGCAGCGAACCATCGACGTGCTGATTTCAAACCAGGCCATCTTCGACGAGAGCACCCTGCAAGAGCTGTATTCAACTTTCTTTTCCTCGACAAAAGAGGCGCAGGCGGTTCGCAACACCTCGCTGCAGGCCCTGGAGACTCTACAGGAGATCGTCGGCGTGGCCGACTTCGCCCGCGACGACGCGCATCAGTTCGGCGCGACATTAAGGGGCTTCGCCTCAAAGAATCTGGGAACAAGCCTGGACAATCTGAAGAACCTCATCGAAAACCTGGTGCTCGACAGCAAGAAGATGGCCGGACGCAGCGAGTATGTAGGCCTGCGCATGCGCGAATCCGCCGACAAGATCGAGGCCCTGGAACGCAATCTCCAGGATGCGCTTCGTGACTCTTCGCTGGACGGCTTGACCGGGGTGGCAAACCGGAGATCCTTCGACGCCATCATGCGCAAGACGGCCGGAGAAGCCATGAACAGCGGCGACGACCTGGCGTTGCTGATGATCGACATCGACCACTTCAAGCGGGTGAACGACACCTGGGGACACCAGACCGGCGATACCGTGCTGCAACACCTGGCCGTGACCCTGCAAAAAGCGGTGCGCGGCGGGGACCACGTGGCGCGCTACGGGGGTGAGGAATTTGCCGTCATTCTGCCCCGCACCGATGTGAAGGCAGCTGTGAACGTGGCGGAGAACATCCGCCAGGCCCTGGCCAGGGAACCTCTCCAGCTCGACCTCGAACCTCCGATGACGCCGATCACGGTTTCCATCGGAGCCGCCTGTTACGAGCCCGGAGATCCGCTGGCCGAATGGGTGGGAAGAACCGACGCAGCTTTATATCACGCCAAGAAGGAGGGCAGGGACCGTGTTGAATTCGATCGAGTGTGGAATTAGCGAGGGTGCGGTTTCAAATGAGGTCCCCCGGTCGTGCCTGGTGACAGACGATTCGGCCATGGTGAGAAAGATCGCGCGCAGGCTGCTTACCGGCCTGGGCTTCAACGTGGACGAGGCCGAGAATGGACAGGTCGCCCTGGAGAAGTGCCAGGAGCGGATGCCCGACGTGGTCCTGCTCGACTGGAACATGCCGGTGATGGACGGCCTGGAATTCCTCCAGGCGCTGCGCCGCACGGAAGACGGAAAGAACCCCACGGTCATCTTCTGCACCACGGAGACCGATGTCGAGCACATTCAGAAAGCGATCGAATGCGGAGCCAACGAGTACTTGATGAAGCCCTTCGACAGGGACTCGTTGAGTTCGAAGCTGGCCGTGGTGCACATGCTGCAATAAGTTGCGCTGGCGCACCGCGACCGTCGTATTCAAGAAGTAAGAAGAAACCGATTCGATAACCAAGAGCGATCCTGCGATTGCCCTGCCCGGCGCCCCGATCCCTGTTCCCCGTTCACTGTTCCTTATTCCCTGTTCCCTGCCCCTGTTCCATGCCGTAGAATCGCCTCTAGCATGAAGTGTCCCTATTGCGGTTTCGGGCAGGACCGAGTCGTGGACTCGCGCGAGAGCAAGGAGGCCGACGCCATTCGGCGGCGGCGGGAGTGCGAGCGGTGCAATCGCCGCTTCACCACCTACGAGCGCATCGACGAAATCCCCTACATGGTGGTGAAAAAGGACGGACGCCGTGAGCGCTTCGACCGCCAGAAGGTGCTCAGCGGCCTGCTGCGTGCCTGCGAGAAACGGCCCGTGCCGGCCAGCGCGCTGGAGGGCATCGTGGACGCCGCGGAGAGCTTTCTGGTGGACGCGCCGGAGCGCGAGCGCACCGCCAGCGAAATCGGCGAACTCATCATGACGCACCTGAAGGGGCTGGACACCGTGGCCTACATCCGCTTCGCCTCGGTCTACCGCGACTTCAAGGATGTGCGGGAGTTCAAGGAAGAGCTGGAAGGGCTGCTGGGCGGACGGGGCGGAAAAAGCAGGAAGTAGGAAGCAGGGAATAGGGAGTAGGAAAAGACACACGCGGGGAGACTCCTCCATGGCCGAGCAGAAAACGCATACGGTGACTCTGATTCCGGGCGACGGCATCGGCCCAGAGGTGACGCAGGCGGTGGTCCGCATCCTCGAAGCCACCGGCGTCAAGTTCGAGTGGGAGCGCTTCGCCGCCGGCGCCGAGGCCTTCGAGATCTACGGCGAATACATTCCCGCCGCGCTTTACGAATCCATCGAGCGCAACCGCGTGGCGTTGAAGGGTCCGGTGACCACGCCCATCGGCGGCGGCTTCAAGAGCATCAACGTCACGCTGCGCAAGAAGTTCGATCTCTTCGCCAACTTCAGGCCGATCAAGAATCTTCCAGGGCTGGAAACGAAGTGGCCCGGCGTGGACCTGATTATCGTGCGCGAGAACACCGAGGGCGAGTACGTGGGCCTGGAGCACGAAGTGGTGCCCGGCGTGGTGGAAAGCATCAAGGTGATCACCGAGAAGGGCTCGACGCGCATCGCCAAGTTCGCCTTCGAGTACGCGCGCAAGCACGGACGCAAGAAGATTCACTCCATTCACAAAGCCAACATCATGAAGCTCTCGGACGGGCTTTTTCTGCGCTGCGCGCGCCAGGTGGCCGAGGGATTTCCCGACGTTCTGTATGGCGAGCACCTGATCGACAACACCTGCATGCAACTGGTGATGAATCCCTACCAATACGACACGCTGCTGCTGGAAAACCTCTACGGCGATATCGTGAGCGACCTGTGCGCGGGACTTGTCGGCGGGCTGGGACTGGTGCCCGGCGCGAACCTTGGGCTGGAGTGCGCCATCTTCGAGGCGGTGCATGGATCGGCCCCGGACATTGCCGGCAAGGATGTGGCCAACCCGACGGCGCTGTTGCAATCGGCGGTGCTCATGCTGCGCCACTTGGACGAGACGGCCGCGGCCGACAAGGTGCAGAGGGCGCTGGAGACGGTCTACGCGGAGCGCAAGACGCTTACCCGCGACGTGGGCGGCACGGCCGGAACCAGCGAGTTCGCCGACGCCGTGCTGGCGGCGATGGGGTAGACCGAGCCAAGCATTTCGAAGAAAGGAACACGACCGTCCCATGCATTACCTCCTCTTTTACGAAGTCGCCGACGATTACCTTTCCCGCCGCGCCGAGTTTCGCAACGCCCACCTGGAATTGGCGTGGAAGGCAAGCGAACGCGGCGAGCTGTTGCTGGGCGGCGCGCTGGCCAATCCCGCCGACGGGGTCGTGGTGGTGTTCAAGGGCGACTCGCCCGCGGTCGCGGAGGAGTTTGCCAAGGCCGATCCGTATGTGATCAACGGGATCGTGAAAAGGTGGCATGTGCGCGAATGGACCACGGTCGTCGGCGAAGAGTGCGCGACGCCTGTCAGGCCAAACGCAGCCCCGCCGGCAAGATAACGCGGAACGCGTCTCGGCCTTCGCCACCCAGGTTTTTGCGGACCTGCGCCCGTCCTCCTGTACACTGGAGTGTTTATGGCCATGAAAACAAAACATCCCATCGGTATTCTGGGCGCGACCGGCATGGTCGGCCAACGGTACATTCAACTTCTTGAGAACCACCCGTGGTTCGAGATCGCGTGGCTGGCGGCCAGCGACCGCTCGAGCGGCAAGCCTTTCGGCGAGGCCGCCAAGTGGCGGCTGGACACGCCGATGCCCGAGCGCATCGCCAAAATGACCGTGGCCCCGGCCGAGCCCGAGGGCGCGCCGAAGATCATCTTCGCTTCAGTCGACGCGGCCATTGCCCGCGAATTGGAGCCCAAGTTTGCCGCGGCCGGCTGCGCCGTGCTTTCGAATTCGAGCGCCTTCCGCATGGCGCCCAATGTGCCGCTGGTGATTCCCGAGATCAACGCCGAGCATCTGCACCTGATCGAGGAGCAGCCTTCGCGGAAAGAGTCGGGCGGCTACATGGTGACCAATCCCAACTGCTCGACGATCGGGCTGGTGATGGCGCTGAAGCCTCTCGAAGAGCGCTTCGGCATCGAGCAAATCTTTGTCTCGACGATGCAGGCCGTGAGCGGCGCGGGCTATCCCGGCGTGGCGTCGATGGACATCCTGGGCAACGTGGTTCCCTATATCGGCAGCGAAGAAGAAAAGATGGAAGAGGAGACTCTGAAGCTGCTGGGCAAGCTGGAAGGCCACACGGTGGCGCCTCTGGCCGCGCGCATCACGGCCCACTGCAATCGCGTCGCGGTGGAGGACGGGCATACGGAATGCGTGTCGATCAAGTTTGCCAAGCCGGCCACGCACGAAGAGATTCTGGCCGCGTGGGAGGAGTTCCGTCCGCTGGCCGGGCAGGGATTGCCGTTCGCTCCCGAGCAGCCGATCGTGTGGGCTCCGCAGAACGACCGCCCGCAGCCGCGCCTGGACCGCAATCGCGGCCGCGGCATGGCCGTGACCGTGGGCCGTCTGCGCCCCTGCGGCCTGCTCGACTGGAAGTTTGTGGTGCTGTCGCACAACACCATTCGCGGAGCGGCCGGCGCGACCATTCTGAACGCCGAACTGCTGGCCAGTTTAGGAAAACTTTAGCAGCTTCCAGCTTTTAGCTTTTAGCTTCCGCTGGAAGCTGGATACTTGGATCGATGAGCCAGAAACCGAATCAACGGCTGAACGCATCTGGCCATAAAACGGAGCTAGAGGCTAGCAGCTAGAAGCTTTTTTAGGAAGACTCGCATGAGCCTGGTAGTCATGAAGTTTGGCGGCACGTCGGTGGAGGACCCGGCGGCCATTGGCCGTACCGCGGCAATCGTAGCCGGACGCGTGGCCCTGGGGAAGCAGCCCGTGGTGGTGGTCAGCGCCATGGCCAAGGTGACCGACCAGTTGCTGCGCGCCGCGGCGGCAGCCTCGACCGGCGACCGCACCGGCGCTCTGGCCATCAGTTCGCGGCTGCGCGCACGCCATCGCGACACGGCTGCCGCGCTGGTGAAGAACTCCGCCGACTGCGCCGCGCTGATCGATTTCATCGACCAGAAGTTCGATTCGCTGGATGAGGTGTTGCGCGGACTGGCGGCGATTCTCGAACTCACGCCGCGCATCTCGGACCTGATTGTGAGCTACGGCGAGCGCACCTCGAGCCGCATTGTGGCCGCGGCTTTCCGCGAGTGCGGCATGGATGCGGTACACGTGGACGCGCGCGAGATCATCATTACCGACTCGCAGTTTCAGAAGGCGATTCCGCAAGACGACCTGATCGAGAAGCGCGCGGCGGAAAAGCTGCGCCCGCTCGTGGCCGAGGGCAAGGTTCCGGTGATGGGCGGCTTCATCGCCTCCAACGAAGCCGGCATTACCACCACGCTGGGCCGCGGCGGCTCGGACTTTACCGGCGCCCTGCTGGGCGGCGCGCTCACCGCCGAAGCCATCGAAATCTGGACCGACGTGGACGGCATCATGACCACCGATCCGCGCGTCTGCCCCGACGCCCTGCGGGTGAAGGTCATCAGCTTCGAGGAGGCGGCCGAACTGGCCTATTTCGGCGCCAAGGTGCTGCATCCGGCCACCATCCTGCCGGCGGTGAAAAAGAACATTCCGGTGCTGGTGCTGAACAGCCGCAACGCGGCCTGCGAGGGCACGCGGATCATCTCGCTCGCGCCTCACTGCAAGAGTCCGTTCAAGTCCATCGCCGTGAAGAAAAAGCTGAGCATCATCGACGTGGTGGCCAGCCGCATGTTGATGACCCACGGCTATCTGAGCGAGGTCTTCTCCATCTTCGACAAGTTCCAATGCCCGGTGGATATGGTCTCGACCAGTGAGGTGAGCATCTCCCTGACCGTGGACTCGAACGAGAAGCTCCCGGTGATCGCCGCCGAACTGGGCAAGCTGGCGGACGTGAAGTACGAGGGCAAGAAGGCGCTGGTCTGCATGGTCGGCGAGGACATTCGCGGGCAAAGCGGCATGGCCGCACAAGTCTTCTCCGCCATCCGCCACATCAACGTGCGCATGATCTCGCAAGGGGCCAGCGAGATCAATATGAGTTTCATGATCGATGAGGACGACGCCGACGAGGCGGTGCGCTCGCTGCACGCCGCCTTCTTCAAAGATCCCGATCCCGCGATCTTCGACGTGGAAGCGAGAAAAACCAGCGCCTAGCTGCTAGCCCCCAGCTTCTAGGGCCCTCGCGACTCTTTTCCGTCGCAAGGGTGAGAAACCACATAACTTCATCGCCGAATGTTGGTCTGAAAGCTAGAAGCTAGAAGCCGAATTGAGGTCATCATGCTGTTTCTCGTTCTTGGCAAGGGAAAAACCGGAAGCCTGGTCGCCGAGGTCGCACGCGAGCGCGGCCACTCGGTGCGCGCACTCGACATCACGGAAAACCAGCACGCCTCCGCCCTCACCGCGCCTACCCTTGCCGGCGTGGACGCGGTCATCGACTTCACCGCTCCCGAAGCCGCAGTGGAAAACATCCGCGCCGTGCTGGCCCTCGGCTCGCGCATCGTGGTCGGCACCACCGGCTGGTACGCGCACCTGGACGAGATGAAGTCCAAGGCGCAAAAACGAGGAGCGCTGCTCTACGGCACCAACTTCTCTATCGGCGTGCAGAAGCTCTTCCGCCTCACCGCCGACCTTGCGAAACTGGAAGGCTATACGTTCTCGATCAGCGAGACTCACCACGTCTCCAAACTCGACGCGCCCTCCGGCACGGCCATCACTCTGCGCGAGATCGTGGAAGCCGGGCAGGCCAGGACGGGGGCCGACGCGAAGGTCGAGATCACATCCCACCGCGTGGGCGACGCCAAGGGCGAGCACATTGTGACCGCAACCAGCTACGTGGATACTCTGGAAGTGCGCCACGACGCCCACAGCCGCCGCGGCTTTGCGTTGGGCGCTGTCCGCGGCGCCGAGTGGATCGCCGGCAAATCCGGCGTCTACGACTTCCGCGAAATCTTCGACCAGTTGTAACGCCGAATCGGTCCGGATCGAGAGACCGCCGGAGACTTGCCCTGCTCCGAATCCGGGAAGCGCGCGGCATGGCCACCGCAGGCGTGTGCAGGCCAAAGCCAGGCTCTTTCAAGCGCCGTAAAGAGCCTTCCCCAGACCAACTTTCTCGCGTTCTTCCGGTTCATCCTTCGCTTGGAAAGGACTCTGCCCAGCTCACCCATCCACCCTGATTGCGGTGGTGCGATGGAGTTTCTGGGAGCGGCCCTGGAAACGCCGATTCGACGGGAAGTCGCGCAGAGCTTATTCGGACGCTGAACTCCGGGCGCTGGGCGACATTCTGGGGACCAATCTGGGGCGGCCTCGGCATCATTCAGTTGCGACAGGCTGCCAAAGCTCGACACGATTTCCTTCTGGATCGGTGATCCAGCCAAACTTTCCGAAGTCATAGCTTTCGCGTTTTGGATCGACGGTGACACCTTCGCCTATCAGACGGTCCAGCACACCGTCCAGGTCGTCCACCTGGAGATTGATCATTGCTTTCTGCGCCGGAGGGAAGTATGCATTGTCTTGTTTGAAAAGAGCGAAGACGACCTGAGTGTGTTGCATTGGGGCAGGAAACGCGAAAGATCCTTCGGACTTCACCAGACCGAGATGCCGCTCGTACCATTGATACAGAGCTTTTGGATCATCCGCTCGCAAAAATATCCCGCCAAAGCCAGTGATTGAAGCCATGGAACCTCCTCATGAGAACCCTTTGACAGTTTAGAAGATGGAAGGCCGTGGCTTGCGCCCCGGCCTTTTGATTTATGTGGGCATGCCCGCGGGAGCGCCGGTGGGTTCGACAGGGGCTCTGCGGCGGAGGATGGCAGCGGAGATGAGAGTCATGATAAGGCCGACCGGCAGGGGCTCCATGAAGGTGTAGGCCATGTTGACGAAGGGGTTCTGGTAGAGCTGCTGAGAGCGCTGGATGGCAGCGACCCGCGCGGCGGTGGTGGCGGGGTCAAGCCCGGAGGACTGGACCTTGTGAATCTGCGCGGCGAAGTAGCCGTCCATGAAGTGGGGCATGAAGTTGAAGTAGAGGACCTCCCACGTAGCGACGTAGCAGACGGTGGTGATGAGGGCGATCAGGATGCCGCAGGCGAAGGCGCGGCCGAAGGAGATTTGGCCGGCGAGGGTGTTGTCGCGGTAGCTGCGGATGCCGAAGTAGATGAGCAGGAACGACGCCACCATGATGGTGTAGCCGAGAGCCATGCTGTGGCCGGAGCCAATCTTGTCGGCGAGGAGAAGCGATCCGTCCATAAGGACGGAGATGATGAGGCCGGCGATGAGGCCGAAGGTGAGGACGGTTTTCTTCATGGCTGGCTCCTGGTGCGAGTGAGGATGGAGTCACGATGCGGTGTAACGGGGCCGGATGTCGTCATCCTTTCGGATGATTTTCTGAGGAGTGGAGCGAAAATCGTGCTTTCGGGTGACGCGTTCCCACCCCAGCGACGAAGACCTGCCGCCTCACCCCAGAGGGCAAAGACCGCCCACTGGGGACCCCGTGTCGCCGGGGACTCCGGGTTCACGGCAGGAGTCCTAGTTCTTTGCCGCGCTGGACGGCCTGGGTGCGGCGGGCGGCTCCGAGCTTGTCGAAGGCGCGGGCACAGTGTGTCTTGACGGTGTTTTCGGAAACGAAAAGCTGCGTGGCGATCTCGCGATTGCTGAAG
>Ga0181520_10003588_pt1 | contig 27061 bp, 22 predicted proteins | sample PEATcosm2014_Bin_29_FD_132451 | JGI IMG/M metagenome (GOLD analysis project Ga0181520, IMG submission 132451) | Peatland microbial communities from MTU Mesocosm Facility, Houghton, MI, USA - PEATcosm2014_Bin02_30_metaG | ecosystem: Environmental > Terrestrial > Soil > Wetlands > Peat | place...
CGATAATCAGGATATCCGCATGAGTACTCTCGCAATCCATCCCGTCAACCGGGCGGTGCGCTTCTATGAGGCGCCCATCGGCAAGAAGGCCGTCATGGCGATCACCGGCGTCATGCTGGTCGGTTACGTGTTCGCCCACCTGCTCGGCAACCTGCAAATCTACTCTTCCGATGCCGAGCAGATCAACCGTTACGCCGCTTTTTTGCACAATCCGGCGAACGCGGCGGCGCTATGGGCGGCGCGCAGCGTGCTACTGCTGGCTGTCGGGCTGCACATCATCGCGGCTACCCAACTCTGGCTGCAGAACCGCGCGGCGCGGCCGATCGGCTATGTGAAGAAAGCCGACCTGCCCACATCCTACGCGGCGCGGACCATGATCTGGAGCGGCCCCATCGTTGGTGCATTCGTGATCTTCCACGTGCTCCATCTCACGGCGGGCAAGGTCCTGGAGTTGCGCGAACTGGGGCCGAACATGCCCGACGTGCGCTACAACGTGATCTCCGGTTTCTCCAACCCGTGGGTCGCGGGGTTTTACATTCTGGCCATGATTCTGCTGTGCCTGCACCTGTACCACGGCATGTGGAGCATGTTCCAGTCGCTGGGGCTAAGCCATCCGCGCTACTCGGCCGTAGTCAAGAAAGCGGCGGCGGTACTGGCGATAGCGGTGGCGGTGGGCAACTGTTCGATCCCCATCGCCGTGCTGAGCGGGTTGCTGACGTATTAAGGAGGCCCCATGGAACTCGATGCGAAATGTCCGACAGGTCCGATTGAGACGCGCTGGGACCGGCACCAATTCAGCCTCAAGCTGGTGAACCCGGCCAACAAGCGCAAGTACACGATTCTGGTGGTGGGCACCGGCCTCGCCGGCGGATCCGCGGCCGCCTCGCTGGCGGAGCTCGGCTACAACGTCAAGTGCTTCTGCTTCCAGGATTCGCCGCGGCGCGCGCACTCCATCGCCGCGCAGGGCGGCATCAACGCCGCCAAGAATTATCACAACGATGGCGACAGCGTGTACCGCCTGTTTTACGACACGGTGAAGGGCGGCGACTTCCGCGCCCGTGAATCGAATGTCTACCGCCTGGCGCAGATCAGCCTCAACATCATCGACCAGTGCGTGGCGCAGGGCGTGCCGTTCGCGCGCGAATATTCCGGCTACCTGGATAACCGCAGCTTCGGTGGCGCGCAGGTTTCGCGCACGTTCTACGCCCGCGGGCAGACCGGGCAGCAATTGCTGCTGGGCGCCTACCAGGCACTGGAACGCCAGATCGGCTTGGGCGCGGTGGAAATGCACCCGCGCACGGAGATGCTCGACCTGATCGTGATCGACGGCCACGCGCGCGGCATCGTGACGCGCAACCTGATGACCGGCAAAATCGAATCGCACCTGGGCGACGCGGTGGTGCTCGGCACGGGCGGCTACGGCAACGTTTATTACCTTTCCACCAACGCCAAAGGCTCCAACGCCACCGCCATCTGGCGGGCGTACAAGCGCGGCGCTCTATTCGGCAATCCCTGCTTTACGCAGATTCACCCGACGTGTATCCCGGTTTCCGGCGATTATCAATCCAAACTCACCTTGATGAGCGAGTCGCTGCGCAACGATGGGCGCGTTTGGGTGCCGGCCAAGAAGGACGACATGCGGCCGGCCAGCCAGATTCCGGAAGCCGAGCGCGATTACTACCTGGAGCGCCGCTATCCGAGCTTCGGTAACCTGGTGCCGCGCGACGTGGCTTCGCGCAATGCCAAGACGGTCTGCGATGAAGGCCGCGGCGTGGGCGAGACCAAGCTCGCCGTGTATCTGGATTTTCGCGATGCCATCGAGCGCCTGGGCAAGCACACCATCAAAGAGCGCTACGGCAACCTGTTCGACATGTACGAGCGTATTGCCGGCGAAGATCCGTATCAGTCGCCGATGCGCATCTACCCGGCCATCCACTACACCATGGGCGGCCTGTGGGTGGATTACAACCTGATGTCCACCATTCCCGGCCTGTACGTGATCGGCGAGGCCAATTTCTCCGACCATGGGGCCAACCGCCTGGGCGCCAGCGCGCTGATGCAGGGCCTGGCCGACGGCTACTTCGTGCTGCCCAACACCATCAACGACTACGTGGCTTCCACGAAGCTCGCCAAGGTCGATGCCAGCAATGCTTCGGTGCGCGATGCCGAAGAGCAGGTGGTCAAGACCACCAACAAGCTGCTGCACAATAAGGGAACCCGCTCGGTGGATAGCTTCCACCGCGAGCTGGGCAAGCTGATGTGGGAATACTGCGGCATGTCGCGAACCGCGGAAGGGCTCAAGCTGGCTCTCTCGCAGATCCCCGGCCTGCGCGAACAATACTGGCGCGATGTGAAGGTGCTGGGCTCGGGCGAAGAGCTGAACCAGTCGCTCGAAAGGGCCGGTCGCGTGGCGGATTTCTTCGAACTGGCCGAACTGATGTGCCTGGACGCGCTGGAGCGCAGCGAATCCTGCGGGGGCCATTTCCGCGAGGAATACCAGACGCCGGAAGGTGAAGCGGCGCGTGACGACGAGCACTACTCGTACGCCGCAGCCTGGGAATTCCGCGGCGTTGGCAACCAGCCCGAGTTGCACAAAGAGCCGCTCACCTTCGAATACGTGCATCCGGCGCAGAGGAGCTACAAGTAATGAAAATCATCCTCCACATCTGGCGGCAGCGGAACGCGGAAGACAAAGGCCGCATGGCGCACTACGAAGTGCCCAACGTCAACGAGCACATGTCGTTCCTGGAAATGCTGGACGTGCTCAACGAGGACCTCATCGCCAGGGACGAAGAGCCGGTGGCGTTCGACCACGATTGCCGTGAGGGCATCTGCGGCATGTGCGGCTCGATGGTGAACGGCGTGGCCCACGGGCCGAAGCCCGGCACCACGCTTTGCCAGCTTCACATGCGGTTCTTTAAGGATGGCGACGAGTTGTACCTGGAGCCATGGCGCGCGCGTGCGTTCCCCATCGTGAAGGACCTGGTGGTGGACCGCAGCGCGTTCGACCGCATTATGGCCGCCGGCGGTTTCATTTCGGTCGCCACCGGCAGCGCTCCGGACGGCAACGCCATCCTGGTGCCTAAGGAAGCTGCCGACCGCTCGATGGACGCCGCCGCCTGCATCGGCTGTGGCGCCTGCGTCGCCATGTGCCCCAACGCCTCGGCGTCGCTGTTTATGGCCGCCAAGATTTCGCACCTGGGCCTGCTGCCGCAAGGCCAGCCCGAGCGCTACGAACGAGCCGTGGCCATGGTGGCGCAAGCCAACCAGGAGCTCTTCGGAGCCTGCACCAACATCGGCGAATGCGAAGCCGTCTGCCCGAAGGAAATCAAGCTGGAAGTGATCGCCCGGATGAACCGCGATTTCCTGATGGCCAAGTGGACCGGGCGGGGGACGGAAGAAGAAGCCTGAGGCGCCGCGGGCAGACTCAATCTCGCACCTTTTTCTTCGCCTCTCGCTGTATTCGCTTCAAATCCACCATGTCGGTGTCTCGACCGGGACTGGACATCAGATGCCGATCAAGAGCCTGCCGCAGCTCTGAAGCGCGTGGCGTCCTGGCGCCCAACTGCCCGCATTTCGGCAATCGGCGGAAACCTGGGCCGGCAGGGAGCGTCTAACCATTTGAAATGGCGCAGACTGAGCGGCTGGCAGACCGCGTGCACTTCGGCACGGCGGGCATGTTACGGATTACGATTCACGACAGCGCCCGCGAGCTGCGGATCAAGCTCGAAGGCAAGCTATCCGGGCTGTGGGTGGAGGAGTTGCGCCAATGCTGGCGGACGGCTTCGTCAACCACCGCCGGCCGGACCACTTCGCTCGACTTGAGCGAAGTGGATTTCGTCGACGCCGACGGGCAATCGCTGCTCTCGGACATGCACCGGCAGGGCGTGCGGGTGGACGCGGCGACGCCGCTCATTCAATCGCTGGTGGCGGAAGGCATCGGCCGGGCGGGCTGTGTTACGGTTGAAGAAAAGCCGGCTGGCAGCCCCCATGTTTCCCTCCTCCGCGGCAAGTCCGGAAACCGTTAAGGCGCGTTACGAAGCGCTGCTGGAGGTTGCCGAATCGATTTCCACGCAGCGCCAACTGGCCACTTTGTTCAGCGAACTGAGCCGCTCGCTGAAGCGCCTGGTCGAGTTTGACTACATCACCCTCACCCTGGTGGACTTCGAGGAACGGGTGGTGCGCGTACACATTCTCGAATCCGACCATCCGCTGACCGGCGAGCTTCCGGGCCCGCTGTCTTTTTCCGAGACGCCGACGATGGTGGCGCTCGAATCCGGGCGCCCCTACTACGTGCCGCGAATGGGCCCCGAGTTGCCGTTTGAGAAGCTGCGCGAGATACTGGCGGCCAACCGCGTTCAATCGTTCTGCGTGCTCCCTCTGCGCACCGCGCAACGACAGATCGGCGGTCTGACCTTTGGATCCACCAAGCCGGACGCCTATGCCCCTGAGACCATCGAGTTCATGCAGCAGGTGGCGCACCAGGTTTCGGTAGCCGTGGACAACGCGCTGAACTTCGAAGTGGCGCGGACTTACGAGCAGGCGTTGGCGCGCGAGCGCGACCGGTTGCGTGCGCTGCTCGAAATCAACAACGCAGTGGTGAGTTCGGTGGCCAGCAAGGAGTTGTTCCGCTCGGCATCCGCCTCGCTGCGGCGGGTCTTCGGATTGGATTACACGAGCCTGCTGCTGCTCGATGCGGAAAGCGGCGACCTGCGCGTGGCCGCGCTCGATTTTCCGGATGGCGCGGGTGAGCTCCGCGAAGACACGCTGGTGCCGATGGCCGATTCCGTGGCGGGTCACGTTTTCCGCACCCGCCAGGGCCGCATTTTGAGCTTCGACGAAATGCAGGCCCTGGCACCGGCCACCGCCAAAGTGATGGCCGTGGAGGGCGTTCGGTCGTTCTGTGCCATGCCGCTCGTAGCGCATGGCGAGACGCTGGGCGTGCTGACGGTGGGTTCGCGGCGCGACCGGTTCTTCTCCCAGGGCGACATGGATTTCTATACACAGGTGGCGGGCCAGGTGGCGATCGCGCTCGACAACGCGCTTTCCTACCGCCGGATCGAGGAATTGAACGCCCGGCTGGCCGAAGAAAAGGTATACCTCGAAGACGAAATCCGCACCGACAGCCGTTTTGAGGAAATCATCGGTCAGAGCCGCGCGCTCAAGGCCAATCTGAAGCAGGTGGAGACAGTGGCGCCGACCGATTCCACGGTATTGATCTGCGGCGAGACCGGCACCGGCAAGGAACTGCTGGCGCGCGCCATTCACAACCTGAGCTCGCGCCGCCAGGGGACGTTCGTCAAGCTGAACTGCGCCGCCATCCCCACCGGGTTGCTGGAAAGCGAAATGTTCGGCCACGAAAAAGGCGCCTTCACCGGCGCCATTGCGCAGCGCATCGGGCGTTTTGAGCTGGCCCACCGCGGCACCATGTTTCTGGATGAAGTGGGCGAGATTCCGCTCGAGCTGCAAACCAAGCTGCTGCGCGTGTTGCAGGAGCGGGAATTCGAGCGGCTAGGCAGTTCCCGCACCATCCGCACCGATGCACGCCTGGTGGCGGCCACCAATCGCGACCTGGCCGCCATGGTGGAAGAGCGCCAGTTCCGCGCCGACCTCTACTACCGGCTGAACGTCTTCCCCATCACCGTGCCGCCGCTGCGCGACCGGCGCGAGGATATTCCGCTGCTGGTGCGCTACTTCGTGCAACAGAACGCGCGTCGCATGAACCGGCGCATCACCTCGATTCCCGCCGAAACGATGGAGGCGCTCACACGCTATCACTGGCCGGGCAACATTCGCGAACTGGCCAATTTCATCGAGCGCGCGGTGATTCTCTCACCCGGGTCGGCGCTGCACGTGCCGGTGCGCGAGTTGAAACGCGCCTCGGGCGGCGGCGGAGTGGTGACTCTGGCCGTGGCGGAGCGCGAAGCCATCGAGCGGGCCCTGCGCGAATCCGGCGGCAAGGTGGGGGGCACCGATGGAGCCGCCGCCAGGCTCGGTATGAAGCGTACTACGCTGCAAGCCAAGATGCGCAAGCTGGGCATCACGGCAAAATAATGCGGCGCAGGCCGTAGCCTGTGTTCTGCCTTTCTTTCGTAAAGCGCCAGCGGTATTTTGCCGCCGGTTCCTTTTCTTTTATTCCTCTGTACTGGCGGTGCCGCCCAAACCGCAAGACACCGACGACCGCCGGCTGCCGCCATCATTTGGGCCGGTGCCGAAAGGTGGGCAGTGCGAAACCAAACTAGTCCAATGAAATCAGTTGGATGCAATGGCCCACCTGCTGCATTCTAGAATTGTCTACAGGACGCGCTGGATGACTATGAAACCAAGGGTTCTCGTTTGGCTAGCCGTTGTGCCACTTGCCCTGGCGCAGGATACGGCGCCGCTGAAGCTCACGCTGCACGATGCTGTGGTTCTGGCCCTGCGCCAGAACCCGCAAGTGATCCTGGCCAATCTGAACGTGGCGCAGAGCATCCAGGATAGCCGCGTCGCCCGATCCGGACTGTTGCCACAGGTGGGGGCGGGGATCGGAGAGTCGGTCGAGAGGTTGAACGTCGACACGCTGTTCGGCGAGCCTTTCCCGGGTATTCCGCAACACATCGGGCCGTTCTGGGTGGCGCAAGGCGGAATCCGGTTCAGCGCGCCTTTGGATCTGACGCTGTGGCGGCGCTACAAGGCCGCGCAGACCGGCATCACCGCGGCGCACGCGCAGGAAATTAGCGCGCGCGAGGAAAGCGTGCTGCTGGTGGTTTCGCAATACCTGGGCTGCCAGCGGGCAGCGGCCGACGTGGAGGCCGCACAGGCGCTTGAGGTGCTGGCGCAGGCGCTCTACGACCAGGCGGCCGATTTGCAGAAGAACGGCGTGGGCACCGGCATCGATACGCTCCGCGCCAATGTGGAACTGCAAAACGAGAAGCAGCGGGTTATCGTCGCGCGCACCCAACTGGAAACCGGGCTGTTCGGGCTGGGCCGCTTGTTGAGCGTCGATCCGCAGCGAAAAATCGAGCTGGCCGACCAGGTGCAGTTCTTCCAAACGCCCGACGTTTCCGCCGATCGGACCCTGGAGCACGCCTATGCCACGCGTTCCGAGCTGCGCCAGATTGCGGCGCAGATGGCGCAGGCGCAACTAGGTCTAAAGGCCGCCACGGACGAGCGGCTGCCGAAGCTGACGCTGAGCGGCAACTGGTCGGAGCAGGGTCTCACTCCCACCACCGTCATCCCGGTATACCTGTATCAGGCCAGCCTGGAGGTCCCGCTGTTCACCGGCGGGCGGATCGAGGCCGAGCGCTCAAAAATGGAAATCGCCCTGCGTCAGCTCAAGCAGCAGGAGCAGGCAGCGCGCGACTCGATCGCGCTCGAAGTGAAGACCTCCATCGCGCAGCTCGCCGCGGCGCGCAATGAAGTCAACGTAGCCAATCTGGGAATGGATCTGGCGCGGCAGGAAGTGGACCAGGCGCGCGACCGCTTCCAGGCGGGGGTTGCCAACAACATCGAAGTGGTGACCGCGCAGAACGAACTGGCGCGCGCCAACGATAACCAGATCGCCGCGCTCTACCGCTACAACCAGGCGCGGGCCGACCTCGCGCACGCCGCCGGGCAGATGGAGGCGCTCTACGGCAGGTAGGCACATCAATCCGTGGATCATCGCCTTCACGGTGATGCTGGCCACCTTCATGGAGGTGCTGGACACGAGCGTGGCGAACGTGGCGCTACCGCACATCGCGGGCAACCTTTCGGCGTCCACCGATGAAGCCACCTGGATGCTGACCTCATACCTGGTTGCCAACGCCATCATCCTGCCGATGGGCGGGTGGTTCAGCATGCTGATGGGGCGCAAGCGGTTTTACATGATCTGCGTGGCACTGTTCACCGTCAGCTCGTTTCTGTGCGGCCTGGCGCCGACGCTGGGCTCGCTGATTTTCTTTCGCGTGCTGCAGGGCATCGGCGGCGGCGCGTTGCAGCCCATGTCGCAGGCCATCCTGGTGGAGACCTTCCCGCGCGAAAAGCAGGGCATGGCGATGGCGATATTCGGCATGGGCGTGGTGCTGGCGCCGGTGATCGGCCCTACGCTGGGCGGCTGGCTCACCGACGACTTCTCCTGGCGCTGGATCTTCTTCATCAATATTCCGGTGGGCGTGCTCTCGCTGCTGCTGACCCAAGTGGTGGTGTTCGATCCGCCTTACCTGGTGCGCCGGGGCTTCCGCGATGGTCTCAAAATCGACTACATGGGTTTTGGCCTGCTGGCGCTTGGCCTGGGCTCGCTCGAAGTGGTGCTGGATGAAGGGCAGAAGGAAGACTGGTTCGGTTCGCAATTCATCATCGGGTTCGCCATGGTGGCCGCGGTATGCCTGGTAGCGGTGGTGTTCTGGGAGTTGCGGCATGAGCACCCGGTGATCGATTTCCGGGTGCTGAAAATTCGGAATTTTATGTTGGGCACGCTGTCCATGCTGGTGCTGGGCTTCGTGCTCTATGGCAGCACCATGCTGCTGCCGGTGCTGTTGCAAACGCTATTGGGTTACACCGCCATGCTGAGCGGGCTGGTGCTCTCGCCGGGCGGGCTGGTGGTGATCGTCTGCATGCCGATGGTGGGCGTTCTGCTGCGCCATTTCCAGGCCCGCTGGCTGGTGATCTTCGGTGTGCTGGTATCGGCCAGCGGGCTGGTGATCATGTCCCGGTTCAACCTCTATATCGATTACGGGACCGCGGTCTGGAGCCGCATGGTGCAGAGCGCGGGGATGGCTTTCCTGTTCGTGCCGATCAGCGTGGCGACGGTGGCGATGGTCCCCAGGGACCGCATGAACTACGCCACCGGCCTGTTCAACCTGGCGCGCAACATTGGCGGCAGCTCCGGCATCGCCACCGTAACCACGCTTCTGGCGCGGCGGTCGCAGAGGCACCAGCAGGTGTTGACGGCGCATCTGACACCTTATGACGCCGCCTATCGGAGCGCGATCTCTCACACCACGCAACTGCTGCACGCGCACGGCGCGACTATGCCGGATGCGGCCAGGCAGGCCGGCGGGCTCCTGTATGGAGGACTGTTGCGCCAGGCCGCCATGCTGGCATTCGCCGATGCGTTCTGGGTGATGGCGGTGCTGTTTGTTTTGATTATTCCCCTGATGTTTTTGATGAAGCGGACCGGGCCGATGCACGGCCCGCTGGCGATGGAGTAACATTATGGCCGAATCGAGAGTGGCAATGCCGGAAACGGAAGAACGGCCCGCTGTGGCGGAGCCGCAGAAGAAATCGCCGGTGCGGTTTGTTGTGGCGATCCTGCTGGTGGTCGCGGTTGGGGCGGGGCTGTGGGCTTACTATCATTACCGCGACCGCGTCTCGACCGACGACGCGGAAGTGGACGGGCACGTCAGCGCCATCGCACCCAAGATCAGCGGCAACGTGGTCGACGTGCTGGTGAAGGACAATCAGCCGGTGAAGGCGGGAGACGTGCTGGTGCGCATCGACCCGCGCGACTATCAGGCGCGGGTGGACCAGGCGAAGGCCGCGCTGGCGGAGCAGGAAAGTAAGTTGCGCGCGGCGCAAGTGGGCGTACCGTTGACGGATCTCACCACCGAATCCGTTCAGACTTCGGCTTCGGCCGGGGTGGGAGACGCGCAAGCGGAGCTCGACCGCGCGCGCCTGGTTTACGAACAGGCCTCCAGCTCCGATCTGGCCTATGCCGAAGCCAACGTGCGCGCCCGCCAGGCCAGCAACGATCGCGCCCAGGCCGATTTGGCGCGCATGAAGCCGCTGGTGGACAAAGCCGAAATCTCGCAACTGCAATACGACGCCTACGTCGCGGCGGCCAAGGTGGCGGCGAGCGAGCTCAAAGAAGCGCAAGAGAAGCTGGCCTCGGCCGGGAAGGACGCGGCGATCAAGAAAGCGTCGCTGACGGCCGCCGAAACGCGGGTTGCGCAGGCGAATGCGCAGCTCTCGGCCTCGGTGGCGAACCGCAAACAGGTGGCGATTCGCACCGCCGACGTGGGCACCGCGCAAGCGTCCATCGAGTCGGCGCGGGCAACTCTCGAAGCCGCCGAACTGCAACTCAGCTACACAACCATTACCGCGCCCCTCGATGGCGTGGTGACGCGCAAGAGCGTGGAAATCGGCCAGATTCTGCAACCCGGCCAAGGCATCATGACATTGATTCCGCTGAGCGATACCTGGGTCACCGCCAACTTCAAGGAGACCCAACTCGCCCAGGTCCACGCAGGCCAGCGTGCGGAAATTCACGTGGATATGTACGGTGCCACCATCGACGGCCACGTGGATTCGATCGCGGGCGCCACCGGCGCGAGCATGAGCCTGTTGCCGCCCGAAAACGCCACTGGCAACTTCGTCAAAGTGGTGCAGCGCATCCCGGTGAAGATCCTGGTGGACCCGCATGAGGGCGTGGTGCTACGGCCGGGCATGAACGTGGATGTGACGATTTACACTAAGTAGGTTTGGGCCTCGCCTCACAAGGGCCATATCCGCCGGCTTTCGTTCGTGACATAATAACGTCAGCGATCGACGAGGGAGGTGCCGTGTGACCTGCTTCGAAAGAATTCGGATGCTGGTGTTGCTCGGTGCGGTGCTGTCGCCGATCGAGCCGGCGTGGAGCCAGGCGATTCCACCCGGCCCCAACGCTTCCGCCGAGGCGGCCATTGCCGCCGCCCAATCCAATCCTGTGGTTTCGGCCGCTCCAGTGACCCGACCGGCCGTCCTGCTCACGGGCCGCGTGTTGCTGGAGAATGGATCGCCGCCGCCGCGCCCGGCCAAGATCGAACGCGTCTGCAATTCCATTCCCCATTCCGAGGGCTTCACCGACGCGCAGGGCTATTTCGGAATTCAATTCGGTTCGACCGCATCGGTTTCCCAGGATGCCAGCGAGCAGGATCGGCTCTCGCCTTCTCCCACCGCGCCATCCCTGATGGGATCTCCTTTCTCCCAAGACATGGCCGCCGCATCCATCACCTCCACTTCCGACGGGAGGCTGCTCGATTGCGAGTTGCGCGCCGTACTGGCCGGCTACCATTCGCAAAGCGTACCACTCAAGACGCTGCACTTGATGGAGAACCCGGATATCGGCGTGATCGTCATCCGGCCCGACGGGGCGCACGGCGCCGGCGCCGTGGTTACCGCCCAGTCGCTGGCCGTGCCCAAGCCAGCTCGCAAACTCTTCGAGAGTGCGCAGACGGAAATCAGGAGCGGAAAGACCGACCGGGCCAGGCAGCACCTCGAAAAGGCTGTCGCTGTCTACCCGGAATTTGCCGCCGCGTGGTGCGCACTGGGCAAGCTCCAGGTGGCCAGCGGCGGTCTGGATTCCGCCCGCGCCTCCTTCGAGCGCGCGCTCCACGCCGACCCGAACCAGGTCGATCCGTACCTCCAGTTGGCCACCGTGGCGTTGTGGGACCGGAGGTGGCAGGAGGCCGCGGACCTCAGCGCCAAAGCGCTCGACCTGGATCCGGTCGATTACCCGCAGCTTTTCCTGTACGCCGCAATGGCCAACTACAATCTGCGCAAAACGGAGATGGCCGAGCGGAACATCGAGCGGGCGCAAGTGCTCGATTCGCGGCACGCTTTTCCGCAGATCGAATACATGGCCGGCGTGATCCTGGCCGGCCGGAAAGACTACGCGGCCGCTGCCACTCACCTCCGCGCCTACCTCAAACTGGCGCCCGACGCCGAGGATGCCGGCAGCGCGCGGACGCGCCTCGCGGAAGCCGAGAGGATGACCGCGCAGCTCCCCGCCAGGTAGGATTCGCTGCGCCGCTTCCCGCGCGTGGGCGGCGTCAGCCCCATAAGCGGGCCCATTTCTCCATCACCCATTCTGTTATGATGCTTGGTTCATGAGCGGCTGACACGGGCCGCTTTGAGTGTGCCTGCACCCACGCGCAACGGCCAGGTGCGGGCCGTGAGAGGTTAGGTCCCTGATGCACCTGCACGTTATCGACATTGCGATTATCGTCCTCTATCTGGCCACCACGGTTGTGGTCGGCTATTGGGTTTCCCATCGCGCTTCCCGCGACATCAAGGCTTACTTTTTGGGCGGCAACACCATGCCCTGGTACGTGCTGGGCGTGTCGAACGCTTCCGGCATGTTCGACGTCAGCGGCACCATGCTGCTGGTGTACTGGGCGTTCGTCTACGGCGTGAAGAGCGTCTGGATCCCGTGGCTGTGGCCCACGTTCAACCAGGTCTTCCTGATGGTGTTCCTCTCGAGTTGGCTGCGCCGTTCCAACGCCATGACCGGCGCCGATTGGATTCAGACGCGCTTCGGCAAGGGCCGCGGCGCGCAACTTGCCCATATCATCGTGGTGGTCTACGCTTTCTTCGGCATCATCGGCTTCTTCAGTTATGGATTCAAGGGTATTGGAAAATTCGCCGCCAACTTCCTGCCCTGGAATTTCACTCCCAACCAATACGCGCTGATGCTGATCGCGATCACGACCATTTATGTCATCAAGGGCGGCATGTTCAGCGTGGTGATCACCGAGGTGCTGCAGTTCTGCATTCTCTCGATCGCCTCGTTCGCAGTGGGCATCATCGCCATGATGAAGATCGCGCCCGGGACGTTGACCAAATTCGTTCCCGCCGGCTGGGATAACCTCTTCTTCGGCTGGCATCTCAACATGGACTGGTCCACGTTGATCCCGGCCGCCAATGCCAAGATCGTCGAGGATGGCTACGGCCTGTTCGGCTTCTTCGTGATGGCGCTGCTGTTCAAGGGAGTGCTCATCAGCGCGGCCGGCCCGGCGCCCAACTATGACATGCAGCGCGTGCTCTCCTCGAAGAATCCCCGCGAGGCTTCGATGATGAGCGGCTGGGTCAACGTGGTGCTGACGTTCCCGCGCTACTTCCTGATCACCGGGCTGACCATCCTGGCCATCGTCTTCTTCAGCGACCAGATCAAGGGGATGGGAACCAAGATGGACTTCGAGTTGGTGCTGCCGTACGCGCTGGGCCGCTTCGTCCCAGCCGGCCTGCTGGGATTCCTCATCGCCGGCCTGCTGGCGGCTTACATGTCGAACTTCGCAGCGACGGTCAATGCCGCGCCGCCGTACTTCGTCAACGACATTTATAAGCGTTACATCAATCCGAACGCGAACCCGCGGACCTATGTGCGGTTGAGTTACCTCAGCTCGTTCCTGGTGGTGGTGATTGGAGTCCTAATCGGCTGGTACGTCTCTTCGGTGAATTCGGTCGTGATCTGGATCGTCTCCGGGCTATGGGGCGGCTACACGGCCTCCAACGTTCTAAAGTGGTATTGGTGGCGCTTCAACGGGTACGGTTACTTCTGGGGAATGGTCAGCGGCATCACGGCCTCTCTGGCGGTTCCCGGCATTCTGAGCCGGATTCCGTCGCTGCAAAACTACGCGAGCTTGCACACGCTGAACCTGGATGTCTCTTTGGGGTTCGCGCTGGTGTTCGTCATCGGCATGATTGGCTGCCTGCTCGGCACATTCCTCACCAAACCGGAGGAGGACGCGGTTCTAATGGAGTTTTACCGCCGCGTGCGTCCGTGGGGTTTCTGGGGCCCGGTCAAGGCCAAGGTGATGGCGGCGTATCCGACGTTCGAGCCGAACCGGGATTTCGGGCGCGACATGTTCAACATCGCGGTGGGCATAGTCTGGCAGGTCGCGCTAGTCGCGCTTCCGATCTATGTCGTGATCCGGACCAACATCCCCGCGATCTGGTATTGCCTGGCCATAGTCGGCGTGACGAGCATCATTCTCAAGTTCACCTGGTACGACCACATGTGCGCGGTGAACGCCGCAATAGCCGCGGACGAAGCCAGGGCGGTTGCGCCGGCGCCGGCGGGGGACTAGTTAGTTGGGGGTCGATTGCGCCAACAGCGCGTCACGCTGGGCTGAGTATACCGAGATATAATCAGCCAGTAGCTTTTGGTCGCGCGGATTGTTGCGGCCACCGGCGAGTTCCGCCGCCAGCCACTCCAGGTGACGGCTGGGGCCTGTGCCACGGGAACGCGTCCGCACCGGGGAAGTGTTTGGCTGCGCAACGACCACTCCCTGGGATGCGAGCTGCTTTGCGCGCAGCATCAGCCAGATCTTGGGATCGTCAGCGTGGCGGGCCGATTCCAGTTCGGCAACCACCGCTCCCATCGATTCGGCGCTGGTGGCCCTCATCTGGAGCAATGACGAAACCTCGCCAGGCGGCCCGACGCCGGTCCGGTCGTCGAACACCACCGTGCACGGATAGACCTCGACGTGCCGGCGCTCGATCGGGCCAACCTCGAACTCGTAAATGCCGCCCGGCGGTAATATCGTGTTAGATGGCGCTGGTTTCTTGCTGTACCGGACGAGGGCCAGCTCCCACACGAGGTCTATGCCCCGCGCGAAAGAACCCTCAACCCAAACGCGGCCCCCAACGCTGTCCGTGAGTACAAACGCCGTGATCATCTTGGACGAGTTGTTTCGTAGCTCGACGTAAGTCACCGGGCTATTCTTCGGCGGTTTGACTGGCTTAACCTTGAATCCCACCACCTGGAGCACCTTCTCGACTGCTGGATCGTGTTCGTATGCACAGGGCGAGTGGTTGATGCTGAGCTCTTCGGCCACGCCAATGGCGAACGGATCTACGTCCTGTGCCGCCGCGGCGCCACCGAGGGTGGCGGCGATGAGTGCGAGGAACGCCAATCGCATGTGGGATATCCAGCACAAGAATAGCGCAGAACGGCTGCGCACGGAGGCCATTGAATGGCGCGCAAGCAAGTACGCACGACACAGGCAGCTACCTCATATAGAACAAGCTCAACCTCGGCAGCTTGGCTTTCTCCAGTAGGCTTCTCTCCAGGTATTGGCGTTCTAACATGGACAGTTGGTCGGCGGTCATTTTGCCCCGGTAGGGGCGTAACTGGGCGTCTAACTCACGGCGGGCTTGGAGTAAGTCGTCATCGTTTTGGCGCGACCGGGCGGCGGCGATCATTTTCTCTTCGAGAACCGTGAGCCGCTGTTCCAGGCCTTCGAGATCCTGGTAATGCGTCTCGGCTTCGGCGGCCAACCGTGCCAGAGTAGCGGCAATCTCCGGGCAGGCTTCGCACACAGCCGCGGCGTTCGATTCGAGATACGCGCGCAGATCTTCGAGCGGAAACGGCGGCGGGGCTTCGCGCCGCGCGCGCGGGTCCGGCTGACCGGCCATGGCCCGGGCCTCGGTGAGAACCGCCTGCGCACAGAAGGCGAGCGAATTCACCATCTGCGTTTTCACCCGGCGCCCGCGCCATTTCTCGAAGGCCGCGTCAATCCCGCGCAGCACGGCTTCGAGCGGGACACCTGCATTCTTCCAGGTTTCCACCAGCGCCCAATCGAGCGGCGACATCAGAAACAGCGCCGTGCAGCGGGCGCGCTGGAAGTGCTCCTCCACTTCGGTGAAGTAGTTGAAATAGTTGCGCAGGAAATCGGGGTCGGGCGTCACGGCCGGTGCAACCGCTCCCAGATCATTTGCAGGCCTTCCAGCGTCAGGTGCTCGTCGACTACCTTCAAATAGCGCGAGCCGTTGACCACCAGGCCGGCCTGCCCGCCAGTGGCGACGGTCTTCGTTTCGGGACCCAGTTGTTTGATGATGCGCTCGATGATCCCGTCCACTGACCCAACCGCGCCATAATACAAACCAGATTGCATGCTGGCCACGGTGTTGGTGCCGATCACGTTTTTGGGCGGCCGGAAGTCCACCAGCGGCAGGCGTGCGGTCTTGGTGAAGAGCGCCTTTACGGCGATGCCGACGCCCACCGCAATGGCGCCGCCCAGGTAATCGCCATCGCGCGAAACCACGTCGAAGTTGATGGTGGTGCCGAAATCGACGATCACGCACGGGCCGCCATACTTGCGGAAGCCGGCGACGGCGTTTACCAGGCGGTCCGCGCCGACTTCGCTGGGGTTGTCGTAAAGGATGCCGATTCCCAGATCGGTTTTCGGGCCGACGAACATTGCTTCGGTGTGGAAGTAGCGCAGCGTCATGGCGGCCAAGGTGGAATCGATGGACGGGACCACGCTCGAAATGATAATGCCGTCGACCGCCTCGATATCCAGGTTCACCGGCGAAAACAGGTTGTGCAACAGAATGCCCCACTCGTCGGCGGTCTGCTCATGGACCGTGCGCAGTCGCCACTGGCAGAGCAGTTTGCTTCCTTCAAAAGCGCCGATGGTGATGTTGCTGTTGCCTGCGTCAAGAGCCAGCAGCACGTACGCCTCCCGCAATAATCAGGGTATCCGTTCCATCGTCCCGGCGCACCACCAGGAAGCCTTCCGGATTCAGGCCGGCCGTGACGCCGCGAATCACGCCGTCCGGTTGCTGCACTTCCACGCGGCGGCCAGCGGCATAACTGGAGCTTCTAGTGAAGAGGCGCAGGATAGAGGGCGTGTCGTATGCGAGGTACTCGTCGGCGGCGCGCAGCAACGCGGCAATGATCGGCTCGCGCGGAATGGGTTGGCAGGGTTGGCAGGCGGAAGCGCCTGCCCCACTTTCCTGCGGCAATGTGGGACAGGCGCTTCCGCCTGTCAACGCCTGGTTACTCATTCTCTCACGGCTCAACGAAGTGGCTTCCACCGCCAGTTCACTTGGAAACGACCTGTGATTCACGTTGATGCCGATACCGGCGATGGCCTTGGTGCCGGACAACTGAACCAGGATTCCGGCGACTTTCCGGTCCGCGATCATCACGTCGTTGGGCCAGCGCAGATCGCAGGCGATGCCGGTGGATTTGGCGATGGCATCCTGCGCCGCCAGGCCCAGCGCCAGGGTGAGAACCGGCGCCGGCGTTACCACCAGCGAGCAGTAGATTCCGCTGCCCGCTTCCGAATGCCAGGTGTGGCCGTGGCGGCCCATGCCCGCTCTTTGTTCTTCGGCCAGCACCACCGCGCCCGGCTCCAGCGCCGCGGCCACGCGCATGGTGGAATCGATGGACGGGTAGTAATCGATGCGGCGATCGGGAAACTCGCGCCTCAGGCCGCCGATGTCGAGCGGTGTCACTGCGCGCCCGCGTCGAGCTTGCCAAACTGCGTCTTGTACTCGGCCAGTTTCTGGCGCATGCCCTCGACCACGTGCGCCGGAGCGCGGGCGAGAAACTTCTCGTCGCTCAACTGGCGCTCGTGGTTGGCGATGTTTTTGACAAGCTGTTCGCGTTCTTTTTCTTCGCGCTTGCGTTGCGCGTCTTCCTGGGCTTTGGGAAGATGCAGCGCCAGGTCGAACTCGGGGCCGGAGCAGATGCCCGGCGCCCTGGGAGCGGCTTCGGCTTTCAGCTCCAGGTTCACGTTGGCCAGCTTGCGAATAGACTCGGCATTGCGCCGGGCCACCTCGAGCGCGGACCCGAGCGAATACAGCACACCTGCAACCTGCAGCTTGGGATCGAGCTTGGCTTCGGTGCGCAGTGTGCGGGCCACCGTCACGATCTCTTGCAAGATGCCGATTTCGCGCTCCGCTTCGGCGTCGGTTGCGTCCTCACGGAACTGCGGGTAACCGGCCAGCGCGATCGATCGCGGACGCGTGCTGCGATCGATTGCCAGCCGCTGCCACAGCTCCTCGGTGAGAAACGGCATCGCCGGATGCAACAGCCGCAGCGCGGTTTCAAATGCCGCCAGCGCATTGCGCCAGCCCGGCGTTAGGCCTGAATTCTCGTGGAATTCGAGCTTCTTCAGCTCCAGGTACCAATCGCAGAATTCGTGCCAGAAGAAGTGCCACAGCGTCTGCGCTGCCTCGTGGTAGCGATAGGTTTCGATAGAGCGGTTGGCCTGCGCGGCGCAAGCGTTCAGACGGCTGAAAATCCAACGGTCCTCGATCGGCACCGCGCCGGTTGCGGGGTCGGCCTCCGGGCGGAATTCTTCCAGCTTCGCGGGCAGCCAGGGCTCGACTCCGCAGTATTCCATCTTGCCCAGCAGAAACCGCGCGGCGTTCCAGATTTTGTTGGCGAAGGCGCGCGAGCTTTCCATGCGCTCCTCGGTGAGCACGATATCGGTGCCCGGCGCAGCGCCTTGCAGCAGCGCCATGCGCACCGCGTCGGTGCCGTATTTTTCCGTCACGATCAGCGGGTCAATGGTGTTGCCGCGAGTCTTCGACATCTTCTGCCGCTCGGCGTCGCGCACCAAGCCGTGGATGTAGACCTGCCGGAATGGCACGTCGCCCATAAACTCGATGCCCAGCATCGCCATCCGCGCCACCCAGAAGAAGAGAATGTCGAAGCCAGTGATCAGCAGTGAGGTGGGATAGAAAGCTCTGAGATCCTCGGTCTGGTCCGGCCAGCCGAGCGTAGAAAACGGCCAGAGGCCGGAGCTGAACCAGGTGTCTAGCACGTCGGTATCCTGCTCCAGGCTGGCCGAACCGCAGCGGTCGCACGTTGCGGGAGCTTCCCGCGCCACGATGATTTCGTGGCACTCCTGGCAGTGCCAGGCAGGGACGCGATGGCCCCACCAGAGCTGCCGCGAGATGCACCAGTCGCGGATGTTGTACATCCACTCGAAGTAAGTCTTGCTCCAATTGGCGGGGATGAAAACGATGCGGCCGGTTTCCACCGCCTCTATGGCCTTTTCGGCCAGCGGCTTGGTCTTGACGAACCACTGCGTGGAGACCAGCGGCTCGACAATCGTCCCGCAGCGCGCGCATTTGCCGATATTCAACGGGTAGTCTTCGGTTTTGACGAGCGCGCCCAGCGCCCTGAGATCGGCCAACACTTGCTTGCGGGCTTCGAAGCGATCCATACCCGCATACCTGCCGCCTTCGGCAGTAATGACACCGTCTTCGCCGATCACCTGGATCTTGGCCAGGTTGTGGCGGCGGCCGGCTTCGAAATCGTTGGGGTCGTGCGCGGGAGTGACCTTTACCACGCCGGTGCCGAATTCGGGATCGGCGAGCTCATCCAGGATCACCGGAATCTCGCGCTCCATCAAGGGCAAATCGACGGTGCGGCCATGCAGGTCGTGGTAGCGTTCGTCCTTCGGATTGATCGCGACAGCGGTATCGCCCAGCATGGTTTCCGGGCGCGTGGTGGCCACCGTGACGAAGCGGCCGGGCAGGCCGTGCACAGGGTAGCGCAGGTGCCACATGTGGCCTTGCACGTCGGCGTGCGCCACTTCCAGGTCGGACAGCGCGGTGCGGCAGCGCGGGCACCGGTTGACCATATACTCGCCGCGATAGATGAGGCCCTTTTCGTACAGCCGCACGAAGACTTCGCGCACCGCGCGCGACAGGCCGGGGTCGAGCGTGAACCGCTCGCGCGACCAATCGCAGCTTGCGCCCATGCGGATCATCTGCCGCTTGATGTTGTCGCCGTATTCGGCCTTCCATTCCCAGACGCGCTTCTCGAAGGCCTCGCGGCCCAGGTCCTGGCGGCGAATCCCCTCTTCGGCCAGTTTGCGCTCCACCACCATTTGGGTGGCGATGCCGGCGTGGTCGGTGCCCGGCAGCCACAGCGTGTTCTCGCCCAGCATGCGGTGCCAGCGGATGGTGACGTCGATTTCGGTGTGCTCCAGCATGTGGCCGATGTGCAGCGATCCGGTCACGTTGGGCGGCGGAATGACGAGGGAAAACGAGCGCGCCGCGGACGTTCCGGCAGCGCCAAAGATGCCGGAATCGATCCACCACTGCGCCCAATGCGGCTCGAACCGTTGGGGCTCGTACACCTTTTCAATTTGCATGGGAATGTACTAATATAACGCGCTTGGCCCGCGTGACTGCCCGACTAGGTGGGGCAGGCGCTTTCGCCTGCCAACAGTTATGTCGCAATCCGCTCAGAACACCGCGAAACAGAATACCTGGTTCGATCCGCTGGCCAGCAGCGCATACTCGCCCGGGTTCAGCCCGTTGTAAGGCTCAATTCTGGAGAGCGTATCCCCGAGTTTGGTCACCTCGATGCGGATTGGCTCCCCGTTCCTTTGCGCCGCAAATTCGCGATGGCCGTCCTTCGATTCCATCCGGAACAACTGCAGGTTTTCCGGGTTGATCCTGCCGCTCTGGAAGAGCAGGATCGGCGCCGCCAGCGGCGTTCTTGCAGGCGAGTTCGCGCCATCGACTATGTACAGCGTGTCGTCCTTTTTCTTCTGCGTCTTCGCTTCCACCGCTTCGGTGGGCAGAAGTTTCTCGGCGTGTTTGATATAGGGCAGGTCCGGCTTCGGCGGCTTCGGCCCGTCATATTTCTGGGCAGTAGCCGCGCACGCCGCGACAATGATCGACAAGCACACCCGCAGCGACATGGCTGTGTAACATTTTACCGCCGGTCCGGCTTTCGATCCAGGCGGTTCAGGAGCGCGAGATCTTGCGGGCCTTGAGAAAGGACCCGATCCCGTACCACGCCATGATGGCGGTAGCTACCCCGGCTACAGCCGAGCGCATCGCGTCGTGCGACATCATGTAGTGCGCTGTGCGGAGGCCGAAAATCGCCCCAAATGATAGGAAAAGAAAGCCGATCATCTGATTCCAGAGGGCGTGAATGGGTTTCACGACGGCGGGCCCAACGTGTCGCAAGAATGCCACGCCATGTTGCCAGGTCACCTGCTTCCGCACCTTCCTATCGTAACAAAGCTGGCTGCCCTCTCCGCGCGCTGTTGTGTCCGGCTGATAAACTGCCGATAGAAGAAACGGTTCGAGCTTGTGAACCGGCCGGGCGTCTACTACAATCGAGTTGGGGTGGATGCTAGGCCTGTTAGCGGAAACGCCGGTCGTCTCCGGCGCGTCCGCTAGCTTTAGGAGTATCTGTGGACGAGCCATTGAAGCACCTCATGCAGGAACTGGGGAATGCCATCAACGATTCCCTCTCCGAGTCCGACCGGATCGCGGAGGCGATCGGCGAAATCAAGCGCGCCGGGTATGACGTGTTTCTGGTTTTGGAAGCGACCATCGGCTTCAATCGGCGGGACGAATCCGCCGACGAAGACGGCGAACTGGAAGAAAGCGAAGCGGAGGAACCCAAGCGCTTCGAGGCCACCGGCAAAATCAAGCTGACCACTCAGGATCATCGTTTCCTGCGCGCGCTGAAAATCGCCGTCGACGAGGAAAACCGGTAGAGCCGCAAAAGAAAAGCCGGGACGACTCTCGGCTCAGCGGAATTGACAGTCTGCGCCACGGTGTAGTTCCCGGTAAACGTCCCAGGTCTCGCGGACGGCTTTATCCCAGGTGAAAGTCTGCACGCGCGCTCTGCCGCGGCGCGCTAGCTCTTTTCTCAACTCTCTGTCGCTGGTCAGTTGCCGCAGTGCTGCGGCCAAAGCAGCGGTATCCTCGGGGTCCACCAGCAGCGCGGCATTACCGGCCACTTCCGGCAGCGCGGAACGATTCGAAGTCACTATGGCCGTGCCCGCCGCCATCGCTTCCAGCAGCGGCATACCGAAACCTTCGTCCAGCGACGGGAAAGCGAACACCGAGGCGCGCGCGTACCAGTCGGCCAGTTCCTCCGGAGTGACGTAGCCCGGCAACTCGATGCGGGCGCGCGCCGGGCTGCGTGCGATCCGCTCCAGAATCCCGGCCGCGCCGAAGCCGGCAGCGCCCGCCAGCACCAGCCTCCAGCCTTCGTCGAGCGACTCGAATGCCTCCACCAGGCGGGCGATGTTTTTGCGCGTCTGCAACGCCCCGACGTGCAGGATCAGGGGCTCGCGCGCGACATTTGGGAATGCGAGCCCGCGCGCGCCATGATGCACCACGCGCACACGCGCCTCGGGCACGCCCAGCAGCCCTACAACCTGACGCTTGGTGAATTCGGAAACCGCGATGATGGCGTCGGCGCGGCGCGCCGCGTCCCGCGCCTGGGCGGTGAAGCGGGTGCGAAATTCCGGCGTCGAATAATCGCCCGTCATCACGAAGAGGTCGTGAAAGGTGACCGCTGTCGCGGGCAGGCGCATCGCTGGCAGCCGCTGGTTCAGGCCATGGAACAGCGCAGCTCCGCGCGGCCCCAACGGCCGGATGAGCAGACGCCGCCGCGTGTTCGGCCTGCCGGCAAGCCCAGCCGCGCGAAAAAAGCGGTGCGGCCGCAGCCAGTACTCGAAGCGCACCTCGGGCCGCAGAGCTGCAAGCCCGGCCATCATTTCGCGTGAATACAGTCCGACCCCGCTAAGCTCCTCCCCAATGGCGTAGGTGGCGTCGAACGCGATTCTCAATCCAGTCCGTATTCTTTCATCTTTCGATACAGCGTGGTGCGGCCCATGCCGAGCAGCCGCGCAGTCCTGCCGCGTTCTCCGTTGGCGGCGGCCAGGGCGCGCTCGATGGCGTTCTTCTCGCTTTCCGTGATCGTGAATACAGGCGACTTCGGTCGCACCACGAATTCGCAGCCGGGTGCGTCCTCCTCCGCGACCGCGACCGCGGCCGACAGCCGTTTCAACTCCGCCAACCGGCTCTGATTCACCAACGCCGATGGCAGGGCGGCTTCGGGATGGTGGTCGGAATGCATCGCCGCCATGCGTTCGATGCCGTTCTTCAACTCCCGCACGTTGCCGGGCCAGTCGTATGCCTCCAGCCGGGCGCGCGTTTCCGGGCCAGGGTCGAACCAGGGCAAGCCGGCGGCGCGCGCTCTCTCCAGGAAGTGGTCGATCAGCAGCGGGATGTCCGCCTTGCGGTCGCGCAGCGGCGGCAGCCGCATGGTGAACACGTTGAGACGGAAATAGAGGTCCTCGCGGAAGCGGCCTTTGGCAATCTCGGCTTTCAAGTCGCGATGCGTCGCGGCAATGATGCGCAGGTCCACTGTCCGCCATTGCAGCGCGCCCACCGCGCGGAATTGGCGCTCCTGAATCAACCGCAGCAGTTTGACCTGCATCTCCAGCGGCAGGTCGCCGATCTCGTCGAAGAACGCCGTCCCGCCGTCGGCCATCTCCACCAGCCCCTTCTTGTTCTCCTGCGCGCCGCTGAACGACCCCTTTACATGGCCGAAGAGGTCGCTTTCCACCAGGGTGCCCACCAGGGAACCGCAGTCGATGGGCACGAACTGGCCGAGCGGGTTGGCGTCGTGGATGGCGCGCGCTACCACCTCCTTGCCGGTGCCGCTTTCGCCCAGCAGCAGCACCGGCAGCCGGTTGCGGGACGCCTTTTCGATCAGGCGGCGAAGATTGTCGATTACGGGCGTCTGGCCCACTATGGGCTGGGCTGCGCCCGGCACGGCCCGGTTCATGAAGTCACTTCTAACCTGCGAGGAATAAGAGGCTCCCGAGGAGCGCTATTCAAAATCTAGTCGCACCACGAAGCCGTTTTTCTCACCCGATTCGGCATGAATGCGTTCGGCAAGGGCGCCGGCGGCGTCCGGGGTCGCCTCCGTGCCCACCAGCACGCGCCACACGTCCGGATTGCCATGCCGCAGCACCACGCGAGCCGCGCCATAGAGGGCGGCCATGGCATCGCGCAACCGATCCGCGTTGTCGCGGCTGCGGAACGCTCCCACCTGCACGGCGAAGATTGCCGGCTCCATGGTCTGCGGCAGGCGGATCACTTCCAGCCGCACCGGTCCCACCCCGGGACCCAGCAGGTCGATCGAACGCGCCGCCGCGTGCGACAAGTCGATGATCCGCCCATCCACGAATGGTCCCCGGTCGATGATGCGCACGTCCACTGTCTTTGAGTTGGAAGCGTTCATCACCCGCACCCAGGTATTGAACGGCAGCGTGCGGTGCGCCGCCACCAGGGTTTCCATGTCGTAGATTTCGCCGTCGGCCGCCGCGCGCCCATGGTACGGATGCCCGTACCAACTGGCGAGCCCGGTTTCCGTATCCCCAATCTTGGGCGCTGGCGCCGGTGCGGTCGGCGGAGCAGGCGTCCTCGCGTGCTTCTTGTGAGCGCACCCGCTGAACAGGGCGGCAGCCAGCGCCAGCGCCAGAATGCCGTTGCGCATGCACTCGTGCGTGCCGCGTCGAGATTCTTCTCGACACTTCTTTTCCGGGCGTCGCCCTGCGTCGGCAGGAGTGCCGACGCGGCACGCACGAGTTTGTGCGCCACATCCGTCCGTCAGACGCTGTGCGGTCATTTTATGCTAACGAAATCAGACCTCTACCATTTTTACACCAGCTCAAAGCTGTCGCCCGGCGTGGGCGTCACGGTTTCCAGGCCGTAATGGGAGTGAAGGTGCTTGGCGAACGCTGCCGATTGCTGCGGCTCGCCGTGCACCAGGAAGACCTTCTTCAGCGATGGCGCCATGGGCCGGATCCAGGCGAGCAACTCGTTGTAGTCGGCGTGAGCGCTCAATTCATCCAGGCTGGCGATGTCGGCGCGCACCCGCATCGGCTCGCCGAAGATGTTCACCTCCGGCCATTTTTCGATCAGCTTCCGCCCCAGCGTGTTCTGCGCCTGAAAGCCGGTGATGAGGACGGTGTTGCGCGGGTCTTCGATGTTGTTGCGCAGGTGGTGCAAGATGCGCCCCGCCTCGCACATTCCCGAGGCCGAGATCACCACGAAGGGGCCGTGCAGGTCGTTCAGCTTCTTCGATTCGGACGCCTCGCGCACGTATTGCAGGCGCGAGAAACCGAATGGGTCCTCGCTGTGGAGCAGGTACTGGCGCGTCTCTTCGTTGAAGCACTCCGGGTGGTCCCTGTGTACCTGGGTAACATTGAGCGCCAACGGGCTGTCGACGAAGATCGGGATGCCTGGGATGCGCTGCTGGTTGGTGAGCTGGTGCAGCAGCAGCACCAGTTGCTGGGTGCGGCCCACCGCGAAGGCGGGAACGATGATGCGGCCGCCGCGCCGCGCCGTCCGGTTGACGATATCGGCCAACTTGTTTTCCACGTGGCTGACATCCTTGTGCAAACGCCCGCCATAAGTGCTTTCGACGATCAGGTAGTCGGCCGCGGGCATCGCTTCCGGATCGCGAATGATGGGCAGATTCGGCCGGCCCACGTCGCCGGAAAATACCAGCCGCACGTGCGCGCCGTTTTCGTTCTCGTGCAAGATCACGCTCGAGGAACCCAGAATGTGGCCGGCATCGTACGGAATGTAGCTGAGATGCGAGCCCAGGATTTGCGGTTGGTGGTAGGGCACCGGCTGGAACAGCGGCAGGGTGCGCTCGGCATCCTCGGTCGTGTAGAGCGGCACCACGTGCCCGTTTTCCAGGCCGATCGACTTGCGGTGCTCCCGGCGCTTATTCAAAAACTCCGCGTCTTTTTCCTGAATGTGAGCCGTGTCGCGCAACATCCAGTTGCAGAGGTCGACGGTCGCCGGAGTCGCGTAGATCGGCCCGTTGAAACCGTTCCTCACCAGCATGGGCAGCTTGCCGCTGTGGTCGATGTGCGCGTGCGAGAGGACTACCGCATCGATCGATGAGCCGGCGACGGGTAAGTGGCGATTCTTTTCGTCCGCTTCCTTGCGGCGCCCCTGAAAGAGCCCGCAATCGAGCGCGTACGCCCGGCCGCCCGATTCCACCACGTGCATCGAGCCGGTGACCGTCCCCGCCGCGCCCCAGAATGTGACCTTCACCGGCCTACCGCCCGATCGCCCATTGGTGCCTCCAAAAAGCTTGATAGTAGCGCAATTGGAGGCGTGAATATGGCCGGCTTGCCAGTCTGGACGCGTGCGTGCTCTCGCATCGTGAAACTTCTAAATCGATTTACAGCGCGCAGCGAGGAGGCCCGTGGCCGCTGTAATGTCGATGTCCGCGATGAGCAACCCTTCCTTGCCGTACGGCTGGTAGCAAAGCAGCGTCCCGTCGGGCCGCGCAACAGCCGAAGTGGTCGGCGATCCAGCGCTTGCGACGTTTACAGTTGCGAAATAGCAAGTGTTCTCAGCGGCGCGACACAGAACCGCCTTCTCATGGAATGAGTTTGCGGGATCGGCAAAACTCGAGGGCGCATAACCGCCACGCTCGGCTTCGTGGAAATGCGGGTGGAACACGATATGTGCTCCGTGCCGTACGGCCCAGCGAACCGTTTCAGGATAGCGCCAGCCCTCGTGGCAGATCGCGATGCCAAATGTCAGGGGGCCGGTTTGGAAAACCCGCCTGCCACATCCGGGCGAATAGGTGCGTTCCTCGGAAGGATCGAGTTGGACTTTGTCTTGGAATCCAGCCACGGTTCCGTCTCGATGGATGACCAGTGCGGTGATCAACAGGGCGTTATCGACGACGCGTTCGGTGCCGAGAACAACCGCGAGCTCTGCCTTCGCGGCGGTCACTGCAATCGCGGACCAGGCGCGTTCGAGGAAAACGGGGTCGGGGGGCGGCGGCGCCTTGCCCATTCCCCGGTAGCCGGGAATGAAGCACTCGGGAAAACAGATGATGCCGGCGCGCTCTGTGGACGCTTGCGAGATAGCTTGTTCGGCCAGCGCGACCGACTCCTCGGGGGTCGCCGGGTACCGGATGTTGGCAAGCGCGATTCGAAACGTATTCATTTGGGAATCCCCAATTCTATCGCTTCGCGATTTCCACATACCATTCCCCTGGGGCAGGGTCTAAACTCGGGTGCAGAGGAATACACTGGAGGTGACAGAAACCAGGGACGGCCTTCAGTGATACGCGAGCCTCGCTTGATCGATGTCGATGCGACCAGCTTCGACACGCTGCCGTGCTGTGGGATAAAGAGCCCCACTCATCCGGGCCGCCGGCAGAAACACTGCTGGCTGCAAGCGAACGCCAAGTTCGGTCTGCGGGCTAAGATGCTTCTTGCCCCGGACGGAGAACCGTGCGGCTACATCGAATACCTACCGGGCGAGTTCGCCTGGCGTGGTGTAGAAGCCAGTGGCTTCATGTTCATTCACTGTGTTTGGATTTTCCTCAAGCAGCATCAGCGAAAGGGCTGGGGGAGCGTAATGATCGAAGGCTGCTTGGACGATGCAAGAAAGGCCGGCATGCGCGGTGCCGCCGTGATGGTCCGGGACGGTCCATGGCTGGCCGACCGCCGCCTGTTCCTGGCAAACGGTTTCGAACCCATCGATACCGCGCCGCCGGACTACCAATTGCTTGTCCGAAAGTTCGATGGTGCCGCCGTCAACCCGGCTTTCAAGAAAGGTTGGGATCGGAAACTCGGGCAGTACAGCCGGGGGCTGACCATCATCCGCTCAAGCCAGTGCCCGCACATCGCGAAATTCGCGGCCGAAATCATTGAGACCGCGGAGAATGAGTACGGTATCAGGCCCACCGTGGTCGATCTCGAGTCGTGGAGCGATGCCCAGAATGCGCCAACCC
>Ga0181520_10003589_pt1 | contig 27055 bp, 15 predicted proteins | sample PEATcosm2014_Bin_29_FD_132451 | JGI IMG/M metagenome (GOLD analysis project Ga0181520, IMG submission 132451) | Peatland microbial communities from MTU Mesocosm Facility, Houghton, MI, USA - PEATcosm2014_Bin02_30_metaG | ecosystem: Environmental > Terrestrial > Soil > Wetlands > Peat | place...
TCCCTTCGAAGGCCCCCCTCGATCTCTATCAGGCCGAGTACAAGGGCGGCGTCAAGCTCTATGTGAAGCGCGTGTTCATCATGGACGACTCCCGCGAGCTACTGCCGCAGTACTTGCGCTTTGTGCGCGGCATTATCGACAGCGAAGACCTGCCGCTCAATGTGAGCCGCGAGATTCTCCAGCAGAATCGCGTGCTGGCCAGCATCCGCACCGCCAGCGTGAAAAAGATTCTCTCCGAGCTGAAGAACATCGCCGCCAACCAGCCCGAGCAGTACTTGAAGTTCATTGCCGAGTTCAACCGGCCGCTGAAGGAAGGCCTTTACGGCGATTTTGCGAACCGCGAAACACTGCTCGAACTGGTCCGCTTCAAATCCACCAGGGTGGAGGGCGTCACCGGCCTGGCGGATGTGAAGCAGCGCATGAAGGATGGGCAGAAGAGCATCTACTACATCACCGGGGGCAGCGAGTCTCTGCTTCGCACCTCGCCTCTGCTGGAGATTTACAAAAAGAAAGAGATCGAAGTACTCATCCTCGACGACGAGTTCGACGAGATCGTCTTTGCGGGTATCGATAAATATGGCGAGATCGACCTAAAATCCGTCAACAAATCGGCCACTAGCGAAGACTTGAAGGACGCAGCCGAACCAGACCAGGGTGAAGCTCTCAAACCGCTGCTCGACAAGTTGAAAGCCACGCTCGGCGATCGTGTCAAGGATGTGCGTGCTTCCGTGCGGCTGGCCGATAGTCCCTCGTGCATCGTCAGCGACGAGGAAGAGCCGTCGCTGCAGATGCAGCAGATGCTGCGCGCCATGGGTCAGGCGAACGTTCCCGCGCCCAAGCCCACTCTGGAGATCAATCCCGATCACGAGATTGTGAAGAAGCTGCTGGCGCGCCCGGACGACGATCTGTCGCAGGACGCTGCATGGCTTCTTCTGGATCAGGCACTGCTCATGGAGGGCGTGCCGCTGCAGGACCCCGCTCTTTTTGTGAAACGCCTCAACCGGGTTCTGAGCCAATCCATTTAATAGCCGTCTCGCGCGGCTGCAGGCAAGTGCAGCCGCGCTGCAGTGTTATTCTTGCGGCGATAGACACCGACGCAAGTGTCGAGCCGCTGCAGTTCCCGTTGGCGAGCGCGTAGCGGCGGCGTGCGGTGGAATCCTGGCTTGAGAGCAGAGCGGAAAGGACGCGACCGTGAGCGAATTGACACACCTCGACAATGAGGGTCTGCCTCGCATGGTAGACGTCAGCAGCAAGCAGGAAACGCTTCGTCAGGCCGAAGCTGAAGCTGTGCTCTGGGTGGGCAGCGAAGTCATGAAAACGATCCGCGATGGCCGCACGCCCAAGGGTAACATTTTCGAAACGGCGCGCATCGCGGGTGTAATGGGAGCCAAACGCACGTCCGACTTGATTCCTCTCTGCCATCCGCTCAACATCACCCACGCATCGGTCGACATGGAATTGTTAGACGACCGGATCGTGATCCACTCCAGCGTCAGGACGCGCGGATCAACCGGCGTGGAGATGGAGGCGCTCACCGCGGCATCGGTCGCCGGGTTGACCTTGTACGACATGCTCAAAGCTCTCTCGAAAGAGATGCGCATCGACGGACTCAGGCTCCTTGCCAAGTCCGGAGGGCGCAGCGGCAATTACCGCGCGGAGACATCCCATGGCTGATGGAATGCTGCTGCACGTGTGCCTCTCCGAGGAAAAAGGAGGAGCCAAACACGAGGCGCCCTCGATCTCGGTTCGGGTTGAGCAGGGAGTGCAAGGAGACGCCCATGCCGGCAGTTTGCATCGTCAGGTCAGCTTGCTCGCTCGCGCTGGTATCGATTTCGCGCGCGCCAAGCAAGAGGATCTGCAACCTGGCGCATTCGGTGAAAATCTCGTAATCGACGGTCTTGATTGCAATGACCTCGGAGTTGGCACGCAACTCAGAATTGGACCCGTCCTGCTGGAGCTGACGCAGATCGGCAAACTCTGCCACGCGCGAAGCACCGTCGAATCGTCAACAAGAGATTGCCTCATGTCGCGCATTGGATTGTTTGCGCGCGTTCTCGAAGGCGGTGTGCTCCATGCTGGATTGCAGGTTGAGATCGTACAAAGGGTTGCGCGTTCCACGATCCAGGCGGCAGTCATCACGGTTTCGGACCGTTGCGCCAACGGCGTCCTGCTTGACACCGCTGGGCCGGCGGTAGCGGGACTGCTCGAAAGCGAACTCCACGCGCGCATTGCCTGGGCCGGGGTGGTTCCCGATGAGGCTGGCCGGATCGCGGCGAAGTTGAAGGAGCTGTGCGACTGCCTCGTCGATCTGGTGATCACTGCTGGCGGCACGGGGATCTCGCCACGCGACGTTACACCGGAAGCCACACTGTCGCTTATCGACCGCGAGGTGCCTGGACTTGCAGAGGCGATGCGCGCAGCCTCGGCACAGAGGACGCCCAACGCGCTGCTTTCGCGCGCAATTACTGGAATTCGGCACAAGACCTTGATCGTGAACCTGCCGGGAAGCCGAGAAGCCGCAACCGAGAACCTTCAGGCAGTTCTGGCCGCGCTGCCTCATGCGGTGCGGATGTTGCGTGGCGAAACCGGACATCCCGAACAGGACGAGGGCCGCTCGGCCTCCATCGACTCGGCAAACGGACCGAATGACCTTATACGCCCGCCTTCCCTCAGGGGCTAAAGCGCGGAATGATTCTGACGCATTTGCAGCATCCTTGAAGTCGAACCCCTTCAAGCCAATCATGATGCGTTCGGAGTCATCATGGGATTGCCCTGGCCAGACAGCGGATGTTGAGCCCGACAGCACCTGCCTTTGCTAACATTTGGCCGTGGCTCCGGGATCAAGGAAAGAGGCGGCAGACCAGTTGGCTGCTCTTCGCGCCAAAGTGATTTCGAAGGGATAAACTGAGATCCATCTGTAGGGCAGTTGGCATCAGGCTCAATGCGCGTCCAGCTGTACTGCTACCCTGATGACTTCTTGAATGATCGGGCATGATAGCCAGGTATTTCAACCAGACACGAGGAGGAGTTCCGATGGCTGATAGCAAATTGACAACAGGACGCAACCAGGGGCGGCGTGAATTTCTAAAGGCTGGCGGCGTTGTGACAGCGGCATTGATGACCCCAGCGGCCTTTGCCGATTCACCGGCAAGGAATCTGCCTGGGTTGCCCTCTAACCCAAGGACGCCAATGGCGATGCCGACGCGCAACCTGGGCAAGACTGGATACAAGGTAGGCGTCTTCTCCCTGGGCGGGCAGGCGGCGCTCGAGCATGCCAACAACTTCGATGTCGCAGTGCCGATCGTTGAGCGTGCGCTCGACCTGGGAGTAAATTACATCGACACCTCGTCGATCTACGGCGGGCCGGAGCGGTGGAGCGAGCAGTACGTCGGCAAGGTGATGGCGAAGCGGCGCAACGAGGCCTTTCTGGCGACCAAAACCAAGGAACGGACACGCGAAGATTCGATGCGCATGATCGAGAAGTCGCTGCAACTGTTGCAGACCGACCACATCGATCTGTGGCAGTTGCACGATATCGGGACGATGTATGACGTTGAGCAGATCTTTGCCAAGGGCGGGGCCATGGAAGCGCTGGTGGAGATGCAGCAGCAAAAGGTGGTACGGCACCTGGGCATCACCGGGCACTACCGGCCCGAAGCTCTGATGGAGTGCATCCACCGCTACCCGTTTGACACCGTCCTGATGGCCATGAACGCGGCCGACCCGCATCACTTTAGCTTTAACGAAAAGTTGCTGCCGTTGGCGGTGGAAAAGCAGATGGGGATTATCGGCATGAAGATTCCCGGCCGCGGGCGGATTCTTTCGACCTGGACGCCGCCGCCCATCGAAGAACAGAAACACTCCTGGGAGGGTATGACCTTGCAGACGGACAAACCCGGCACGCTCAAGATGCGCGAAGCACTCTACTATGTCCTGTCGCGTCCGGTGAGCACCGTCATCATAGGCTGCGACTCGATCGCGCAGCTTGAAGAGAACGTGCAGTTGGCGCGAGAGTTTACGCCCATCAGCGACGCGCAACAGGCAGAGTTGGTGGCGCGGGCGGAGCCGTGCTCCAAGCCATCGCTCTTCTTCCGTTTCTACGAACGCCCGTAAAGCAGCGATTGAAGTGCGCGCGGGTTACCAGCGCACGCCCCGTTCAATGCAGCGTGCGCTGGATGGGTCCGATGGACTCTTCGAGAAGAAAACTGAAGCAGGCCAGATTCGCGCCGTAATTGCACCAGGTCTCTAGCGGCGTGATTTCGCACTTGGGTAGTTCCTTTCCCAGGTCCCAATATCGGGATCTGGGGCGCACGGTCATGCCCTTTCAAATCGATTGCTCTGTCTGATTCACAATCTTCATGCGATTCCCCAGGGAAATGGTGCGGGCCGGAATCGTCTGCTGGAGCTTAAGATACCGTTATCATCAATTCAATTCGCGGCGCGAGGGTGCGCCGGTAAAGAAGGGGAACGAATGGCAGCGTCGCGACGGGAATTCTTGAGGACAACGGCAGTCGTGGGGGCCGGGATGGCAATCGAGGGACTGCCGGCATGGGCACAGCCCGCGGCATCCAGTGAATCCGCGCCTGTCGCGGCCGGCGGAGCAACGCAGGCCCTGAGCACGGCATCGGAGACCCGCGGCTTGGGCGTCTATCCCGGCGCTCCCGCGGACTATTTTGGCCCTGAGCTTTTTCCCGACAGCACAACTTATCGCAACCTGGCGTTGCTTCGTCCTGCCTATCACTCCAGCAGCTATGACTACAACCTGACAGCGCAGCTCGTTACCGATGGCATCCGCGAGACGCGCATGCCGGAATGGGTGGTTGTAACCGAGGGCCAACGCGGGATTCTTCCCAAAGAGTTACGTGAGGACCCCCTGGACCACGCGAACCTGCACATGCTGGAGATGCGCGGCGAGCCGGCCACACTGACCATCGAGTTGGGCGGAGGAGGAGAAGCGCCCGAGGTGGATCGTGTCCAGTTGTCGGTAATTGCGCCGGACAACCTGCGGGCGGAGTCGCTGCGCTTCGCAGTCATTGTTTCAGACGACGGCCGCGCTTGGGAGAAAGCGGGCGAAACCGTTGGGGCAGAACCTGCATCGCTTGAAGGATGTCCGCCGGGCTTCGCGCAGCCGGGACGGTATTTCCGGCCCTGGGTTGTCTTTTCGCAGGCTTTGCGCAAGCGTTTCCATCGCTTTGAACTGGATTCGGCGGGGGCTACCGGAGAACATGAGGCAACATGGCGGCTGGCGCAAATCGCTTTCCATCGCGGCAAGAAAAGGGTGAATATCGGCGGACCCTACAGTTTTACCAGCGCATGGCGCAGCGCGGGACTGGGCGAGGAGTGGGTGTGCGTTGATTTGGGTGCTCGCTGCACCTTTGACCGCGTGAAGCTCTACTGGATTGCGCGCGCCGCCGAGGGTGCGATTCAAACTTCAGAGGACGGTGTGGCTTGGCGCTCGCTAGCTTCCATCGAAGGAGGAAGCGGGCTCGATGACGATGTGCGGATTCAACCCGCTGCCGAGGGCCGGTATGTTCGGGTGCTGATGACCCGGCCGAGCTCGCCCAATGGCTACATCCTCAGCGAGCTGGAGGTGTACGGGCGCGGAGGATTCATCGCGCGGCCGAGGCCCATGCCTGAGGCAAACGACGGAACACTCCCGATCGCCGGAGGAGGGTGGCGGGTGCAGCGCGCAAGCCTCGTGCGCGATGGCGGAGAGGCTCTTTCGAAGAGGGGTTTTGCCGATTCCGAGTGGCTTGTTGCTACGGTGCCTGGGACGGTACTGACTTCCTATCTGAATGCTGGCGCGATTCCCGATCCCAACTTCGGCGAGAATCAATTGCATATTTCGGACTCCTATTTCTGCTCGGATTTCTGGTACCGCACAGAGTTCGATGCGCCGTCTGTGGATGCGCAGCAGAAGGCATGGCTCAACTTCGGCGGCGTGAACTGGAAGGCCGAGGTTTACCTGAACGGCGAAAAGCTGGGACGGATCGAAGGAGGCTTTCTGCGTGGGCGTTTTGACGTGACGGCAAAGCTTCTGCCCGGAAGGACGAACGCACTGGCGGTAAAGATTGAGGCCAATGAAACTCCGGGAAGCACCAAGCAGAAGACGCTGGAAAACGTGGGACACAACGGCGGCGCACTTGGTGCAGACAACCCAACCTACCATGCATCGATTGGGTGGGACTGGATCCCAACAATTAGAGGACGGAATACAGGAATATGGGGTGCGGTGACGCTTGAAGTTACCGGCAACGTAACAATTGAGAACCCTTATGCCTGGAGCAAGCTTCCGCTGCCGGATACATCCAGCGCCGAAGTCTACCTGGAGACGGAGTTAGTGAATCATCAGGCAAAGCCCTTCAAAGGCATGCTGCGTGCGCGTTTCGGAGATATACATTTGCAGCTTCCCGTGGTGCTGAGCGCGGGCGAGCGCAAGACGGTGCGCATGGACCCAGCGACACACGAGGCGATGAAGTTGAACGCACCGCGGCTTTGGTGGCCCGCGGGCTACGGCGAGCCTTACCTCTACGAGGTGGTGTTCAGCTTAGAGGCCGGCGGCAAGAGGCTGGACAGCAAGGCGATGAAGTTCGGTGTGCGGCAGATGACCTGGAGTGAAGAAGGCGGCGATCTGCGGCTTTGGGTGAATGGACGGCGATTCATTGCTCGAGGCGGCAACTGGGGCTTTGGCGAATCGATGCTTCGTTACAGGGGGCGCGAATACGATGCGGCCGTACGCTACCACCGCGAAATGAACTTCACCATGATCCGCAACTGGGTGGGGCAGATTGGCGACGACGCCTTCTGGGAAGCATGCGACCGGCACGGCATCATGGTGTGGCAGGATTTCTGGCTGGCCAATCCATGGGACGGTCCAGACCCCGACGACAATGCGATGTTCCTCAACAACGTGAGGGACTTTGTGCTGCGCATCCGCAACCATCCCTCCATTGGGCTGTACTGCGGACGGAACGAAGGCTTTCCACCGAAGGTGCTGGAGGAAGGTATCCGCAAGATCCTGGGCGAATGCCATGCAGGAATCCACTACATTCCAAGCTCAGCGGACCAGGTGGTGAGCGGCCATGGGCCGTACCATGCAATGCCGTCAAGTTTCTATTTCCGCGCAGCGGATAAGAAGCTGCACAGCGAAGTCGGCGCTCCAACCATCCCGCCGATCGAAAGCGTGCGCATGATGATGAGCGAACAGGCGCTCTGGCCGCAATCGCTTTCGTGGGGCCTGCACGACTTCTGCCTCCAGGGCGCGCAGGGCGGCGCCAGTTTCCGCGCGACCATCGACAACGGCTACGGTGGCGCGGAAAACGCGGAAGAGTGGCTGAGGCTGGCGCAGTTTGTGAATTACGATGCCTACCGCGCAATATTCGAAGCGCAGAGCCGTTATCGCATGGGCGCCTTGCTGTGGATGAGCCATTCATGCTGGCCCTCGTTTGTATGGCAAACCTACGATTATTACTTCGAGCCTACGGCAGCATACTTCGGATGCAAAAAAGGCTCTGAACCGCTGCACATCCAGTGGAACTGCCAGGAGGAGACGATTGAGGTTGTCAACTATAGCGCGGGGAACCAAAGTGGCCTCCTGGCCGAAGTCGAGGTGTTGAACCTGGACGGAAAACGTATTGATCTGAAGACGGCTGCGGTAGAGAGCCGTGAAGACTCGACCGCAAGCTGCATCCGGATGCGATATCCAACGGGGCTGACGCCTGTGCATTTCCTGCGGCTGCGGTTGCTACGTGGCGAGGAGGCGCTCTCAAGCAACTTCTACCTGCGGGGAATCCAGGAAGGCGACTTCCGCGCCATTCGCGAACTGCCGAAGGCCAGCGTAAAAGCGGCGACCAAGGTGGAGCAGAAAGATGAGCACTGGCTGCTGACCACCGAAGTGCGCAACGATTCAAGATGGCCGGCATTGATGGTGCGGCTGAAGGCTGTGCGGGAGAAGAGCGGCGACCGGATCCTGCCGGCGATCTATTCCGACAACTACATCGCCCTGATGCCGGGTGAGAGCCGGAGCATAACGACAGAGGTGAACGTGGGGGACGCACGCGCAGAAAGGCCAGCGATCGTGGTGGCCTAGCATGCAGATTCTGGCCCTCTGTTCCCAAACTATTGTGATCCTTGCGGCCGCGACTGCACCCCGTCGCGATGCCGCCATCTGTCCATAACTGCAGGCTAGCAGGGTGACAGGCGGTCAGCCAGTTTGACCCCAGCCTACCGGTATCTGTAGACACCCCTACCCGCCGATATGCGAGAATTGGCGTTCATACGGAGAGTCAATGAAATCGAACTCCATCAGCCGCAGGGATTTTGTACGCCTGAGCGCAGGAGCAGTTGCCGCCACTTCAGTCGCGGGCAACTTGGCCGCCAGTCCGATGAAACTGCCCATCGGGCTTCAACTTTACAGCGTACGCGAACTGCTGCCCATAGACTTTAACGGCACCCTGGCAAAGTTGCGCGCGGCAGGCTACACCGAAGTCGAGGCTGCCGGCTACTACGGCCGCACCGCCCCGGAGTTCCGCCATGCAATGGACCTGGCTGGCCTGCGCTGCATCAGCACTCACCATCCCCTGGGCATTTTGCTCAAACAGCAGGACGAGCTGATCGAGTATGGGCATCGGCTGGGCCTCGAATACATCGTCTGCCCCTCGCCGGTGCGCCGCGTCCCTGACGCAAAAGGTCCGCTAACTTTGGACGACTGGCGGTGGGTCGCGGACCAGTTGAACCGCATCGGTGCGAAAGTGAAAGAAGCCGGAATGATCTTCGGCTATCACAATCATGGCCCTGAGTTCGGCTCTGAAAGCGGCGTCGTTTTCTACGACGAGTTATTGCGGCTCACCGATCCAAACCTCGTGGTTTTCGAACTGGATTGCGGCTGGGCAGCCTCCGCCGTGCGCAATCCGGTGGACTATCTGACGAAGTCGCCGGAGCGTTTCCCGCTGCTGCATGTGAAAGACATGGTGCGGGGCGCGAATGGAGAGTTTCACTCGACCGTGATGGGCCGGGGTGTGGTGAACTATCGCCCTATTTTGCGCGCCGCCAAGGGCCTGAAGCATTACTTCATCGAACAGGAAGAGTTCGACATGGACATCGTCGAAGCCATCCGCCTCGATGCCGAGTACATGCGCAAGCTCGAATTGTGAGGCGGACGTCGCAATGACCACCGGGCGCACTATCCTTGGCGTGTATGTCTTGCGCCAAGGATGCAGACCATCATTGTCAATGCTGACGCACCCTGCACCGCCAAAACAGTGTTCCATCCCCGGCATACTGAAACGCCGGATGGAACTAGAGTCGATCGGAGCCCATTTGTCCTGTTCAGTGAATGTGAGGTTGCCGCTCCCTGATGGTCGCATCAACTTGGGTCCACTGTCCTCGCCATACACCAACTCTGGTTCTGCAATATCCACTTCGCCACGACCGAGATAACATACTTGGCAGAACAGTGTGTAATGTATGAGCTGAACCGCAGGTGTCCAATGCAACGGGAGGAAAGCCGGACGGAACAATGCGCCTGAAGTTGATTTGTTGCCAGGTAATGACACGCGAGGCAGAAAACGTTCTCACGCGTACTCCCCACGAGGTCGAGGTGGAGTTGCTGCCCATGGGCCTGCACGATCTGGGCGGAGCGATGCGCCCCCATCTTCAGGAGCGGATTGACGCGGCCGATGCTGGGGGCTACGACGCCATTCTTCTGGGATATGCTCTCTGCGGCAAAGGGACGGAAGGCTTGAAAGCGGGCAAGATGCCCCTTGTGTTGCCCCGAGCGCACGATTGCATCGGCCTTTTGATGGGCAGCCGGCACCAGTATCTGCGCTACTTCGAAGAGCATCCCGGTGTCTATTACCGTTCTCCAGGATGGATCGAGTTTCAGACGGCGGGGCAAACCCTGGAACCGGCCAGTCCCTCGGGCGCCAACAAGATCGGAGAGCGGCGAACCTTGGAAGAGCTGATCGCCCAATATGGCGAGGAGAACGGAAAGTATCTCTTCGAACAGTTTGGCGCGTATCGCAATCACTACACCGGCCTGACCTATATATCGACCGGGGTGGACGGAGAAGAGGAGTTCCGGCACGCGGCGCAGGCCGAAGCGGAGCGCCAGAAGTGGGCGTTCGAAGAGTTTCCGGGATCGCTCACGCTGCTGGAGCGCCTGGTCAACGCAGACTGGAACGCGGAAGATTTCCTGGTAGTACCCCCAGGTGCATCGATTCTGGCTACGCTAGGGGATTCGATCGTGAAGGCGTCATGAACGAGGAGTGCGTTAGGATTCGCCTGGAGCCTTTGTCCGTGGAGGTAGAGATCCCTCGCGGAACGCCTCTGACTTCCGTCTTGGCGGTGCATGGCGTGGAGTTTCCCTGCGCGGGCGCTTCGGCATGTGGCGGATGCCGTGTCCGCGTGCTGTCGGGCACACTACCCGTCGGCAATGCGGATCGAAGAGTCTTTTCCGCATTGGAGCTGGCCGAAGGATGGCGGCTTGCCTGCCAGGCGCGCGCCGAAACGCCGCTGGTTCTTGATTGCGGCCAGTGGCACATGGATGTACTGGCGGGGAACCGCGAATTGACGGGCTCTGCACGCAGCGGTCTGGGAATTGCCATCGATCTGGGCACCACCACGATTGCGGCGCAAACCATTGACCTAGCGACCGGCAGCGTTCTCGCCATCGAGACGCTCCTCAATCCGCAGGCGCACTTCGGCGCGGACATCATGAGCAGAATCCAGGCGGTCCTGTCTGGAGCCGACCTGACCACGCCGATTCGGTTGGCTCTGGCCGGGATAATCGCTCAACTTGCCGCTGGACGCGCAGAGGAAGTTGTCGAAGTGGTTCTGGTGGGCAACACCGTCATGCACCACCTTTTTGCGGGGCTGGATGTGAAGCCTCTTTCGCATGTTCCTTTTCAATCGCCCCATCTGGAAGCGCAGCTATTCGCTCCGAGTGATTTGGGCTGGCCGCTGCCACCCTCCTGCCGCATTCGCATGGAGCGCTGCCTTGGCGGCTTTGTCGGGTCCGACATTCTGGCAGGGATTGTGGCCGTTGGCATGACGCACTCCGAGAAGCCGGTTGCACTGATCGATCTCGGCACCAACGGCGAGATCGTGATCGGTAGCCGCGACCGGATCGTCTGCGCCTCGACCGCGGCGGGACCGGCCTTCGAAGCTGGCTCCATTCGCATGGGGATGCGCGCTGCCACGGGAGCCATTGCGCACGTTGCCTTGGAGAATGGCGAGTTGCACGTAGTAACGGTCGGTGGTGTGCTGCCGCGCGGCATCTGCGGCAGCGGTTTGGTGGACGCGGCCGCGGTTGGATTGAAGTGTGGGGCAATCTTGCCTTCCGGGCGCATTGCCAATGGCGCGAAGACCTTCCCAGTCAGCGGTCCGGTGGTGCTTGCGCAGAGCGACATCCGGGAACTTCAACTGGCCAAGGCGGCCATTGCCTCCGGATTCAGGCTGCTGCTCACACACCTTGGCATGTGTGCCGGCGATCTCGAAAGCATCTATCTGGCGGGCGCATTCGGGAACTATGTAAGCGTGGAGAGCGCCATCGAAATCGGCTTGATCGAAGCTCCAGCAGAGATTGTGCGCACGGCAGGAAACACCGCATTGCACGGGGCGAAGCTGCTGCTGCTTTCGCCGGCTGCGCCGGATTGGCCGCAGGTGGAGCACCTGTCTCTTGCCTCCGAGCCAGATTTTGAAGACGAATATGTGGGCTGCATGGCCCTCTGCAAATGCGAAGACTCATGATGAAAACCCGCAGTGCATGGAAAACCAAGGAGTGAGAGAGCAATGTTTTTAGAAAGTGAAAACGCATCCCGCGAACGGCTGATCGCCTCGCTCAACCACCAGCAGCCCGACCGGATTCCGATTGATTTTGGGGGAACCTCCACCTCCGGCGTTCACGTCAGTTGCGTCGCGGCGTTGCGCGATCATTACGGCCTGGAAAAGCGGCCGGTCCGGGTTCATGAGCCTTTCCAGATGCTAGGCATGCTGGACGAGGATCTGCTGGATGCCATGGGTGTGGATGTGGTGGGCGCATTTGGACGCACCACCATGTTCGGATTCCCGGCAGAGGAATGGAAGCCCTGGAGACTGAATGGGCTAGAGATTCTGGTGCCCAAGGACTTCAGTACCACTGTCGATGCGCAGGGCAATACGCTGATTTATCCCGAAGGCGACCTGAACGCTCCGCCCAGCGGGCGCATGCCGAACGGCGGGTACTTCTTCGATTGCATCATCCGCCAGGAGTCTTTCGACGAAGAGAATCTCAATCCCGAAGACAATATGGAGGAGTTCGGCCCCATCTCGCAAGAGGATCTTGACCATCTGGCCCGCGTCACCAAAGCCGCGGCTGCCACCGGACGCGGCGTGATAGCGACACTGGGAGGACTCGCGCTAGGCGACATCGCGCTGGTGCCTGCGCCCAATTTGAAGCATCCCAAGGGAATCAGGGATGTGACCGAGTGGTATGTCTCCACCAGCAGCCGCCAGGATTACATCCACAAGATTTTCGCGCGCCAGTGTGAGATCGGCATCCAGAACCTGGAGAGAGTTTACGCCGCCATCGGGGACAGCGTGCAGGCGGTCTTCGTCTGCGGCACGGACTTTGGCACACAGAACTCCGCATTCTGCTCGGTCAAGACCTTCCAGAACCTTTACCTTCCTTACTACCGGCAGATCACCCACTGGATTCACGCCAACACCTCGTGGAAGACCTTTAAGCACTCCTGTGGCGCGGTCTGTAAGTTTCTTCCTTCCTTTGTCGATGCAGGCATCGACATTCTCAATCCCGTGCAGTGCTCGGCAACAGGCATGGATCCCGAGCAACTGAAGGCAACCTACGGAGATCGCATTACCTTTTGGGGCGGCGGCGTGGATACACAGCGTGTGCTGCCCTTCGGCACGCCCGCGGAAGTGCGCGAGCAGGTGCTGCGCCGTTGCGAGATCTTCGCACCTGGCGGAGGCTTCGTCTTCAACTCGATTCATAATGTGCAAGCAGCTACTCCGGCGGAGAACATTGTTGCCATGATCGATGCAGTGCACGAGTTCAACGGAAGAGGTTAAGGCGGAAGCAATCGCCCGTTCTGAAAGAAAGCAAATCGCCACCGTTCCGTTGCAGGGAGTGTTTGCCCATGTCGTTGTCAAAATCCATCAATCTTCGCTATGTTCTCTTTCTTGCTTGCACGGCCGCTTTGGGCGGCCTGCTCTTCGGCTTCGATATCGCGATCATCACCGGAGCGGGTCCATTCATCACACGCCGGTTCTCGCTAACCGACATCGGCTTGGGCTGGGCATTCAGTTCTCTGCTCTTCGGATGCGTGTTGGGGTGTTTCATTGCGGGCAGGCTCGCCGACCGCTACGGGCGCAAGAAGCTTCTGGTGATCGTTGCCGTGCTCTTCGCCGTCACGTCCATCGCTACTGCCCTGGCGGGAGATTTCTCTGCCTTTGTGACCGCGCGCTTTCTCGGCGGACTGGCCGTGGGCGCCGTCTCTCTGCTCTCGCCCATGTATGTGGCGGAAGTTTCCCCACCTTCCATCCGCGGTCGGATGGGAACCCTTTACCAACTATCAATTATGAGCGGCATTATCTTGTCCTACGGCATTAATTATCTTCTCCGCAATACAGGCACGAATAACTGGAGATGGATGTTTCTTACCGGAGTCGTGCCCTCCGCCGTCTTTCTGGTTTGCATATCGATTGCGCCCGAGTCGCCTCGCTTCATGGCCATGAAAGGCAGGCTGAAAGAGGCCTTTCTCCTGCTAGAACGAATTGGCGGAACAGAGAACGCGCACTGCGAGATCGGCGAAATCGAAGCTTCCTTGCAACAGGAGGTACGGAGTTGGCGCGCGCTGTTCCGGCCCGGGGTCAGCCGCGCGCTCGCTGTCGGTGCGGGCCTGGCCATTCTCATTCATGTCTCGGGGATCAACACCATCATCGACTATGCTCCCTCGATCTTTCAGTCAGCGGGCTGGAAGGTCGATAATGCCTTGGCCTCTACCTTTGTTGTAGGCGTCACGGAGTTCCTCTTCACCCTCGTCTCCTTCTGGATGATCGACCGATACGGGCGGAAGCCGCTGTACATCGCCGGATCGCTGGGGATGACTCTCTCACTTCTGGCATTGGTCGTTGCCGTGCTTTCCGGCCACTTTCACGGAAGTGTGGTCCTGGCTTGCATCCTGATTTATCTGGCGTTCTTTGCCGCCTGCATTGGACCTGTGTTCTGGACGCTGGTACCGGAGATCTTCCCCAACGATGTGCGCGGGATGGCCATGACGGTTCCCGTACTCGTTCAGTGGGTCGCCAATGCGATGGTGGTTCTTCTGTTTCCTTATGCCTTTCATGTCATCGGCAAAGCACTTACGTTTGGCTTCCTGGCCCTCATGGCCCTGAGTCAAGGGGTATTTACATGGCTTTACGTGCCGGAGACCAAGGGAAAGCGACTGGAAGAGATCGAGGAGTATTGGGAGGCCTCGCGCCGGCCCGCGGAGGCGGTTTCAACCCGGCTGCTCTGAACCACAAGGGAAATCGACCGTCAGTTCTGCCAACTCACGGTCGCTGTGCCCACGCCGGCGAGAGGAGCGGTGTAGCTGTGATTCGCACCTCCCTCCCAGGTGATCGAGCCGTCCCCATGCAGTACGAAGAACTTGTACTGCACTGCGGTTCCCGCTGGAACTGAGACCGTCAGCAGGCCGCTGCCCGCGGCTGGAATCAGGACGGGACCGATAGCACCATTCCAACTGGCAGCCCAGTTGCCTAACTCCGCCACGCTCCCAGAAAGCAGGATGACATCCGTGCTGGCCAACTGCGGTGTGCCGGCGACGTTGAAGTTGACCGGCGTCAATACCGACGTATTCACTGTGAATGGGGCAGCGTTGGAGGTTGCCGTGCCCTGCGTCACCGTAACCGTGGCGGATCCCGCGGGAAGCGCGGGAACCACCGCTGTAATCTGCCCATCGTTCCAATTGGTCACGGGCGCGGGCTGGGTTGAGGAACCTACCGCGAAGTTCACCGTTCCCATAGGTACGCTGAAACTGGCTCCACTGATCGTGACCGTTGCTCCGGGATTTGCTACTCGCGGTGTGACGGCGCCAACCGATGGTGGCACGCCGCCCTGAGAAACCCAGATAGAGACGCTGCGGATCGGCAAGGTAAAGTCCGTCACGGCGTTATTACTTCCGGCTGTTCCTGTTACCGTGATGCCTGTCCCGCCCATGGTCTGCGCAAGGTAGTCGCCATAGATTCCGGGAGGCAGAAAGGAATAGAGGCCGCCGATTGCCTGACTCGCGGTCGTACTCTTGTTGATCGCAACTAGCGCCACATTCGCGCCGAGCTTTCGCTCGTAGATATAGACATCGTCGTTGACCCAGCGCTGCTGCATCGTCCCGTAAGCAATTGCGGGATTCTCAGCACGGAGCGCCGCAAGATATTGGATCAGCAATACCGCGTCCGTCGAGTTGAAGCTGGTCATCGGATTGCGGTTATACGGATCCGTGCCGCCGGCGGTGTCGTTGTGCAGGTACTGCTCATCTCCGTAATAGAGCACAGGCACGCCACGACAGGTGAGGAGAAAGCTGATCGCCTGCTTCATCCCCATTCGATCCGCGCCCATCGTCATGATCCGGGCATTGTCTTGATTATCGAAGAAGGTCACCAGGTCGTTGGGTTGCGCAAACGGCTGCGCAGTGTTGCCGGGCGAGCCCGCATCCTCCAAAGTCAACTCATTATCGATTTCCGTGAAGCTTTTGTTGCTGCCAAAGACATCGGCAAGCTGGTAGTAGAGCGGGTAGTCCAACAGATTCATGCCGCTGTTGTTGGAGAACTTGACCGAGTCGGAGTACAGAGCATCTCCAGATCCCTCAGCCCACTCGCCGAAGATGAACGGTCGCATTGTGGCGGTCGGCAGGGTTGGCGATCCGCTCCAGTTGGCTATGGTGTTCTCGAGACTGTACTCCCATCCCCAGTTCACGTCCTTGACTGCATCGAATCGAAAGCCGTCTGCGCCGTGGACGAGAAACTGCGTCACTGCGGCTTTCAGATACTGATCGACCCACGGGTTGGTCTGGTCCAGGTCTGCAAGACCGTCGAGGGTGTAGTACTGCACCTGATAGCGGTCGCCGTAGTTGGCGATGTTCGGATTGTGATGATAGTACGGTGTTGCTCCCGTATCGGTGGAGTACGTGGTCACCGCCATCCCACTGCTGTAAAGCGATCCATCTTCCCCTGCGCCAATAGGGTTGGTGTGGTTGGCGACGAAATCGACGTAGACCCGGATCCCAATCGCATGCGCCGCGGTTACAAGATTGTCGAAGGCCGCCCAGGTGTTGGCGTCGTCTCCAAAATGTTCGCCAATCCGCATCATGTCGCGCGGCCAGTAGCCGTGGTATCCGGTCTCTCCGTTGTTCGCACCTGCATTGACGCGGATGTTGGCGACCGGCGGGGAGATCCAGATGCCAGCTACGCCCATCGACTTGAGATAACTCAATTTTTGATAGATTCCCGCAAGGTCGCCACCCCAATACAAATGCCAGTCTGCCTCCGCGGAATCAGTAAAGCCATTCGGGTCAAAGAGACCGGGGCTCTCTGCAGGGTTGTCGTTCGTAGAATCTCCATTGAAGAAGCGGTCCGTCACAATCTGATAGATAAACCCCTGGTGAATATCGGTCACAGCTCCGATGGCAGGCGCCGGGGGAAACTGAATGGTGTAGGTTGCCTGGGCAACGTTGCTGCCGGTGTAACCACTGGCAACCGCAAATGCCTTGATGGTAGTTGTTACCGCGACGGGAATGGGCGCTGTATACACGGTCGAGGCAGCGGTCGGCGTGCTCCCGTCAGTCGTGTAATAGATGTTTGCTCCGGCAGTGGATTCGGCGATGGCCACCCTTTGCAACGCCGTGTAGGTTCCAGCGCCTACAGATAGCACCGGCGTTGCCGCCTGAGGGCTGGAAGTTTGGCCAGCGGTCCCACCGCCCCCGCAACCAATCAGCAGGAAGGCATGCAAAAGCAGCGCACTCAAGGAGTATCCGACCGTCAATCGCTTCATGTTCTCCTCAGCTTTGCAGCAGTAAGTTGGCCGTTACCGTGCTTGATATACGGTGATCGACTCCGCTTGTTCTTCGATATGCAATTTGCCGTTACTTAGAACGGGGGCAGAGCCGGCAGACGGAGACATGACATTGAATTGAACACAATCTGCCAGTGCCGAATCTGCTACTGGCAATTCGACATTGTTGCTTTGCTGAGCCTTGTTTACGACGATCAGCAGGCGCACAATCGTGTGATCGGGCGAGCAGGCTTTATCCTCCTGTGCGCGGACAAACGCGAAGGTGTTTGCGTCCGAAAAGAGGTCCTGTTCAATTCCGGTTTGCAGTTCTGGGTGCGCTGCCCGCAAGGCAAGCATGCCTGAAGTCCATGCAAAAACATCTTGTTCTTGCGCAGTGCGCCCTGCCTTGGTGAAGGCGTTGTGTGCATCGCGCACGAAGCCACCGGGGAAATCTCGACGATTGTCCGGATCGTCCCCGCCGGCCATGCCGATCTCGTCTCCGGAATAGAGTTGCGGCATGCCGCGCAGGGTGGCGAGCAGGCCGAGCGCGATTTTGAGTTTGGGCACTGAACCTCCGGCCTCGGTAAGGAAACGCGTGGTATCGTGGTTGCCAATGAAGGGAACCAACCGCTCAGGATGCGGATAGAGCGCGTCCTGACCTAGCACTTTGGTCAACTCCGTCATGGGCTTGCCATGAGCTAGAACATCGCGCAAGGTAAAGTACACGGGAAAGTCGAAGGGTGTGTCGAGGCCGGTGTCGATGCCGCGATGGGCCGCGCCTCCGGCGAAGAACGAGGTGATTTCCGGGTCGCGGTTGAAGATCTCGCCTACTGTGGTCAGGTGTGGGTATACGCTGTGCAGCGCGGCATGGAAGTCGTGCCAGAAAGCGCGGTCCACATAAGGAAATGTATCCAGGCGAATGCCGTCGAGGCTGGCTGTCTCAATCCACCAGATTGCATTTTGAATCAGGTAACGCGAGACGAGCGGGTTTTCTTGATTCAGGTCGGGCATCGCATCCGTGAACCAGCCGGTGGTGATGGCGCTCCATGCCTGACGGGGAGCGTGCGGGTCCACAAGTTGGCGAAAGTCGTGCTCCGTGCCACGATGCTCCTGGAGGGTGCCATGAAACCAACCGGGAGCTGGCGGATCGGCGATCCACGGATGCTGTACGCCAAGATGATTGGGGACCAGGTCGATGACCAGCTTCATGCCCCTGGCGTGCAGTGCGTCGGAAAGGCGGCGATAATCGCCTAGAGTGCCGAAGTGCGCATCGACGGCGTAGAGATCGGTGGCGGCATAACCGTGGTAAGAATCGGGCATGGCGCCGTTCGAAGCAACCGGTGTCGTCCACAAAGCGGTGACGCCCAGTTCTTGCAGATAATCCAGGTGCTGCTCGATACCGGCCAGGTCGCCGCCATGCCATCCACGACTCGCGGCCCGGTCGAATCCAGGCTGATTGTTGGCGGGGTTTCCATCGGCAAAGCGGTCGGTCATGATGAGGTAAAGAACATCCGCGGAGGAGAATCCGCGATGCGCATTTGCATCCTTGGAGCGCTGGGCAAGTTGAAAACTATGGCGCGCCTGGCCCTGCTTGTTGCTGGCCGTCACCCACAGAGTTTGCGGCGCTGCCGTTGCCGTATTGAGCCACAGAAACGCCCAATGGCCGTTCTCCGAAACCTGAGTACGGCTAAGAGTTACATCTTTGCCCTGCACGGCGAAGTCGGCGCCATTCAGGCTTTCACCATGAACTAACAGCATCGGATCGGGTAGACCGGACCACCAACCCGGCGGGTCAATCTTCTCAATTCGTGGCTTCTCGATTGGCGATTCTTGATTTCTTTGAAGAGGTTGACGCGTAACCTGCGCCCATTGCGTTGAACAAGTACAGCACAAGGAACAGGCCAGGAGTAAAGATGGCCACAGTCGCATAAAGTTCTCCCATAAACGCGCATCAAAACAGAAAAGGAATGAGTCTTTTGCCCGCCGGTGTTGTACCGGCAAGGCGCTTGCATCGCAAAGCCGCTCAGGGAGACAAGATACCTGCTGGTCGTGCCAGAAGACACCTGCGGCAGCCAGGGGGCCGCCGCAGGTGAATCAGGTAGCCGGCTCGCAATCGAAGACCGCTCTGGAACTGGAGCCGTCTCCCGAATTCACGTGTACTCTTGTGAACTCGCGCATTCTCTCGTAGCAAAAAATGGCTTTGGGAATTGCTGCACGCCGGTGGAGAGCCGACGTGCAGCAGGTTGGAAGCGAGTTAGAAGGTCAAACGCAGTGAGAGTTGCAGTTGGCGTTGCGAGTTGGCGCGAACGCTCGTAATATGCCCGAAGTTGCCATCGGTCATGTTGGTGTCGGGGTTGGTGAGGGCCGGTGTGTTGGACAGGTTGAAGGCATCCGCGGTGAAATGCCCGGCTACGCCTTCGATGAGGGGGAAGTCCTTGCCGATCGATGCATCCAGATCCCGGAAGGCCGGTCCCACCATGGAGTTGCGGCCCAGCGTTCCCGGAGCGACGAAGGTGCTGTTCTGCCCGTTTGGAGTGATGACCGTCGGATAAGAGAAGGCCGTCGTGTCGAACCATTCGGTCTGCTTCTTCGGGTAGCTCTTCTTACCGGTAAGGTTGGCGCGGTTTGTCATGCCGCCGCCGGGGTATGAAACGACCCCGGTGGGAGACGTGTACTGGTAGTTGCCGGTTGTAACGGTGATCGGCGTCCCCGACTCCAGGGTGTTGATGACGTTCAGATGCCATCCGCCAATGACTTCATTCACAGCCCAGGGAACATTCGACAGGAACATCTTGCCCTTGCCGAAGGGAAGCTCGCCCAGGGCGCTCAGAGTGAAGACCTGCCGCTGATCCTGGTCTGAGCTGCCGTAGTTGGTCTTGAAATCCGGACCGAGCGAGGTGATGAAGATGCCCGCTCCACTGGTTCCGGTGTTGAAGGCGCCACTTGAATTATCCAGAGCATGCGACCACGTATACGCCGCCGTGTACTGGATTCCGTTGTGCATCTTGCTGTTGACGTAAACCTGGAGCGCGTTGTAGTTGGATGCGCCGTTGTTGAGGCCGCGATCGATCGAGCCGAAATTGGTGCCGCTTGCGTCTTTGTACAGAACGGTGTTGGGAGCGGCGTTGAGTTCCTGGCTGTTGATATTGAACCAATTAGACAGGTGCTGGGACGAGGTGCCGACATAAGCCACGTTGACCGATGTCTGCGATGTCAACTGCCGCTGCACCTGGAGATTCCATTGCTGGATCATGGAGGTCGGCCGGTTGGTATCGACCGAGATCAGGTTGGCATTGACGGGATCTGCGCGATTGATGGTGGAACCGAAGACCGGCAACGGAAGCGTGCCTTGAGAGGCGGGAAGAGCCTCGTTGCAAGAACCCGAGAGGGTATTTCCGTTCTTGTCGACGGTGGTGCAGGCAGGCGCAGAACCGGTGAAGTCCAGACGCCAGCCGCCCTGTGAAGGCGAGTCGCTATAGCTGGCGGAGCCGTTGAAATCCGGGTTCTCGCTCAACTGGTTGCCGACGCCGCCACGGTCCAGGAAGTAGTAGATTCCATAGCCGCCGCGAACCGAAGTCTTGCCGTCACCCAGCAGATCGTAGGCAAAGCCAACGCGCGGAGCAAAGTTGTTCTTGTTGGTGTTGACTACGTTGGCCGAAAGACCGTTGGTCCCGGCTTGCTGCAAGGTCAGCGTCGACAGATTGAAGTTCGACTGGTAGTTGTGCACTTCCAACGGGAAGGTGTAGAGGTCGTAGCGCAGGCCCAGGTTCAAGGTCAGGCGGCGGTTGACCTTCCAGTCATCTTGGAGATAGTAGCCCGTCTCCCAGTTCTGGGTGACAAAGTAGCTGCTGGCCACGCCGATGCTGTAGTCGTCCACAAAGGCCGCGAGCATATCGGAGGTGGCGTTGCCGGTGAAGTTATTGCCGCTGAAGTCAAAATAGCCCTTGGCATTATTGCCCTGGAAGAACGAAACTTGGCGCTTTTCGATGCTGGCGCCAGCCTTGATGGTGTGCGGCCCCTTGACCCAGGAGACCGCATCCACGAACTGGTTGCTCGATTGCGGAACGGTGTAGGGCCCACCGTCTCCGGTGTATGTGCCTTCTGGCCAGCCACCGTTGATGGCCGCGCCGCCGCCCAACAGAGAGTTGCGGTTGGCGTTGAGAATGCCGAGATTGGCAGAAGCCGGCACGTTATCCATGGGAGGAACGTATCCGAAAAAGTCATACAGATGACCGTAGCGGAATTCGTTGACGATATTCGAAGTGAAGATGTGTGTTTCGCCGACTGCTTCACCGCGCGGATGAACGGGGTTGACGCCCGTGCCGTAACCTGCAGGAAGATTCGGGTATTGGCTTCCTTTGGTCAGAATGTCCTGCCCATAGCTGTAGCGCACGAAGACGTTGTCTTTGGAGGTTGCCGCCCAGTCCATGCGCACGTCAAAGTCGTTCCACTTTTGGCTTCCTTCCGGGAAGGAATCGTAATTCTCACTCAACCCGACGTTGCCGCCGGTTCCAGTGGTGTTATTGGGCAGAGGGAAGGCGTTCAGATAGGCCAGCGCCGCCTTGTTCAAGCGGCCTTGCGGGATCTTGTTGCCGGGGAACGGCTGGCAGGTCGTTGGGTCGTAGATGGTGCCATTTGGCCCTGCCGTGGTGGTGCAGCCGGTAACCTGCTGGTTGGGCACGCCGGTGGTCCAGCCGAAGTTGGGCGTGGTAAGTAGTTCGGAGAAATCGCCGGTGCGCATCAGAGCCGTGGCGACAGTGTTTTGCGCCTCGCCATCAGGGGTGGTGAAACGCAGGCCCTGATAGCCGCCAAAGATGAACAGCTTGTTCTTCAGGAATGGAATGGGGCCGCCTGCCGAACCGCCAAACTGCGCTTTGTGGAAGGCGCCAGCCGGAGTCCCCGGACTGAAGTAGTTCGGATTCGCGTTGAAGATTTGGTCGCGATCGAAGAAGAAGGCCGATCCGTGATATTGGCTGGTGCCCGACTTGATCGAGTTCTGCAGGATAGCGCCGCCCGCTCTGCCGAATTCGGCAGGGGCCACCGAGTTGGTCACGCGGAACTCCTGCATGTTTTCTACAGGCGTAATCAGAACAGTGCTGTTGACAAGGGATTCATTGTTGTCCAGACCATCCAGTTCGAAGTTGTTCGATTGCTGACGCAGGCCGTTTGCCGAAATGGCCGTGCCGCCTGTCTCCATACCCCGCCAGGTTTCGGAATTGCCGCTGGCGCCCGATGCGTCGCTGCCGTAGGCGCCACGGGTGATGCCCGGGACCAGCAGTGCGAGCTGGGTGTAGTTGCGTCCATTGAGCGGAAGATCCGCGATCTGCTCTGCCTCGACCACGTTGCCAGTCGAAGAGGTCGTCGTATCCACAATCGGAGCGGCGTCGGTCACAGTGACGGTGGTGGTGGTCGAGCCCGGCTTCAGACGGAAGTTGAGGGCCTGAATCTGCGAGACATCGAGCTTTATGGATTGTGTCTCGGACTGAAAACCCTTGACCGAGACGGTGGCCGTGTAGTTGCCGCGGACCAGCGCCTCAAAATGGAAGTTGCCGGTGGCGTCGGCTACGGCTATCTTGGTCAGGCCGGTGTCCTGGCTGAGCAGTTGGATTGAGGCGGCAGGGATCGCCGCACCGGTTTGGTCCTGAACAGTACCGCGAATGCTCGCCAGATCGGTCTGGGCGAACAGTTTGGGCACCATCAGGAGCGGCAACAGGATCGCGAGCGCCATCGAGATCATGGTCATGCGAGTGCGGCACTGCCCATTGGGCAAAAGAGTGAGACGATTATGCTTCAAAAGGTCCTCCGAAGGATGAACGAGTTGGTTCCAGGATGCGGCGAGCTTTGGCCTCTCCAGGTAACCACGCACAACATGACGCCTCCGAAAGCAGCGTGGTCAATTCACTCCACGCCTCTTCGCGATCATTTGGCAATCTCCAGATAACCAATTGATTCATCAGTATCTTGTAAGACTATGTCTCCTTGAAAATGATGATTTTTGAATGGGCAGAGCAAATCGGGACGTCATTCCAATTTGCATATTCGATACACTAGAGCCTTGAGTTCAGCGGGGCAGGGATGAATGTGGCAGAGCAGCAGATCGGCGACGGACATCTGCAATTTGGTCTCTTTGACGTTGACCTGAAGAGCGGGGAATTGCGCCGTTCCGGTGTTCGGGTCCATCTCCAGAGCCAGCCCTTCAAGGTGCTGGTTGCCCTTCTGGAGCGTCCAGGCGAAGTGGTCTCCCGTGAGTCGCTGCAAAAGCGGCTTTGGGGCACTGATACGACCGTTGATTTCGACCACAGTCTGGGCATCGCCGTAAACAAGCTCCGCGAGGCCCTGGGTGACCGCGCTGAGAACCCCCATTTTGTTGAGACCTTGGCCAAGCGCGGTTACCGTTTTATTGCCCCGGTCAGGACAACTGAGCCGCCTCCTGCCACGCAGCCGGCCCTGTCTGCCCCACCCGACGCGGTGCCAGAGTTCCCAATTCCCTGGCACTGGATCGCAGGGTCGCTGGCATGCGTTTGCCTGGGCCTGGCGCTGGTCTTGCTCTTTCGTACGCCCGACCGCGAACCCCTCCGCGTTGCCCAGGTCACCTACTCCGGGCACGTGCTGGCCAACGATCCAGAGGTGGAGAGCTTCTCCAGTTCCTCCAGCGATGGCACCCGGCTCTACTTTTCGCATGTGGATGTAGGCGACCCCGTGCTGGCCGTGGCGCTGGCCGCCAACGGCGAGGTCAGCCACTTCCATTTGCCCTCCGAGATCGCTGCTCCGCTCATTGGGTCGCTGTCTCCAGACGGCTCAAAGCTGATTCTCCATAGTCACTTGCAGGCAGAACCCGAGCAACCCTTGTGGATCGTTCCCACCCTCGGCGGCAATGCCCGGCGAGTTCCCAACCTAATGGCTCACGACGCAACCTGGATGCCCGACGGGCGCCGCCTGCTCATCGCCAGTGGCGGCGATCTGACCGTGATAGGCGCCGATGGAAGCGATCCCCACAGGTTGGCGACAGCACCAGGAATGGCATTCTGGTTGCGCTGGTCACCGGATGGAAAACGCCTGCGTTTCACCCTCAATAATCCCAAGCACCAAACCACCGAGCTATGGGAGGTGTCGGCGGATGGCACCAACCTTCATGCTTTGCTGCCTGGCTGGAGCCAGCCAGCATCGGAGTGCTGTGGAAACTGGACATCGGATGGAAGGGAATTTGTCTTTCAGTCCGGGCACAACGGACACACAGATATTTGGGCGCAGCACGAGCGGTCCTGGCCGCTGCGTGATTCCGAGCCCCGGCAGCTCACCAGTGGCCCCCTGGATTATGAGGCTCCCAGCACTTCACCAGGAGGTCATCGCGTCTACTTTATCGGAGTAAACCAACAGATCGAGCTGTTGCACGCGCTGCCCAACTCCCCCACATTTGTCGCACTGGATCAGAATCTGAGTGCGGCAGCGCTGGCCCAATACTCACCCGACGGCCAGTGGGTGGCGTGGCTCAATAGTTCGGACGGTTCCCTGTGGCGCAGCCGGGCTGACGGAAGGGAACGCATCCAATTGACTTCCCCGCCGTTGCGCATCTTCAGCATGAAATGGTCTCCGGACAACCACACCCTGGCCCTAATGGCAGCCGAACCCGGAATGCCGTGGAAGATTTATCTGCTGGACGCAGAAGGTGGAAAGCCAGTCCCTCTTCTCAATGAAGATCGAAACGAAGCCGATCCGGATTGGTCCGCGGACGGTCAGTCGATGGTTTTCGGCCGCCTGCCCGACCGGATGGACAGCCGCCAGCCAAAGGCGATCTACCTCGTGGACATGAAAACGCACAGAGTTAGTGAGATTCCCAACTCGACCGGCCTGTTTAGTCCTCGACTTTCTCCTGACGGGCGTTACATCGCCGCCATCCGCCTGGATCAGAAGGCGCTGCTGCTGTTCGATCGCAAGCAGGAACAATGGGCGATCCTGGCCACACATGGCGTCGGCGACCCTACCTGGTCGCACGATAGCCGGTTCCTCTATTTCCAGGATTTTCTTGAGGCAGGCAAACCGATCTACCGCATTGCTCTTCCGGCGGGGAAGGCTGAATCGGTAGCCATCATCGGCAACCTGCGGCCCATTGCGGCAACCGACTACCGATTGATCGGTTTGGCGCCCGGCGACCTGCCCATGGTGAGTGCCCGCACCTCCACAGTGAACCTCTATAGCGTCGACCTGAACGAGCGCTGACCACCTGAGGTGGGGCGGGCGGCAAGGTGAACCACCCTTGCCTACCCCAAACGCCGGGTAATTCAGCGCGAACGTTCCTTTTGGCCTTACAATCTGCATCAGAAGCGGCAAAATTCCCATGGACCTGCGCTGAAACAGGAGATTCCGATTGATGTGTTCCCTGCAGGCTGTGGCGTGTCCGGAATGGGTGTAAACCGAAAAGGAAGCGCTCAAGTGGCTTTTTTCTCAAGATAGAGCCCCCTTGTACGCCCTTCAAAAAGTCTACTTGTATTCAGAACATGCTTTGTGCGTATCAAATGAACGGAGGCACGCAATGCGCATGTCCATTCCAACTCTTGCGACGGCTCTTTTGCCGTTGCTCTTCGTCATTCAGGCCACCCCGCAAACCTCCAACGACGCAGCCGAACAAAACCCCAATGTGCTGACCGCCCAGTATAACCAGGCCATGCAAGCCAAGGACTGGCCTCGCGCCGTCGCAACCGCGCACCAACTCGAAGCCCTAAAAGCAAGCTCTCTGAATCTGAGGTTGCTGGCGAATGCGCAGCTTTATTCAGGCTCCGCGGATGACGCCCTAGTGACTTACTGTCGTGCCCTGGCCGCGGCGCAACAGGAAAAGCCCGCGAGCGAACAGGCAATGGGCAACTGGAAAGACGGCCTGGCGCAGATCTATATTGGCAAGGGCAATGCGCTGCTCAAACTCCGCCGCACCGCGGAAGCGATTGAGGCGTATAACCAATCCGCCGAATTCGCGGCCAACGCAGGGCTAGCGTATTTCAACCTTTGCGCGGTGCATTACAACAACGGCGACACACATCATTCGGCGGCTGCCTGCCGCAAGTGCGTGCAAGCGGACCCCACCAGAGCCAATGCCTGGTTCATCCTCGGGTCAGATCTTTTTGCCGATGCACCCATTGACGGGAAAGGAAAGGTAACCGCCTCGCCAGAGATGCGAGAGGCTCTTGAAAAATATCTCGCTCTCGCCCCTGACGGCCCGCATGCCGCCGACGTGAATGCCATGCTGCAGATGATCGCGAAGTAGGAAGATGGCGTCTTCGCCAAATGGAATCAACCTCCATCTCGACGTTCCGGGGTTGTGGGGCAGCCATCGACGAAGACTTGCGGGCTTCGCTACGGTCAGAAAATCGAGAGCGCTTGGCTACTCCATCCGCATCTCGCCGTTGCCACGATGCCTTACCGGAACGGCCGGCTTTTCACTTGCCCTGCACCTTCCCGCAAAGTGAGCAACTGGTCGGCCGCGACGGATTTGATTTGCTCTACCTGCCCGGAGGGCCAGTGGACCTCGATATCCACAGTGGTCACAGCGCCAAGCCCAAAGTGCAGGCGCGGGTCGTTGGAGGAGAGAAAGCTGGACTGGCTCAATAGCTCCTGAACCTGCACCTTGCCGCCGTAATGCACCAGCACACGCGCGCCAATCGCGCTGCGGTTGCTCTTGGTGCCCTCCAGGCGAATCTTGATCCAATGGTTGCCCGGTGGAGCATCATTGCGCAGCAGCGTCGGCGGCTCATTCACATTCATGATCAGCACGTCGATGTCGCCGTCGTTATCGAAGTCGCCAAAGGCTGCGCCGCGGCTGCAGTGCCGCGCACCGATGGCCGTGCCGGCCTCCGCGCCCATCTCGACAAATGTTCCGTCGCCCTGGTTGCGATAGAGGACACGCGGGGTGTGTGCCGGAAAAGCCGGCAGCACGCGTTCAACCTCCGGGTAGACCGTGCCGGTGGTGAGTAGGATGTCGGGATTACCATCGTTGTCGAAGTCGGCGATCCCCGCTCCAAAACA
>Ga0181520_10003593_pt1 | contig 27039 bp, 21 predicted proteins | sample PEATcosm2014_Bin_29_FD_132451 | JGI IMG/M metagenome (GOLD analysis project Ga0181520, IMG submission 132451) | Peatland microbial communities from MTU Mesocosm Facility, Houghton, MI, USA - PEATcosm2014_Bin02_30_metaG | ecosystem: Environmental > Terrestrial > Soil > Wetlands > Peat | place...
CGTAGAAGCATAACCTCCACGGCCTGTCGTTTGGCTGTTGAATGCGCCTGACTACCGTCGATTACCTACCATTACTACCCCGCTTTGACAACCGGCAGACGAAGCGCTCGGAATGTTGTCAGAGGCTGACTGTATCCCAAGATGAAGCGCGAACGGCATTGAACCACGGAGACACAGAGGGCACAGAGAACGGCTGGGAAACGGCCTGCCCCACGATAGGCGTTAAGGGACGTTGCCGTTCTCTGTGTCCTCTGTGTCTCTGTGGTCAATCGCCGTTCATCTCTGCGCAGGCCATCTCATTGCCAAGCAAGGCCGCGCAACCGGCGTAGTCATACTACCTACAATTGGAAGACGCACCCTAGCCAAGCGGGTGTGACTCGATTTTGTGGGTAATTTGAACAGTTCATGCCGCTTTGGCGGCTCTTTCGAGGATGTCCCACTGACGATTGAGCGCTCGTGTGCGGATCGCCAGGATGTTATCCGCGCCTTGGCCGCTCCAGCGCATTCCCGAGCACTTTGGCCGCTCCCCCACGACAACCTTGCAGCCCGCTTCCACCGGGCCACTGCCGATCATCAAGCCCTGGGCGCGGAACCTGCCGTACTGCATACGCTCCTGGTTGCGCGTGAAGTAGCCGATCTCACGCCGAACGGCTTCGCGCTACTCCTCGGTTTTGGGCTTCGTCCGCTGCAAGGCGCGTGGAAGGCTGGCTGGGCCACCATCTTTGAGCCGGCGCTTGTGCTTCTCGGCCCAGCGCTTGCCGTTGACATCGCCTTACCCTCCCATTTTTACCACCACTTCCTTCGCCGCCCCGAGTATCCTCCCGAACGCTTCCCGCCCCAGGATCGCCCACATCCCCAGGCTGAACTCGTAGCCGCCCTGGTCCCAGGCCTCGGGCGGGCCAACGTAGCCCAGGTAGTCATTCGCATAGCCGACGCACACGCAGGTGAGGGTGTCGCTTATGCCGCGAATGGCCAGACCGACCTCGACAAACGGTTCGACCGAGATGCCCACAAAGGCCATTCCGCCGATCCGCAGGACCTGTACCTCGGCCTCGAACGGCCCCGCGCCCAGTTCCGCACGGGCGATGTGCTCCTCCAGCACCTGGACCGCGTTCTGCGCCGCGGCCCGCTGCGTATCATTCTTGGCCGCCTCCTGTTCGCGTGCGGCCCTCTCGCGCTCCAGTTCGGCCAGATCGGGCAGTTCGCGCGAGGCGATCTGCACGTGCGCTGTGGCCGCCGCAACGCGGCTGCTCGCGGCGGGGTAGTCCGAGGCCGCTGCCAGGCCGAGAAGCTTCACGGCCTCTGCGCCGAGAATCTGCCCGTAGAGCGCCACATCGCCGAAGCCGCTGGTATTGCGCACCGGGTTGATGTTCCCGCAGGCTCCCTGAACGAACATGCAGTGCTCGCAGCCAATCCCGGCCCGTTCCACATGCGCGATCGCGGCTCCGGGGTAGTCGGCGGACACCAACTCGTTGACCTGCACAGTTACGGGGTGGCAGGTGAAATGGACGAGCGCCGTCTTGGGGCGGCCGTCCAGCGTCTCCAGGCAGAGCACGGTCACCAGCGGGTCGTTCGTGCCCCAGTCGGCGATCTCATCATCCGGCGGGCGCTCGCCATACGAGTGGATGCGGCCATCCTTGCCGATAATCCGGCGGCACCAGCCAACGCCATCGGCGCGCCCGGCCGCCTGCTTGATGCGCGCCGGCTCGCGCGCTCGGTCGGCCAGCGCGACGGCGGACGCAAGTTTGTCTGCGAAGACCTCCAACCACTCGGCAGCGCCGGGATGGCTGGTCAACGGGCGGGCGCCGAGGGTTTCGGGGGTCGAGTGCGCGTGTGTCGCCGCAATCATGATGTGGTCCGGGGAGATGCCGGTCATGCGGGCTGCTCGCTCGCGCGCCTCGGCGATGAAGTCGCGCCCTTCGCCGAAGGCCCTGCGGGTGACGCCAATGGCATCGACCATCACGAGCGCCACGCGGTCGTCACCGTCATCGACCACGACGGCCCTCGCGTGCAGCGGGTCGTGCACCCCCCGGAAGAACGTGTGCCGAGCATTGAAGAAGCCCAGTTCGGGGATGGTCAGAGGCGGGGTGATGTCCACCGTGGCGGAACCGGCGGTGAGGGGAGCGTCGGGCACGTGCGCCATAGTAGCCGGCCCCTTCTCGGGATCAAGGGTGCCGCCCTTGCATGCCGAATGGAGAGAGAGTATGACCAACCCAGCCATCGATGGAGGCAGGTCAGTCGTGCGCAGGTGGGGGGAGACCCTCATCGAAGCGCCAGTGCAAGGTCTGTAACGTTGCCGCGTCGTCGGAGAGCCATCAAGACGAGACGGGCGAGCGTTGGCGGAACCGCATGGGGCCAAGAGCTCGATGCGACCTCGGGGGATCATCCGCGTCGCTGTTGTGATCGTATGGGCCGTACGGATTGTCCTCGTGTATGGGGGTATAGATGTACTGAACTTCGTCGCCTGAAGCGGCGGGGGGCTCATCTTCCATCACTCCCTGACGCCAGACGAGTAGCCCCGGTACGTGCAGCGCAAGATACCGAAAGGCTTTGTTGGTCTGGCGTGCGGCGGCGTCGGTTGAGTCAATGAGCATCTCGCCGATCACACGGCGCTCGTGACCTTCCTTGGAGATCATGGCATTCACGTCACTGATCTCAGTCACCCAGACATACTCCGGCATGCGCAGTTTCTGCGCATAGATGCGCTTGATGTCAGCGCACATCGGGTGCGAACTGACTGCGTACTCCTGGAAACGGGCGGACATGCAGAGGTAGGTCCGGAACGCGAGCGGGCGTGCAGGGTCGTCGATGGCCTGGATGAACGCCAAAGTCGTGTCAGTATCCCAATCGACGGCGTCCGAGCACTCCAGGTCCTCGCGCAGACCAAGCAGATGGCCCCCCAGAATGGCGAAGAGCGCCATTCTTTTGGCTTCAGGAGGCTTCACAAATACTTCTTCCGGCAGAGGCACGACGACCTGTGTAACTGCGATGTTGGGTATATAGCCGGGTGAGTGCTCGCGTGGGGGTTTGCCGGCGGCGTAGGGGTGGTAGCAGGGGAACTGGAGTGCGGAGCTCTTGCCACTCGCGAGCGTCGTGGGGACGTACGGCCCCTCCACGTCGTCGTGAACCAGCAGGGCCGGCACCCACCGGCTCGCAGACAGGTACCGGATCGTCCGACGCGCGTAACTGAGTGTGTCGTAGACTTGCTGACTCTTGGGCAGGTCCCACGCGAGGTTGTGGCCAGCGACCCAGACGGCATGTGCCTCTCCGAGGGAGTCGGCCTTGCCGTTCTTCAGCAAGAGGAACGCAGGCAGCCCGCTCTCGACAGCAGTGTAGGCTTCCTCAAGGGCACTGTCAGCCTCTGCGTCGCCTGCCTGAACGTCCGCGACGTGGATCTGGAACCCGAGTTCGCGCAGAACGGAGTAAATCGCGCCGTGCGTTAGCCCCCCGGCGGGCCTGGTGAAGCGTGTCTCCGCGACCAGTTGTCCCGCCATGGCCGTGATCTCTGGCAACGAGACCTTCGGGTAGTATCGGTACTTGTGCAGGTACTTACACGCCCCCCATATCGCGGCTTGCGCGCAGACTCCGGTCTCGTTGCGCCCGATGAATGGCACAGACCCGACGTGCAGCCGCTTCCCGTTAACCGTCTGGCCGAACATCGTGGCGCAGTGGCTGAAGCAGTCCAAGCCGTCAAGCTGACTTGGTACACGCAAGAGCGTCTCCCCCACCGTTGGGGGAGACGTTGGTCGAATCACCATATAGCCAAGATATCCAAGCTCGACTTCCTGTTCCCGCGACAGGGGACCGGAGTCCGTGCGCAGGCGCTCGACCACCAAGTCGCCCTCTGTTGCGAAAAAGTGCAGACGAGTGGCCGTCGGCGGATGCTCGACGAACGTCGTCGCGTAGAAGGCGAGGAACTCGCGGAAGTACTCCTCGTCGAGGACGTTTTTTTCCTCAAGCATGGTGCGACACTTCATCGCCTGCAGGTAGCACCACAGGCGGGCCACAAGCCCAGGGCGTCTTGCATCAGTTCGGCTCGCGATATCGAGCTCGCGAAGATACTTACCAATAGGGCCATCGCCGCAATATGGCTTGTCCAGGTTCATGGCGTCGCGGTCCCCCAACAGGTAGCCTTGGCCCAACATCAAGTGTGTCCGAGAGAAAAGGCGCACCGCCATCGCGATGCGCCTCCGGGAGGTACTGCCATCTCGCCCCTGCGGCCTACTTCCGTTTGGGTGCTCTGGGCGGACGAAACTGCCCTGTTACGAACGCGTGGAAAGCCGATTCCTGTTGCCGCTGCGCGGCCTCAATTGCCTTCGCCGCTGCCTTGCGTGCTGCTTGTTCGTCGGGATTCCGGGCGAGACGTTTCATATCCACGAGCACCTTCGGGCTGTTCATGCCTTGCTCTCTCCCTGTATGATCAGCCACATGCGTGTCCCTCCTAAGATTGACGCTGTGCTATCCAAATGTGCATGCAACAACAACGCACGCCGAATTGGGATTCAGCGTACGCGTGTAAACGAAAGAAATAAAAGTATATGCCAAGGATCACCGGTCTGTCAACCCCCCGCTAGCCGTACTGTCCGCAGTGCATTGCTTCACAGTCGTATAGCGCACGCACTCCTGCCGCATCCATTGTTCCAAGTATACCCAATATACCACTGCCGAACACCACTGTCAAGCAGATGGTCCATATAAGTATAGGAATAAGTATAAATCTCTATACATAGCCTGACAGCACATCGATGCCCCGTGCTGTGGCGGCCCCGCTATGCCCAAACTCGGTCCGCAAGGTGGCAGTGCGTTGCTACGGGATCGCGTGGCTTACCCGCTCCCGGGCAGCTCCTTCCGGGCGGAGGCGCTTCTCGCTCGCCAGCACACTCAGGGCTCCATGACCGACGAGACATCCTCCTTCGCAATGGCGTGCAGCTTGATCAGAGACCGGCACGCGAAGAGTGCAGATAGCGCCAGCAGCGGTCGCTCCCGCGTCCGAGCGGCCGTTCCTCCTAACTAAACCGCACCCCCATCTTGATGCTCTTGTCCGGGTGTTCGTCGATGTCGCGGTAGGCGTTGGCGGCTTCTTTGATGGAGACAATCGGCGTTACCAGATCGTCGGCGCGGAGCTTGCCCTGCTGCAGAAGTCTGAACGCGTACTCGGTGATGCGCGGGCTGTCCCACATCGGATGATCGCGGTTCGGGTCGCTGATCGAACGGCTGGAGACCATCGTGATGCGATTCATGTGCCACTCCGCGCCGAGGAACAGGCCCTTCGCTTCGCCGGTGTAGAAGGCCAGGGGCACTACGCGGCCGCCGAGGTGGGTGCAGCGGATCGCCTCGTGCAGGGCGCGATAGTTGCCGCTGGCCTCGATGGCGACATCCACGCCGGGGCGGTCGAGAGTTGTCTTAATAGACAATGCAACGTCTATAGCGGTGGGATCGTAGGCAATGTCGGCCCCGTGGCGTAACGCCGCCTCGCGGCGCATCGGAATCGGGTCGACGACCGCCACCCACTCCGCGCCGGAAAGCCGCGCCATCTGGGCGGCCATGAGGCCGATGGCCCCCATGCCGAAAACCGCCACGCGCTCCCCGAGGCGCACCTGCGCATCGCGCACCGCGCCGAGCGCGAACTCCGCCGGGTCCCAGTAGCAGATCGCCTCCGCCGACATCCCCTCGGGCGCGCGCTTCACCGCGTCGGATGGCACCTGGAGGACCTCGCGGATCGGCAGGTGGCCGTACACCCGGTCACCCACCGCGAGGTCGGTCACGGCACTGCCGATCTCGATAACCTCGCCGACCGCGATATTCCCCAGCGGCATCGGAAACCAGAGCGGCTCCTCGGGCTTCTCACGCGGGATGAACAGGCCGAGCGCTTCATCCCATTCCCCCAGGTTGAAGGGCGAGATGTTGCGATAGAGGGCAAGCTCGGTCCCGTGTTTCGGGGTGGCGAACTGCGTGCGGATGCGTACTTCGCCGGGCTGCAGATCGCCCAGTTCGTACTCCCGGACGACCGGGGTTCGGGGCGCGACGGCGACGAGTTCGAGGGGCATGAGAGAAGCCTCCTGGTGGTGAGTAGCAGAGACGGCATGAAACGCGATGGCATCCCACAACGCCCAGTTTGCGCACGGGGGCTGTTCCACCGACCGGCGTCAATCCCCTTCGTCGGTAAGGCATGGGAGAAGGCGGCGATGTGGAAAGCCGAGCCGCCGCCATCCACCGACAGGAGCATCGTCTTTGCGCAGCAAGCCAAGGTCTGGGGTGTCGCGAGCCGCACAGAGCGCGGCTACAGACGGGGAGCCCAGACGGGTGGCTGCCAGGACGGCGCGGGGTCCCCGTCGCGGCCTCGTTCCATCCCGCTTCGCGGGCCGGAACGAAACCGCGACACCCCGCACCTTGACCGCTGCAGTTGCCACATGTAGGAACGATGCTCCTGCATCCGCCAAAGCAGCGCTTGACAGCGGTCGGTGCTCGGGCTACTATACCGTCTGGACGGTATATCAATAAAATGGCGACCGTGCGCTCTGATGCGCACGAGCCGGATAGATGCGGCCCTGTTGGCCGCGCAGAAAGGGAGTATCGATCATGCCGACTGTGACGACAGAGACAATCATTCATGCCCCGGTCGAGACGGTGTACAACGTCGCACGCGACATCGAGCGCTATCCGCAGTTCATGGAAGACGTCACTTCCGTGAAGATCCTCGAACAGACGCCCGAACGACAGGTCAGCACATGGGTCAGCCACGTCAAGGAGTTCAAGCGCGACATCAAATGGACGGAAGAGGACTTCTGGAACGAGGCGGAGCGAAACTGTACTTTCGCGCAGACGGAGGGCGACTTCTCGTTGTACCGGGGGAAATGGGAGTTTCACGCTCAAGGAGACAGCACGACCCACGCCATTCTTACGCTTGAATATGACTACAACGTCCCTCTAATCGGGAACCTGATTAAGGGTCTACTGAGGAAGAAGATGCAGACGAACATTGACGCGATGATTGCGGCGATTGAGACGAAGTCCGAAATGGCGTAGATGTGATCGCTGAACGGCCTTAACACCTTGGGGGGCTGCGGGGGGATCGCTACACGATCCCAACCCCAAACCCCGCAGTTTTCAACGTCAAAGGCCGTCGAGAATGCGTGGCCTTACGGGCCGATTGATGGCCTACGGAAACAACTAACACAGCGCCACAGTGCCGGTACTTACAAGCGTCGGTGCAGCACGGCGGCGGACAGTCGCCGCTTATAGGGCGGCGTATCTCTGACAGGAGACCACAGCATGAGTCCCGATACTCCCAGCGCATTCGATGTGACATTCGAGAAATACCTCCGCTACGTCAGCCCCGGCATGGCGACGGTCGTCAAGTTCATGGGCTTCGAGTCTTTGGAGGACCGCGCGCGCGGCGTCGCGATTCTCACCTCCGACGGTAAGACATACCTCGACCTGCTGGGCGGGCCGGGAGTGTTCACGATGGGGCACTCGCACCCCAAGATCATCGCCGCGGCCCACGCCCAGCTCGACAAAATGGCGCTCGGCAGCCATCTCTTGCTCAGCGGGTTGCTGGCGGACCTCTGCGAGCGCCTGGCGCAGATCACCCCCGGTGACCTGCAGTATTCATTTCTGTGCAACAGCGGCGCAGAGGCCGTCGAGGGTGCCCTCAAAATGGCGCGGGCCCGCACCGGGCGCAAGGGCTTCGTTGCCGCCGAGGGCGCGTTCCACGGCAAGACGTTCGGCGCATTGAGCGCCTCCGGCCGCGATCTTTATAAGGACCCCTTCCGTCCGCTGATGGATAACTTCAGCCACGTCCCGTTCGGCGATGCCGAAGCGCTGGCCGCCGCCGTCAACTCCGACACCGCCGCCGTGATCCTCGAGCCGATTCAGTGCGAGGCCGGTATCCGCATCCCCCCTGACGGCTACCTCAAGGCCGCCCGCGAGGCTTGCGACAAGCATGGCGCTCTGCTTATTCTCGACGAGATCCAGACCGGCCTCGGGCGCACCGGCAAGCTGTTCGCCTGTGACTGGGAGGGCGTCGTGCCGGACATTATGACTCTCGGGAAGGCCCTCGGCGGCGGCGTCATGCCCGTCGCCGCCTTCACCGCGACCGCCGACGTTTGGACCGTCTTCGACGAGAATCCCTATATCCACACCTCCACCTTTGGCGGCAGCCCCTTGGCTTGCGCCGTCGCGCTGGCGGCGCTGGACGTCATCGTGGAGGATGGCATCGTCGATCAATGCCGGGTGAAGGGCGAGAGAATCCTGAAGGGTGTCAAGGCAATCGCCAAGGAGTTCGCCGACGCGATTACGGACGTTAGGGGACGCGGCCTGCTGGTCGGTGTCGATTTCAAGAATGCGGAGGTCGGGGAATTGACGATCGCCGGGCTCGCGCAGCGCAATATCATCACCGCTTTCACGCTCAATAACCCCAGCGTCCTGCGCTTGGAGCCGCCGGCCGTCATCACCGAGGCGCAGATTGACTACGCCCTGGTGTCGCTGCGCGACTCGATCGAGCAGATGCTAACGATGCTGGCGATGGCTGACCTCGATCCCGACGAGGAATAGCGCCACGACGGGAGGCACCGGCAGCGGAGGCATCCGGGCGTCGGCTCGTAACAGTGTCCGCGAGCCGACGCCCGAGCAAACTGGTTCAGCCCGGACGTGTTTAGAGCGTGTGCGAAAAATGTCGATAGTAGGGGCGTTTTCGTCAAGGCTCGGGGTGTCGGTCGAGATTCCTGAAGCGAGGCTCGCATCGCCTCAGGAATCTCGACCGACGGGGACCCCGAGCCACGCCCGGGGGACGGTGGGGCCCCCGTCAGCCGTGCCCTGCTGCGCAGGGCCCGCTGACACCCCACCGCTTCGAATGAATGCCGACCGGAAGCTATGCCACGATTTCTCGTATACCCTCTCAGTTGCAGTCACGGAGGCAAGCCATGTCGGAATCGCAGGGCTTCACGACTGAGTTCCTCGGGGCGGTAACAGTAGGAAAGCACGGCCAAGTGGTCATCCCCATCAAGGCACGAGAGCTGTGCGGCATATCGCCGGGCGAAAAGCTGCTTGTCTTCGTAGTTGGGCCGAGGCACCTGGGGCTTGCATTCATCCGGCCGGACTGGCTGGAGGACGCTAGAAGGATCGCCGAGGCACTTGCGTCCAGGGCGTTCGATGAGCTATCGTAGCCACACGGCAAATGGACCAGTGCAAAGCGGAACGCCGGCAGGGAGGGACTGTGAAGCCCATTCACTACGGCGCCGCACTGACCGCGGGCCTACGGCGACAGGACGGAGAAAGCACGGTACACGTATGAAGCCGAGTTCGCGAGAAGCAATCCTGGATGCGGCTGAAGCCGTAACGGTGGAGTGTGGCGCTGTCCACATGACGCTCGAAGCCGTGGCTGAGAAGGCCGGTGTCAGCAAGGGAGGACTGCTGTACCACTTCCCGACCAAAGAGGCTTTACTGCTAGCCCTGGTGAAGCGATTCATGGATCGCTTCAACGAGAAGCGCTTGCGGCTGCTTGAGGCTACCGACGAGGGATCGTTGCGGGAGGCGAGGGCCTTCGTGCAGGGCGCGTTTGACAGCGGCACCGATGCCGAGCGCCCCCGCGCCGCGTTCCTCGCGGCAGCGGCGAACGGCATCGAGCTCCTGCAACCGATCAAGGAGTACTATCAAGCCAGGTTCGCCGAGTTTGCCGAGCCCGACGAGGCGTTCCCTCTTTGTGCCGTCGCCGCGCTGGCAGCCGACGGCCTCTGGATGCTCGAACTCATGCAGCTCTCCCCCCTCAGCCCCGAACAGCGAGAGCGCGTCAAGGCGAAACTGTTCGAGCTTCTGGACGCCGCGGGATAGCCCTTCAGGTTTCCCCCCGCCGATACGGCCGGCGGGCGAGACGCCCGCCCCACGCGACGTTTTCCACCCCACGCGACGTTTTCCACCCCACGCGGCTTATCTCGAAGCCTGCCCCACCCGCCAGTGCAGCGGCTTGTTGATCTCCTCCATCTGGCGAACGCCAAGATATCCTTCAATCGCCACGACGAGCATCCCGTTGCCGTCGGAGCGACCGCAGGGGTCGGCGCAGGGACGGCCCACGAAGTCGCGCCACTTACGGTCCACGCGCCAGAAGCCGTCGAGGGCCTTCAGCCAGCCGTCGATGGCCTGATCGTGTCCGATAGCGTCCTGGTATTCGGTGAACAGCCAGTAAACATAAGGCCCGACCCAGAATTCGGTGGCGCTGAGCGCGGTGTACTGCTTGCCCTTGATCCAGCAGTCGTCGGTGACGTAGCGGTAGGCTTTGAGGGTGCCCTCGGCGGCGATCTTCGCGGCCTCGGTGCGGCCCGCCAGCTTGTCGGCCATGTAGCAGCCGAACATCCCCTCGCCGATGTAGATGTTGCCCAGGAACGTGTGGCAGCCGCCCTCCACGGTGTCCCCGCATTGCCAGTCGAACCACCCGTTGGGCTTCATCTTGGCGATGGACCACTTCACCGTGTCGTCCATCACGGCGAACCACTTGTCGGGGATCTTCTCGCCGAGAAGCTGCGCGGCGTAGGCGTAGTATGACAACCCGGCCAGCGCCCGGCCAAGATACACGTCACACTGACGGCCCTCCTGGTGGTACAGCGTCTGGAGGACCTTGCCGTCCGGCTGCTCGGCGATCATCACGTGGCGGAGAAGGTTCGGCGTGTCGCCCTCGGGCACCAGCGCGTGCGCCACGATGTAGTCGCCTGCTTTGCGCACGGCGGCGCTGAGCTTCCTCGCATACGCGCGCTTCTCGGGGATATTGCTGTAGTAGATGATCCCGTAAGTGATCGCCCGCATCCACTCGCCGATCTGGTTCGGGTCGTAGGAGCCGAAGCCCTCGGACCGCCCGCCTGCGCCCATGCCGTTATCGGCCAGCTCGTTGCTCCAGGTGTTCGTGGCTCCGCTGGGGGCCTGCATCTTGGCGATCATGTGGTTGAAGCTGTCTTCCATCAACCACTCGGTGAACTTGCAGCGGACGGTGTCGCCCGACTTGCGGAAGGCCTCGGCGGCGAGCGCCAGGCCGGTGTCGCCGGCTTCGTTGCCCTCGGTATGTTTGCCCGACCAGCCGGAGAAGAGGCGCACGAAGTCGCCGTAGGTCGTCTTGTCGAGCGGATCGTAGACGTGCGGCAGCGCGATCTTCGTCGCGCCCATGATGTCGCCGTACAGCAGGTCGCGGACGAACATGACCATGCCGGTGCGGATCGAGAGCACGGTGTAGGTCATGCTCTCGCCGGGCTTGCGGATGTAGAGATCGTCCGAGCCGACTCGCCCGCCGAGCAGCGACTTGCCGTCGCGAAGCACGTCTGCCACGACCAGATAATACCCCGGCGCGAGGCCGCTGACATCAAGTTGCGACGAGATGCGCGCGATCTTCCCGGCGGGGACATCCTGCCCCAGCTTACCGGCGCGGACGGTGTCCTTGCCGCTGAAGACCTCGTGGAAGCGGACCTTGAGGTCGTCTGTCGCGCGAAGGCTGACGTTATCGCCGGTCTGAGTAACCAGGAGGCCGGGAAGGCTCTTCGCGCCCTGGTTGAGGATGACAGCATCGTCGTTGGTATCGGCGCGCTCGCCCACCCAAAGGCCCATCGCGACGTTGTCGGCGGGGAACGGCGCGACCTCGCGGCGGAGATTGCAAAGCTCGAAGCCGCCGATCTTGAAGTGCAGTTCGTCGCCGTCCTTGTAGTCGGCGTCGCAGAGGAAAAAGTGAATGCGGTCGATCTTGTCCAGCGCGGGGAAGTCCTTGATGCGGTGCGTCACCTGGACCCACTGGCCGGCCTTGAAGGACGGCAGAAGCTCGTTGATGCGGCCCTGCCCCTCGGTCCACAGGATGAAGCGGATGGGCAGGCTGCCGGTCACCTGGGTATCGCAGCGGATCCAGTAGCGGACCGCGTCATAGCCGGTCCAGGGGGTTTGGGGGGTCTGGCGCGTCTCGAAGGACGGCCAGGCCATCGGGTACTGTCCGGGGCGATGATGGCTGATCTTCACGTCGAAGGCGAAGCACTTGCCGCCCCAGGGACCGGGGTCCTTGGCGACGGTGAGGTCGGTGCCTGCGTCGCCGTTCGCCTGCCACGGCTGGTCGAAGAGGGTCTCCAGGCTTTGCGTCTGTCCGGGAACCGGCACTTCGACGGTCTCCTGCCACGGCAGAAGCTTCTGAGCGAACGACGGCACGGCGATGGCGAATGACAGGGCGATGATGGCGATATGGCGCATGAGTGGCTCCCTTTGGTCGTCCCCCCTGTTCCCCGATAGCCGCCTTGACAAGGTGCGCGGCTCAGGGAGACGAATAGTTCGTTGCCTATCCGGCGGAGGCCTCCAATTGTCTACAGTTTCCACCGCGCGGACTGAGTTCGTGCGCGTGGGCGAATGTCGCGCCCGCGCTTGGGGCGTGGCGCAGCGGGTACAAGCGCGGGTAGGGGGGGCCGGGGTGCTGACCCGGATGCCTACATCACGCTCATGCGGTTGCAACAGTGCCAGAGTTCCTTATCTCTCGGTTGCCACAGAGTGGCCGATGCAGAGGAGACATGCAATGATCGAACGCTACTTACTGTATATCGATATCCTCGATTTCAGTCGCCTAGTGACGGATGATCCCGCGAGGGTCTCGGAGATCTTCAGAGCCATCGACAACCTCAACGTGCACCGGCACGACTTCTTCGAGACAATAGTATTCTCTGACACCGTTCTTGTGTACAACCCTGAACCCCCGCACTCAGACGACGACCGTAAGTACATCGCGATGTACCTGTGCGAATTTGCACAGGACCTACAACTCCGACTTGTAGGGGAGCGCACTCATTTTCGGGGTGTGATCGTGCATGGCGGGTTCGAGCACTATTACCTCAACCACATCCAGTGTTTCTACGGTCCCGCACTGATCGAGGCGTACAAGAGTATCGATAGGTTGCCCTTCACGGGGTTGCTAATCTCAAAGCCGTGCGACGTCTGCGAGAACGTGTTTCCGACGGAATACTACTCCACGGTCGATACCGAGGAGTTCCGCTTCGTGTACCTGAACCAGTGCCTGGAGGCCCTACAGCGCTACACCGGCGGTGTGCTGCCGTTAGACCCGTTCGTGCTCGAGGAGACGGACGACCTGTGGCTGATTCGGGTCGAGTTGGCCCACCTCCGGGACACCTACCGCAACATGACAAAGCACGAGAACCCGCACGTTCGGGCCAAACACCTTGCCACATGGCAGATGTATAGGCTTCGGTATCGCGACCTGCTAGATCAGTTTGAGGAAGCCGGGTTCAAGCCGGACGTGATCTGCCCTTCGTACGACTGGTCCCAGATGTGGGCGACCTATGATGCCCGACCCACCCGGTGAGTGTGCCAGGCGGGTCCGATGATCCAGGCATGTGGATGCGGGCGAGATGACCGCGAACACGCAATGGAGGAACCCTCAGTGCCGACACTCACTCACGCCGACTTGCTCCAACTTAAGCGCTGGAACACGCCCACGGTTTACAACGGCTGGGAGCAGATCACCTCGCACGACCCCGCCAAAGAGGGCATCAATATCGAGGAGACCCGCGACTTCATGCCGCAGATGGGGCCGATGGTCGGGTATGCGGTCACGGTGGTCATCGAGCCGAGCAACATCGCCCACCGAGCCGCCAATCCGCACGCGTGGCAGGAGTATCGCGACTACATGGCAAGCGCGCCGGGGCCGAAGATCGTGGTGGTGCAAGACCTCGACAAGCCGCGCGTCATCGGGTCGTTCTGGGGCGAGGTCAACAGCAATACGCACCGCGCGCTCGGCTGTGTCGGCACGATCACCGACGGAGCCGTGCGAGACCTGGACGAGATGTGCAACGCCGGGTTCAAGGCCGTAGCCCGGAGGATGTGCGTCGGGCACGCCTACAACTGGCCGGTCTCGTGGGGGCACGAAGTCGAGGTGTTCGGCACGCGCATCGCGCCGGGGCAGCTCATACACGCCGACAAGCACGGGTTTCTGGCCATCCCGCCTGAGGACGAAGAGCGCCTGCTGCACGCCGCTCGGTTCATGGATGCCAACGAATGCAACACCGTCATCCCGGCGGCGCGCGGGGCGATCGGACTGAGCCGCGAGGAGATCATCCGGCAGATGGACGAGGCGGCGGAGGCTTTTGGGCGTGCGGTGCGTGCTGAGTTCGGGGCGAAGGGATGACGGTGTCCGCCGGATTACCGATTGGCTCGCCTCATCGGGCGGCACCGCCCCGGACGGGCGATTCAGATATGTGTACGCCGAGTAAGGCACATATATAGAGTGCAAATCGGGAGGGTGTATCATGGCCTCTGAACGCGACGACCCTATATGGAATCGCGACACTTACGCCGCCAGTATTACCAGTACGTGTTTTTCATCGACCCCGTATGACACCGGCTGGGACGGCGCGCCGCAGTGGGACATCGACGGCGCGATCCTGCAGGCCGACCTGCAGATGCGGCGACTCCTCGAACTGGAGGTCGCAATTCAGCCGGTCAGGGTGCGGGCTACGCAGATCGCGCGCCAGATCGAGGCGTTGCCCCCATGTGGATGGGCGTTCCCGCAGTTCATCGAGGCGGTGTGCCGCAACATCGGCACCGGCGACCCGAAGGCCGCCAATCCGAGCGGCTGCTACGAGGTGGGAGGGGCGCGCCTGGGGTTGATGGCCGCGTATTCCGTGTGTCTCGACGGGTGGCTGAAAGGTGTGGCCGCAGACGAAGTCGGCGCGGCGTTGCAGGAGCGATCCACCGATGGTCGCGACTGGCACGCGATCTCCTCCGGCATCTTGGAGACGCTCGGGGAGCGCACCAAGGAGCGGGCATTGCTCGTGCGCCGACTGCTCGCCCGCCTGCGGTTTTGGTTGCGCGCCCCGTACGGCTCCCTGAAGGCCGACGACAACCCGCGCCTGGGGTATCTGTATACTCACGCGATGGGCCGGTATGGCGGCTGGGACTACTTCAGCTTTGAGAACCACGACCCGGAGATAGCCGACCTGGAGCAGCGCATCCGGGGCCTCATGCCTGCCGCCGACCGCTGGCTGGAGCTCATCAACTGCACCTGGCCCTGCGCGCCGAAGGTCTTCCGGTACATTGAGCGCCTCATCGGGGCCATCGGAAATGCGGCCGGCCCGGATGCCGCGCCGCCGGAACCGGGCGAGACTCCTGTCCGGACGCCCAGCTTCCGGGCCGAAAGCACCTATCTCAGTTCGGACGCCTCGCGGAGGCTCTATCGAGCGGCTCTACACGCTCTCGCAGCCTTCGTGAGCGACGCCTTCCCCACGGACGTGATGCCGCAAAGCTTGCCTCGGGATGCGCGCTTTGCCGAGTGGCTAAGATCGCTCCTCGGCGAGACTTCGCCGCAGAAGGTGTGGCTCGCGGCGCTGCTGTGGAAGCGCATCCGGATGTTCGAGGAGAGTTACAAGTCGTTCCACTTCACGATGAACGCGCATCAGACGACGAGTTGAGTGCAGGGTGCAGGGGGGAAAGCAGCCAACGGCATTACCCTAGCCCCAGGACTCTCTCCGCCGCGGACTGACCCGCGATGTAACCCGTCGTGAAGGCAGCCTGTAGGTTGTAGCCTCCCGTGTCGGCGTCCAGGTCCATCACCTCACCGCAAAAGTATAGCCCCTCGATCAGACGCGATTCCATCGTCCTCGGGTCGATCTCCTTCAACGACACCCCGCCCGCCGTCACGATTGCCGAGGCCATCGGCAGCGGCCCCTTGACGTTGAACCGCAGCGACTTGAGCATCCCCAGCAGCCGCTCCCGCTCCTCAGCGGTGATCTGGTGGCCGGGCTTGTCGGCGGGGATGCCCGTCAGGCCGAGGAAAGGCTCGATTAGCTTCTGCGGCAGGAGGCCCTCCAGCAGTCGCCGGAAGCCGCGCTTGCCGTGGGTTTCGAAGTCGCGCTGCAGCCGCTCGCGCAGTTGCGCCTCGGACAGGGCGGGCTTGAGGTCGATCGACACGCTGACCGGCCCCTCGGCGAGAGCATCCACAACTCCCAGGCTCATCAGCAGCGTGATCGGCCCGCCGATGCCGAAATGCGTCATCATCATCTCGCCGAAGCGGCTCTCGATGACCGGCTTGCGGGGCCGCTTACCGGCGCCCGGCCCGACCTGGCGCGCGAGACGGTCCTCGCCCGGCGTCAGCGCAGAGTCAATGTCCGCTGCCCGGCAGGCGAAGGCAGTCAGCCGAACGTTGCGCAGGCTCACGCCCTGCATCGACTTGGCGAGGTCGGTCTCTTCGACGATCAGGGGCACGAGCGCGGGGCGCAGGGGGACGATCGTGTGGCCGAGTTCGGCGGCGATCCGGTAGCCGTCGCCGCTGGAGCCGGTCTTGGGGTAGGAGCTTCCGCCGGTGGCGAGGATCACCGCATCGGCGGGGATGATGCCGCGAGCGGTGCGGACGGCGGCAACGAAACGCCGGGGATGATCCGACGAGATCGCCACGTCGAGCGCCTGCGTCTCGATTCCGCTGACCGGCGCGCCCATGCGGACATCGGCCCCCTGCTCAGCCATGTAACGCTGTAAGGCAGCGACCACATCAGCGGCGTCATCCGAGACCGGGAACACCCGCCCCCCGCGCTCGGATTTGGTCTGCAGGCCATATCGGCCGAGAAGCGCCAGCAGCTCATCGCGGAAGAAGCGCCGGAAAGGCCCGTGCAGGAAGCGTCCGTTCGGGCCATAAGCGCCGATGAACTCCTCCAACGGCGCGGTGTTGGTGAGATTGCAGCGTGTCTTACCGCTGATGAGGATCTTGTTCCCCAGCCGCGCAGTCTTCTCGAAGAGCACCACCCGCGCACCCGCTTCGGCAGCAGCGCCCGCGGCCATGAGGCCTCCGGCTCCGCCGCCGATGACGACAACGGTGGGCGATGTGCCCCTGTCCGCCGATCTACTCATTCGAGGCCTCAATGATATCGCGTGGGGCGGGCGTCTCGCCCGCCAGTGCCGTGGCCGTCAGCCGTTCGTCTGAGGTTAGAGTGGGCGCGACAATCCTGTCGCGCACGGCGAGCAGCCGCAACTTACCGTAGGGAACGGCGGCCCCACCCCGACCCTCCTCGCAAGGGGGGAGGGAGCAAAAGCGTCGCGTGGGGCGGGCGTCTCGCCCGCCAGTGCCGTGGCCGTCAGCCATCCCCCTCCCATACCCGCCTCGGCGGGTCCACGGGAGGGGCGTCACGCCGCAGGCGAAGCGGGGTAGGGCCGTTCTCCCTCCACTTCACGGAGGGCAACGACAAGCGCCAGCCCGACTGCAATGCGCATGAAGTGACATCTGGATTTGGGCGGGTGGATGCGAGAGGGGATTCGCGAAAAGAGGGAGGAGGACCTTTGCCGGCCATCTCCTCCCTCTCATCGCTGCTGCCCTAAGCTGCTTTCCGCAGAGGGAGCGGCTCCGCTCTCTTGATGGCCGTCTTCAGCCACTGATCGAAGTCCAGCAGGTCCGGATGCAATTGCCGCAGCGCCTCGATGTCGGCGCGGTAGCCGTGCCGGTTGAACCAGTCGAACATGGTGGCGTACCCTGGGTCCATGCTGCGAAGCTGCTCGATGGGGATCTCGGAGTAGGTGATCGTGCGCCCGAGGGCGCGGCTGAAATGCTCCACACACTGTGTCGGCGTCAACTCGTCGCCGGCGATCTCGATCTCCTTGCCGACCCACTCGCCGGGCTTGCTGAACGCCAGGCAGGCGAAAGCCCCGATGTCGCGCACGGCGATGAATTGCAGCGGGACGTTCGGATGCAGCCCCAGCATCAGCTTCCCGCTCTCGATCTGCGACCACATCTGTGGTCCCAGCAGGTTTTCCATGAAGAACACCGGGCGCAGGATCGTGTATCGAAGCCCCAGAGATCGGATATGGCTCTCGATCTCCCATTTACTGTCGAAGAAGGGGATGCCGGTGTTGCGGTCCGCCGCGCCGACGGACGTGTAGACGAAGTGCTGCGCACCGTACTCCCGGGCCAGATCGGCGAGGCGCTTGCCCTGTTCGATCTCTACCAGAGGACCGTGCTCGTGAGAATCCTGCACGCTGAACACGCCGTACACGCCCTCGATAGCCGGACGCAGGCTGCTCTCATTGTCCAGATCGCCCAGCACGCCGGTCGCTCCGGCGCCGATCAGGCTTTGTGCTGCAGGCTTGGATAGCTCACGGGTGAGGAATCGCACATTGAAGCCACTGTCAAGAAGGCATCGCGCGACCGCGCCGCCCTGCCGGCCGGTAGCGCCCGTTACCAGTATGAGTTTCCGTTCAACAGACATGCTAACCACCTCCCAGTGGGTGTATTCCACGGTTACTATACCCGGCACTGGTTTCGGGAAACCGGGTAAAGGCCCCCGCCTCTAGGCGAACCTATCGGCAGGGCGAGAGGTGGCTCGTGGCGTTGCAGTTGCCACGATAGCCTCACTCGCGCGCGCCATGTGCGCGTAGTAGTTGGGCCACGCCAGGATGTTGCATCTCCACCGCCATCTGTAGTGGCGTCCTCTCTTTGCCCCCGCGAGCATTCACGTCGGCCCCATGTTCGATCAACGTCCGCGCCATCTCGACGTTGCCGGTGTAAGCCGCCCAGTGAAGCGGCGTCCACGAGCCTGGGCTTGCCTCGCCGTCCACGTTGGCCCCCTGTGCCAGCAACAGCTTGACGATACCCGGGTGATCGAACTGGGCGGCGGCTGAGATCGGCGTCCAGCCGATCGCCATGTACGCATTGACCTGTGCCCCGTGCGCCAGCAGAACCTTGACCACGTCGGTGCGCCCCTGCCCTGCAGCGACGACCAGAGGCAGCCATCCGTCGTACCCGATGGCGTCACGCGAGTTGGGGTCCACACCACGATCCAGAATCAGCCCAACCAGCCCAGCGTCGCCCTTCTGGACCGCCCAGGACAGCGGGGTGTTGTGGTCAACACGCGGTGCCTGTACGTCGGCCCCACGGGCAACGAGGAGCTTTGCCACATTCGGCTTCCAGTATTCCAGCGCCAACAGGAGCGGGGTTCCTCCCGCTTTGCCCTTTGCGTCGATGTCAGCGTCGCAGTCAAGGAGCAGCTTTGCCACCGCAACGCGGTCGTACAGGGCCGCGACATGCAAGGGCGTCCACCCGCTGGCGTTCTTCAGATTCGGACTGACACCCGCGTCCAGGATAGCTCTGACGCCCCGGACGTCCCCTTGCTTCGCAGCGCGATGGATCGCAGGGGCACCCTCAGCCCAAGGCTCGGCAGCGGCAATCCGCACCCTCGCTATGCCCGCTCCGACCACGACCACGACTGCGAGGGCGATCAGCACCAGCAGTACCTTGCGCATTACCATTCCCTCCTTGTAGCCGGAACCGGCTGGCTCCTATGGCCCGCCCATGCCGCCTTGCGTGCTGTATGCCCACGCGCCCGCGCCACAGCCCCTCAGTGCTGCGTCGGGATCGCCACACCCTTGGTCTGCTGACCGGCCTCCACTCGAATGCCCGTGACCTGGCCGCACACTTGGTAAGCGGGATGACTCGCTGTCCCTCCTGCTCCCCCTTGCCCTGATCAATCCGGCTATCCAGTGCCGGGAGTGTGGCGTCCCGAGTTCTACCGCACTACGGTCGAACGTGGTGCCTGGCTCGGCGTCCCACTGTCTCTTACGATCCTCGGTCGCTCCCCTTGGTCGTCCTCGGCATTGCGGTCGGCTCCGTGTTCGATCAGCACCTCTGCCAATAATGGCTGGTCACGGCGAACCGCATGGAGAGGTGTCCACCCGCCGGGTGGTCCGTGGACGTTGACGTGGGCTCCGTAGCCAAGCAAAGCACGGGCGACATCCGCCCGTATGGCATCCGTTGCGTTAGGCCACTCAGAGCGGCGTCGGCCCGTCGCCCAGTACAGCGGGGTATCACCATTCTCGCCTATATCCGGATCGGCGTGATGCGCAAGCAGCAGCTTGACCATGTCAACGTCTCCCCTCGCGGCTGCCCAGTGAAGCGCCGCCTCACCGTACATCCCCTCGACGTTCGGGTCAGCACCGTGGGCAAGCAGTTCCTCCATCTTCCAGGTGTCGCCCAGGAACGCTGCCGCCTCCACTGTCCATTGGGCGCCATTGGCAAGAAGCAGACGCGTCACGTCCGTGTTGCCGACGGCGACCGCCTCGTCGAGCGGGGTAAGCCCGAGTTCGTCCACCACGTCTGTCCTTGCCCCGTGGTGCAACAGCGCTCTGGTCGCTTCCAGACGGCCACACCAGGCCGCGCGGTGTAGCGGCGTGGACCCGCGTCCTGCGATCTCGCTGGCAGCGTTCATTCTCGTGCGCCCGCGGAGCTGGCGGGGCACACCGCACCCGATGCCGAACGGCATCGGCCGGTTGACATCGGCACCGCGCGCCAGGAGCGCCTCGATCACATCAGCCTGCCCGGCGGCAGCAGCCCACCACAGGAGGGTGGGACCCTTGTCGCCCGGATAGGAACCGTTGGCATCGGCACCTTGATCCAAGAACTCAGTGAGCTTCTGCAAGTTGCCCAGAGCCGTCGCCGATTGGATCGTCCACGTTGCGCCCTTCGCCGCCAGTAGTCGCACGAGTTCAGGATCCGGTTGGGCGCGCCGGGTCGCCATCAGGGCCACTCCGTCCAGCGGCGTTAGGCCCCGTCGCCCTGCAGCGTTAGCGTCGGCCCCGTGATCGAGCAGCCAGGCGACCATCGGCGTCGCGCACTTCATGGCCGCGTAGGTCAGTGGCGTCCGGCCGGACTTGTCCACCGCGTTGATGTCAGCGCCGTGGTCAATTAGCAGTTGTGCCGCCTCCCTATGGCGGTCCCAGGGCTGCTGGCCCCATGCCGACTGGGCTGCAGCATGGAGCGGAGTCTGTCCCGCAGCGTTTCGGCAGTTCACCTGCGCGCCATGCTGAAGTAGGAGGAGCATAGTGTCCGGTCGGCCCCCAGTCGCGCCCCAGTGGAGCGGAGTGCCCCAACATCCGGCTGGCTTTGGTCCTGTGGGGAGGTCCATCGCGTTGACATCTGCGCCGCGGTCGAGGAGCAACTTGACGAGTTCTGCGCTGTTCCCTCCCGCCGCCAAATGCAGCGGCGTTACGTCGTCAACATCGGCCGCCCGCGCCTGCAGTCCCTTGTCGAGTAGTCGCTTTGCGATCTCAGCGCTGTTGTGTACCGGCCCATCGGCAACCCAGTGCAACGCCGTCCTGCCGTCCTTGGTCCCCCCGCGCGGCGACACCCCGGATGCCAGGAGATTCTCAACCCGCTCGAGGTTGCCGGCGACAACCGCCTCCTTGAGGCGTTCATCTAGCACTGGCCCATTGTAGACCCGCCTTGGCGTGCCGCTTGCCGCACCCGCGACGCGCACCCTCCCGATCCCCGCCCCGGCGACAACGACGACCGCGAACACGGCCAACCCCGCCCTCGTCCGACGCGGCAGCCTCAGCAGCGGCGCGTGGTCCGCCAGAATGCGTTTGACACGCTGCACCAGCGACCGGCCTGGGCGGACGTAGGACAGCACTCCCACGGATGGCGCGGCCTGGGCCCAGCTTACCAGAAGCTCGGCGTATCGCTGCCGCTCCTCGGATAGCGACACGACCCAGTCGTCGCAGGCCTCCTCCGCCGATGCCCTCAACTCGGCGGCCATGATCCAGGCCAGCGGGTGCCACCACCACAGGGCCTTCGTGAACTGCGCGACCGTCTGGACGAACATGTCGCCCCGGCGGATGTGGGCCAACTCGTGCACCAGCACCGCGTCATGGGCAGCGTCCGGCCCGTCGCCCTCGGGGGGCAGCAGGAGCATCGGCGCCCGCCAGCCGACGACGAACGGGATCGCCGTCTGCGGGCAACATGCCGCCGCCGGAGGCTTCGCCAGCCCCATGCGTCCGGCCCAGTGGGCCAGTCGTGCGGTGACCGTCGAATCGCCGATGGGTTCGCTGTCCCGCGCCAGCTTGCGCAGTAGCATCAGGTGCCGCACCGTGCGCCCGATCCCGACCGCTGCGCCTAACGCCCACAGGAGCAGCAGGGCCGGCACCGCCAACGGCCGCAGGGAGGCGACTGTCAAATGACGGTGCGCTTCCGGCGCGGGCATCGTCCCCTGCGTCGGGGCATCGGAGACCGCCGTCGCCGGGTCTTGGTCCGCCGGTTCCGCAGCCGGCGACTCCGTCGCGGCATGAGAGATTCGTGGCATCGGTATCTCCACCACGCGCGGCTGCAGGTGCAGGCTGCCGACCGCCAGGATCGCGGCGGGCACCGCCCAGAACGCCACCAACGAGATGCGCCACACTGAATGTCGCAGCAGCGCGGACGCCGACCGCAACGCCACCTGTGCCATGACGGCCATGGCGACGACCGCCGTAGTCGCGATCACGCCATCCATCCAGTACGCGTTACCCATGATCCCCCATCTCCTTGTCGCCGATCAACTGACGCAATTCCCGGAGCACCTCCGGGGTCACAGAATCGGTGTCGAGCAGCGCGGCCACCAGGTCTCTCGGCGACCCGCCGAAGACGCGCTCGAGCAGATTGCCCACCAACTGACGGCGAACCGTCGCGGACGCTTCGGTGGGTCGGTAGATGAAAGCTCGATGGCGTGTCGTATGGCTGACAAGCCCTTTCTTCTCCAAAGTGCGCAGGACCGTGAGAATCGTGGTGTAGCGTGGCCGCTCGTCAGCGGCGAAGGCATCCTGCACATCGTACACACTGGCCTCTTCCAGCCGGCTGACTGCGTCCAGCACCTGGAGCTGCAATTCGCCGATATCGGTCATGCGGTCACTTCTGCTGCGCGCCATGAACACTCCCTACTTTCATGTTTTTTGACTTTAATACTATATATATAGTTTTCATGCGTGTCAATCCCCAGTGCGCAGGGCATTGTTTCTGGATGTGGCATTTTCAACGGTCAAAGTGCCACATCTAAAAACGATGCTCCTGCAGCCATACGCCTTTCGATTGACTTCAGGTCTACACCATGCTACGATTTGATCAGTCTGATAGTGTCACCAGCTTGCCGGAAGGCCGGGAGAGGATGCTGGTCGCAATGAATGCTGTTTTGCTTGTGTCCTTCCCCGATCCACCCCTCGAGTCGTGCGTCAGCCCACCACCTGTGATGTAGTGGTGCTGTCATGCCGTTCGCCGATCATCACAGCCGCAGACGCACTCGCCACAGATCAAGAACGGGGGCTTCATCATGTCTAGCACGGTCCGTACCGTACTGCTGCCGGTCGTGGCTTCGCTATTGCTCGCCGGAATGCTGATCCCGGCCTCTGCGGCGGCACTCACGCCTCTGCCGTTCGACAACGCCCTGTCGATCTACGTCGGGCACAACGGGACGTGGAGCAACTACAGCACAGGGCAACAGCAAGCCGCCGAGATCGAGGACCCGCTTGCGGCATTCCCCCCCGATGAAGCCGTCCGAGACCACCCTGCGATCTGGTATCGGTATCGGATCAATTTGGCTCCTGTCCCCGAAGGATGGACGTTCTTCGCGCCGGTGGCGGGCCGGCCAATGCAGTTGCATGTGGTGGTGCGCGACGCGCAGGGGCGGTTGGGGGATGTCATGGCAACGGACCGCGCCACCGGCGCATGGGTGGGCCGGCTGTCTGCTCGCGCATGGGTGACAGGCGAAATCGACGGCTGGCTTCCTGTGGACCCGGCGTGCGAGGCGCTGGACCTGCGGGTCACCGCCCGCGACGGCGGCCGGCTTCTTGCTTCCGCCATCGCCAGCAACCCCGCCGTCGATGATGCTGTTGTGGTTGCGTTGCAGTATTACTGGCAGCCCAACAGTGGCATCCCGCACGATCGCTGCGCGATATCGTCTCACCCGGAAGGACCGCCGGGCGACCCGCTATCCATTGCCGGCAAGACAACGCTGCAGTTGGAGAAAGTCGCTGTAGGCTGCGCCGGTCCGGTGGATTTCGTCAACGATGCCCCTGACTGCGGCGTGGTGAAGCCAAGGTTCCCTTTGAAGAGCGAAATCCTCGCGGATACCACTGATGCCTGGGAGCGCGCGAGCCACGCGCCCCCTCGAGTGTTGCAGCAGGTGAGAGCCGACGTCGCTGCCATGCGCCATACTTTCGACCCCGGCAGGCCTGGCCCACAGCCCCAGTCGGTGCGGCCCTATAGTCGCGGCACCGCTCACTGGTACACGGTGTATGCGGGTCAGACCCTCGCAGTTATCGCCTTCCCCTACCGGGGGCCACAGAAGTACCGGCGCACATACACCGCATACCTCAACGCGGAAGCGCAGCTTTACTTCAGTGCAAAGGGGCTGGGGCAGAGCAATCCCTCGGCGGCGGTCGCTGAGTCGATGCGCCGGGAGTGGTCGCAGCCGATGAGGGCCGACGGCAACGCGCTTGCCCCCATTGCGGTGGGCGATTTGTGGTACTTGAGAATCTGCGGTGAGTACGGCATTGACATCAACCCGTGTGAATGCGTGACTGCGCCAGTCACCTTCGAACTGTGGGCGAGCACTTCTGCGTCAGCCCCGGGCAATACTGTCCGCGTCGGCGGCCGGGCGACGGCGGAGATCTACAGGCCCATCAGCATTCCCGCTCCACCTATCGACTTCCCAGGCACGGCGCTTCAGTTCCCTGCAGAGGGCGAGGCGAGGGGTACGTGCACGGTCAATCTCGCGAAGGGGTGGAGGTGGCGCGTCCGGTTTTTCGCCTATGATTCCCAGCACAACCCGGCATACCCGGAGGGGATCAGCCGTCTTATCGATATCCCGGAGACTGAGCATGTCCGCTTTGATGTGCGCCTGACAAGGCTCCTCACCCTGAAGGTCTTCACGCGGTCGCGGCTCGGCGATGAGCCGTGCACTATCGAGTTGGGAAGGCAGCTCAGTGGGGGGGGTGAGATGCTCGATGGGCGAGGCGACACGCAGGCGCAAGCAGACGGTCGGCAGGTCTGGGAAGCGCCGCGGCGTTTCGTCCCGGGCAACTACCGCGTCCGAGCCCGGAGCCGCATCGACGCGGAAGCGCGATGGAGCGACTGGCAGCCGGTCCGCATTGATCCCGGCGTCGAGCAAACGGTGACGGTCATCGTGCCAAAGTAGGGTACGGGCGGATAGGCATATCGCGCTTGTCGATCATGGGCCAAGCGAAATGGCGGGCGGCAGAGGGCCTGGACGCCCTTCTGCCGTTCGTTCTTCCCGCATGATGTCATCGCCCATCGAGGGTGCGTCTTTCAATTGTAGGTAGTATTACCATGCCGGTTGTGCGGCCTTGTTCGGCAATGAGATGCCCTGCGGGGAGATGGACGGCATTGAACCACAGAGACACAGAGGACACAGAGAACGTCCCTTAACGCCTATCGTGGGGCAGGCCCAGTCGTTCTCTGTGCCCTCTGTGTCTCCGTGGTTCAAGCCGTTCGTCCGTCATCTTGGGATACGGTCAGCCTCTGACAGGATTCCGAGCGCTTCATTTGCCAACTGTCAAAGCAGCGTAATAATGGTAGGCAACCGTCGGTAGTCAGGCCGTATTCAACGGCCAAACGACAGGCCGTCGGGGCTATGCTGCTGCGGAACTATCCGCCATGTCGTAATCCTCAAAATCCTATCAATCCTGTTCCCCTCGCCGTTCCCTGCCGCTACGCTTGCGGCAGTCCTACCTACAATCAGCGGACGGCCCGCCCATCGACTGCCCCTTGACGAAACCTCCCGCACGCGGTAGCTTACGACAATCCATAAGGGAGGCGTTCGCGAACATGCAAACTACCAAGATCGGAATCGTCGGCTGTGGGAACATCAGCGGCGTGTACTTCTCAGGCGCGCAGAAGCTGCAGATCCTCGAGACCGTCGCCTGCGCCGACATTGCCCTCGACCGGGCCAAGGCCAAGGCGGAGGAGTTCGGCGTGCCGAAAGCCTGCACGCCCGACGAACTCCTCGCCGACCCCGAGGTCGAGATCGTCGTCAACCTGACCATCCCCAAGGTTCACGGCACGATTGGCCTTGCAGCGCTCGAGGCGGGCAAGTCGGTCTACAACGAGAAGCCGCTGGCCCCGACCCGCGAGGAAGCGCAGAAGATGCTGGCCATCGCCGAGGCGAAGGGCCTGCGCATCGGCGGCGCGCCGGACACGTTCCTCGGCGCGGGGCTGCAGACATGCCGCAAGCTCATCGACGACGGCTGGATCGGCGAGCCGATTGGCGCGAGCGCTTTCATGCTCGGCCACGGCCCGGAGGGCTTCCATCCGGAGCCTGACTTCTTCTACCAGCCCGGTGGCGGCCCGATGTTCGACATGGGCCCGTACTACCTCACCACGCTGGTCAATCTCCTCGGCCCGGTCTCGCGTGTCGCCGGTAAGGCGCGCATCACCTTCCCCGAGCGTGTCATCGTCAGCCAGCCGCACTTCGGTGAGATCATCAAGGTGAACACGCCGACGCACATCACCGGCATCCTGGAATTCGCGAGCGGCGCGGTGGGCACGCTCACTACGAGCTTCGATGTCTGGGCCACACAGCTTCCGTGCATCGAGATCTACGGCTCCGAGGGCAGCCTGAGCTGCCCCGACCCGAACACTTTCGGCGGGCCGGTGAGGGTCCGGCGCGCGGGCGCCTCCGACTGGAGCGACGTGCCGCTAAGCCACTGCTATGCCGACCAGTTCCGCGGCTTGGGCGTCGCCGACATGGCCGCCGCGATGCGCTCCGGCCGCCCCCACCGGGCGAACGGGAAGCTGGCCTACCACGTCCTCGACCTCATGCACGCCTTCCACGACGCCTCGCGCGAGGGCAAATACATCGACCTAAGCAGCGGCTCCGAGCGCCCGGCCCCGATGCCGATGACTCTCGCCCCGGGAGCGGTGGAAGAGTGAGGGAAACGCTGAAGGGGAAATGCTAAACTCAGAACGCTGAACGCAGAAAACGGCAAATAGGAAAACGGCGAATAGAAACGGCGAATAGAAACGGCGAACGGCAGAGAGGCGCTGCCTCGAAAATGGAGTGGGCACGACAATCTTGTCGCGCGTGGGGCGGGCGTCTCGCCCGCCATCGCCGTCATTCTCATCGTTCCAGAGTGCCGGAACCCGGCATGACGACTGCCTCGAAAATCCCCGTTTGCCGGGCGAACGGCGACCTCACCCCCTCGGCCGCCCACGGCGGCCACGTCCTCTCCGCAAGCGGAGAGGGGAGAACCGCAGCAGTTCCCTGCTGCGCGGGAATC
>Ga0181520_10003594_pt1 | contig 27038 bp, 20 predicted proteins | sample PEATcosm2014_Bin_29_FD_132451 | JGI IMG/M metagenome (GOLD analysis project Ga0181520, IMG submission 132451) | Peatland microbial communities from MTU Mesocosm Facility, Houghton, MI, USA - PEATcosm2014_Bin02_30_metaG | ecosystem: Environmental > Terrestrial > Soil > Wetlands > Peat | place...
AAAAATTTCAAACACCTTCACGCCGAGCACAACCCGGCGTTTGCTAAAATGGTCGGCCAAAAATCCGCCGGTCATGGAAAATAAAATAAACGGAACGGAAAAGAGGAGTGCCACGACAGTAATGAGCCGGTCGCGCTGATCCGAAGCCATGGCCATCTGCATGATCATGTAGGTGGTGAGCCATTTCAGCGTATTATCGCTAAACGCACCTTGAAACTGCGTAACGATAAGCGCCCAAAAACCTGTTCCGCCGTTGCCGCCGTTTGATGCGGCAGGCGGCGGTTCTGGATTCGGGATTCGGGATTCAGGACTGGCCGGAATTTCGTTCACGCCGCAAAGTTAACCGAATGCGCAGCGAAGTGTGAATCGAAAAACTTTTGGCGGGCATTGATTTCGCTGATGCCTCACCGGCAACATCCGAGGAGATTTGTTGAAACGCGCCGGGCCGGAGACCGGCGCCCCATTGCCGCCCCCCAGCGGCCTCAATATTTCACCGGCAAGGATTGACCGCCGGCGGCTATGGACGGTTCAATTCGACCGCCGACCTGGAGTTAAAGGCATTGGTATCTCCGGCATGTTGGAGCAGGAATTTCTGCAGTTCCAGCGTGTCCCCCGTCAGGTAAACCATATTGCCGCTGTTGGTGTCGTCGGGCTTTTCCGGCACCACGATGTGATGTAGAACCGCCGGATTGGTTTCGAGCAAATCCGCCAGCCAGCCATAGTCCATAAACTGTAGCGACATATTGGTGTCGTTGCGTGTAACCAGGGAGATCAGATGCACCGGCAACTGGAACTCATCCCGATTGGTCGTGAGCAGATCCAGAAATTGATACTGATTTAACCGGAACAAGTGCGCTTCAAAACAATTGTCATGGTCGTCCGTGGTGGTCAGAAAATATGATTTTTCGCCGGCGGCGGTGAACTGCCAGAATTCGTTGGTCGCATCGGCCTTGGCCCAGCGTCCAGTCAGACCCGGATCAAAGACCAAATCTTTTGAGGTGTAAAAGGGATAGACCGACGAGACGATGCAGCCGACCAGCATTGAAAGAACCGCTCCGGCGGCGATGGATTGGAGGATTTTGGTCTTCATAAAATGATTGAGCGCCCGTCACAGAATTATTTCAAGGTAATTTTCGCACGGGTACAAACCGCAATTGACCGCAGCGCGATGGCTGACCGGGAGATGGAACGCGGATTGGCAGGCGGGAAAAAAGCGCCAAAGGGCTGGGCGCAGTCCAAGACGCTGGCGCGAATAGCTACCCCCCTCAGGCATGGGTTGAGGGCTGCGCGACACGATTTAGCACCGGCCTGCTCGCGTTCTGGCGCATCCGGCCATCGAGTCCAGTAAAACGACTGGCACCGGGGCCATTTTTTCGCGCGTTGAACCGCTCTTTTACTTCAAACGCAAAATTGTCCAGCGCCGCCGAGCTGACGGGGTCGCCATTAAATGGCAACGTCAGACTTAAAATGCCCTCAGCCTCGGCGATATGATGCCATTGCGCCTCGGCTATTTTGGTGGGCATGCACTCCAGCGGGCCAACGCTGACGACGGCATCAATATGGCCGTGGCGATATTCATGCAGCGGCGTGCCGACGGTGAGGACCGCTTCGCCATGCAACTGCGCGTTCACATAAGGCTCCGCCAGCGCCAACACCTCAGCCGGCGCCGGCAGCGGTGACCAGTCCAGACTGGAGGCCATGGCCGAGAGGACGCCGCCGGCGATGCGCTGGCGCACGAAGTGGCTGAAGCCGTCCGCGACCTGGTTGCGCCCCTCCATCTGCCGCTGGACATGGCCGCAATAATTGATCCATTCCGTCTTCGGCGCGAGATGCACCCGCAGCCCGCGCGCCTCCAGTTTTTCAATCAGATGGTCGTTGCTGAAATCCACGCCGCGCACGTAGATTTCACCTGTCAGTTCCACGCAGGGCTTTTCGCCGGGGCCGCGCAAGGCCGCGAAATCCGGGCCGGCCCGCTGGAGCACTTCACGCAGCCCGAAGAGGCGTCCGCTGGCCACCTGCCACAATGCAGGCCCAAGCGAGAGTTGACCGTGCGCCGCCGTTTCAATCTGCACCAGCAGTTCGCGCAGGCAGCGCTGGTAAAGTTTTTCCGTTGCGCCGCGTTCGCGCTCCGCCGGGCGGACATCAAGCTTTGCCTGAATCAAGAGGTCGGTGGCCGCAATGCCCGCGAACACGAGTATCTCCGCGCCGGCCGGCAGGTCGTCAAAATAGCCCGTGTCCTTCGGCGACCAGATGCGCACGCGGTCGCGCCAGCCCAGCCGGTCGAGCACAATGTTATTGAGCAAATTATAAACGCCAAACCGGCAGGGACCATCTGTGCTGGGCATGAGGTAAACAAATTTTTCGTCCGCCGGCGCGCGCTCGAGCCGTTGGATAAGCGAACCCAGCGTGAACGGCATGGGCAAACATTCCTTGCCGGAAGTGTGGCGGCGGCCAATCCGCAATGATTCCGCGTCCGGCGCGGGGAGGCTTTCGGCATTAAATCCCAGTCCGCGAAAAACTGCCGCCACCGCGTCGGATGCCGGACCAATATGGGAAACCAGCATCGTATCGGGTTTTCCATTGCGGCTCCGAAAATCCCCCAAATTCAAGCCGGTGAATTGAACATTTTCGAAGTTATTGGGCGGGGTGGCAGTACGGCGTGGCGGTGCGGATTCCTCAATGCCTGCCGTCGAACGGTCTTCGTCAACGCAATGGAGGAACGCCTCAACCCGCGTGCGGGTGCCGGCATCGCCGGAATGACCGTCCGTTTCGATCACCACGAACGGTTTGCCGCCCATGGCGTAAGCGGCAAAATGGAGGTTGAAGCTGTCCGGCCCGCAGGAATAATTGCTGCAATAGAGCGCATAGACGCCGTTCATGCGGCGCACCTGATGGGCCGCGCGCAGGATGGTCTGGCCGTAACCCCAATACATGTCGGCGAACTGCGGCGTCCCGGCCTCCAGCGGAAAGCAATCCACCGGAATGCCGACGGCGCCCTGCTCGCGCAAAATCGCCGGCACATTCGAGTTCAGGACCTGGTTATGAATTGTGTAATCGCGGCCCAGCACCACGACCGGTACCAGGCTGTGCGCACGGCAGAACGCCAGCGCACGCCGGCCGCTTTCCTCGCTGGCGGCGTCAAATTCCCGTTGCGCGGCGCAGCCGGCCGACCACGCCGCGCGTTGTTGGCGGCGGTCCAGACCCAATTCCCGTGCCAGCCCGCGGCAGCTTTTCAAAAACTCCTTTGAGGCCAGATTCCCGGCGCCGAAATTGATCACCGGCGAGAGCAGCTGCGGCCGGCGGGAGCCGGCTGAGGCACGACCACATTCGACGATCTTCGGCGTGCCCTGGACAATCGGGCAAACCGTCGAGCATCGCTGACCCCGTTCCCCCGGCAGGCTGCGAATCATCGGTACGAACATCCAGTCCGCCCCGCTTGCCGCCAGTTGCTGTGCGACGCCATGGAACAATTGCATCGGCGCGCAAAAGGGCGCGTGCGCCGACTGGATGCCCCGCTTGAGCACGTCCGGCCCGGCCGAGGGGACAATTTCCAGATTGAACCCGGCGGCATGAAAGTAGGCGGCAAAAAATGGAAACAAACCCTTGAGCATGAATTCATCGCTCATGGCCACGCGTGGGCCGCCGGGCCTGCTGGTCAATAACGCCAGCAGTTTTTCGAGCCGGTCTTCGCGTTCACGGAACGGGTCGGGCGCGCGGTCTGGCAATTTTCGTTTGCGGGTGCCCTTGTCGTGAAGCGAACAGCCGCCGCCCCAGGTAAAATTCGCGCGCTGACTGGCCACCACCGTGCGCAGCCGTTCAATGCGGCAATGGTTGCCGGCGCCGCCGCAGCCGCGATTTGAGCCACAAACGAAGGTGTCCTTCTGTTCCACTTTTGCGCCCAGAAACCGCGCCGGCTCCAGCGGCGCGAGGCTGGCGGCATCCAGTTCGCGGGCGGTCAGCAGCGCGATGCCCAGCGCGCCCACCGTGCCAGGATTCGGCGGCACGACAACTTCGCTGCCGGTCTGCCGGGCAACCGCCGCCGCCAGCGCGTCAGCGGAAAACGGCATGCCCTGGCAGAAAATAACTTTGCCGATGGAACGGTTGCCTTTCACCCGGTTCAGGTAGTTCTTGATGATGGAATCGTACAGGCCGGAAATAATGCCCGCTGGCTCCTCGCCCACCGCGACGGCCTCGTCAATCACCTCGGCCATGAACACCGAGCAATGTTGTCCAAGTGAAACACCCGCCGACGCTGCGAGCGCCGCCTGCCCAAGCTGGCCCACGTCCGCTATCCCCGCGAACTTGCCCCCCTGCTCCTCAATAAACGAACCCGTGCCGGCGCTGCACGCCTCGTTCATGGCGCAGTCAATGATGCGTCCTTCCGCCAGCCGGGTGTATTTCGCATCCTGGCCGCCGATCTCAAAAATAGTGTCCACCCGCGGGTCGAAATGCAGCGCGCCGGTGGCGTGGGCAACAATCTCATTGACGATAAATACCGCTTCCTTGCCGTAACAGGAGGTGAGCAGTGAACCGGCCACTTCGCGTCCGCTGCCCGTCACACCGAAGGCGGCGATGGGATATTTTGCGGCGGGATGTTCCCCAAGGCGGCGCAGCAAATCCTGGGCGGCGCCGACGGGGTTGCCCAAGGTCTGCCGATACGCCTCCCAAACGGTTTCACGCGTGGCCAAATCCAGCGCCACCGCCTTGGCGCCGGTGGAGCCGATGTCGAAACCCACCACGAGGCGGCGCAGTGCGCCGTTCACTTTGGCCCATGGCAGTTTCGGCAGGCGGCGGACGTGGGGCAGTGAATTCGACAGTGCGGGCAGACGTTCCAGTTTCAATTCACGCGGCGGCAACGCCAATTTTTCACGGGCGGGCAACGGCGCTGGGTGTTCCGAGGCAATGAGCGCACAGCCGAGGGCTTCAAGGCAGAGCAGTTGTTCTGCTTCTGCTTCCACCAGGGTCATTCCCTGTTTGGCCAGCAATTCTCCAAACACCCGGCGAACGCGCGGCGAACGGCTGACGCCACCGGTCAACAACACCCGCGCCGGACTGACGCCGGGCTTGATGAGCACGGAAACGTTTTCGCAGACCGCATCGAACAGGCCGGCGAGAATCCGCGCGCGGTCCTCGCCCTTGTTGGCGAGGTGGGTCATGTCGGTCTTGAGAATCACGGGACAACGACCGGATAACGGCGCGGGGTCCGGCACCTCGGCGCACAGCATGCTGGCTTCCTCCACGGTGAGCGAAAAGCGCTCCACGAGCTGCCGCAAAAAATTGCCGGTTCCCTGGGAACAGCGGCTGTTTTCGCGGAACACCGTCAGGCCGTTGGGACGCAACTCCAGCACCGAAAAACCATGGCTGCCGATATTGACAAGGGTGGCCGGTTCGTCGCCAAACAAAAACCGGTAGCCGCGCAACAGCGCCTGCTTGATCGGAATGCCGGGAAGATTGACCTGCGTGGAAAAACGCCCGGTCACAGCGGCACCCCTGATGTCTGGCCAGTTCCAATCCGCCAGGGCTTCACGGAGCCGCTGGCCTGGCTTTTTGCCATGTTCAACCAGTTCACGGCGCGCGAGGCACAGGGTCCCGTTTGCCTGATGCAATTCGACCAGTTTTATGGTCTCGGCGCCGACGTCCAATCCTAAAAATCGGGCGGGAGCAAAAGGGGGCCGCTGAGTGGTTCCAGATTTCATGATTTGTTTTTCAAATTTATTCCACTTGAAAATAAAGCTGTTGTTATGTGAAAATATGGTTGGATTTTAGCCGGCTGACAATGCCATTTGTTTGGCCGGGCGCCGGCCCAAATGGGGTGATGCGCGCAGACGGCGCTTGAATCCGGCCCGGCGGGCATGGGTTTCTTCGGCAGAGTAGAGCTGCCTGGCCAGTTTCAAAAAGCCGGATTGCAACTCGGCGGCGCTCAGGTTTTTTGGCTGAAAATTGATGTCGAACAGGGTACACAGTTCCCATGCCTGGTCGCGCAGGATGCGGCCTTCGCGTTTCAGCCGCGCGTAAAGGGGCGTGCCGGGGAACGCGGTCATGAAGGTTATCTGCACCTCGTACAGCCCGGAGTCGCGGACGAATTCCAGCACATCGTCGAACACGTCGCGCGTGTCGCCGTCGAGGCCCAGAATGAAACAGCCGTTCACCGTGATGCCGCAGGATTGAATCCTGTCAATGGCTGCCCGGTAAAAATCGTGCTGGCGCAGCTTCCAGTTGTTTTTCAGTTCCACGCCATAAAGACTCGTGCGGCATGGACTTTCGAAACCAATCAAAACCTGCTGGCAGCCGGCGTCACGGAGCAGGCCGGGCAGTTCGTCATCTTCAGCCATGCGCACATCGGCTTCCGTGAACCAGCGGACATTTTCCCGCGCCAGTTCGCGCAGCAGTTTTTTATAATGTCCGTGGTGAACAAAGCTGTTGTCATCGGCGAACTCGATGAACGGCTTGGGCCAGAGGCGTTTGATTTCACGGATCTCGGCGATGACTTTTTCCACCGGCTTGAGCTTGTAACGCGGGGTGAGGAGAATGGAACTGGCGCAAAACTCGCATTTGTGCGGGCAACCCCGGCTGGTCTGCACCGTGAGGCGGTTGTATTTTTGCGGGTCGAGCAAACTGAAACGCGGCATGGGCGCATGGGCGAGGTTGAATTCCCGGCTGGTGATATAAAATGGTTTAAGTTCGCCGCGCTCAAGGTCGGCGAGCAGTTCCGGCCAAAGCAGTTCGCCTTCGCCGATGACGACGCTCGTGCAATGTTCCTTCGCCTGCTCCCGCAACGATGAGACGGTAATGCCGCCCATGACGACGGCCACCTGTCTGGCGCGGTAATAATCGGCCACCTCGCAGGCTTCGTAAAACTGCGCGGTGAACGTGCTGATGGCGACCAGATCAAAGTCCGCCGGCAGTTCCGGCAGTTTTTTCAGGTCGGCGATTTCGTGATACTCGACGTGGAATTTCTCCGGGGTCAGCCCGGCGAGCGTGAGCAGGCCGAGGCTCGGAAGCGAGGCGATGATTTTGTTGCGATCCACAAAGCCCGGCAGCGTGAGTCCGAGGCTGGTGAGTTCCGCGTTGTGAGCGCGCACGCCGCTCAGGGCGATAAGTCCGATGCGTTTCATGGGGTATGGTGGGTTGCGGGTTGCGGCCCAAAGGCCGGTGGAAAACTGTTTTCACTTCGATAAATAAGCAGGAGCGCCAGAAGACCGCCGGCGATGAGGCTCAATACCGGCACGGAAAAAATCAGGCGCGCTTGGCGGCAATGCGCCATGACCACACAGCACAATGGCATCGTGACCCCGCCGATAATAAACGCCCACGACGCGACCTCGGCGGGCAGTTCTGACCGGGAAACCTTTTGCAGCGTCAGCCAGAACAGCAAATTCACCGCGCCGAGGCCGAAGAAGGAAACATGCGCAAGGCGGTACAGGCGGCGTTTAAAACTGCCATAGCCGCCGAGCCAGTTTTCGCCATGGAAAAACAATCCTAAAATCATGCCGGATATGAATCCGAGCAAAATCCAAAGCCAGGCAAACAGCAGATTGATCTGGGCGGTTTCTATTTTCATGTCGCGGCCACCATAGCCGCCCCTGCGTCGGAAGTGTTAATTGATAAAACTTCAGCGACATTGTTTTCCTCAATGGCTGTCCCGGCCCGGCCGCCGTGGGTTTCAGCCCTTCAATTTTATTTCTGCATCCCGGCTTGCATCCGGGCCGCCAGGCGGTTAAAAGTGACGGCGCGAACCCGATTGAACCGTGAACGTTCATCACCTTGAGCTTTTTTATTATGTCGCCCGGCACGGCGGCATCATGCCGGCGGTGCGGAACATTCCCTACGGCATCCAGCAGCCGGCGGTGAGCGCGCAGGTGGCGCAACTTGAGGAATTTCTGGGAGTGACGCTGTTTCAACGCCGGCCATTTGCGTTGACACCGCCGGGGGAAAAGCTTTACACGTTTGTAAAGCCGTTCTTTTCCAACCTTGATAAAATGGCCGGCGACCTGCAAGGTGGCCAGACGCGGCATTTTCGCATTGGCGCTTCGACGATTGTTTTGCGCGACCACATGCCGAAATTGCTGACAGGCGTGCAAAAAAAATTCCCCGGGTTGAAGATTCTTTTGCGCGAAGGATTCCCGGCCCAGTTGGAAACGCTGCTGGCCAATGACGAGGTGGACCTGGTGCTGACGATGATTGAACGCAAACCGGCGGCGGGATTTCAATCGCAGGTGTTGCTGGAACTGCCGCTGGTGTTGCTGGTGGAAAAATCGTCGCGATTCAAAACGGCGACCGAACTGTGGGCGCTGGACAAGATCACCGAGCCGCTGATCTGCCTGCCGGAGCACGAAACGATGACGAAAAATTTTCAGGCGCGGCTGACGGAAATGAACGTGGAATGGTATCCGGCCATTGAAGCCAGTTCGGCGGATTTGGTGGTGGGTTATGTGGCGAGCGGACTGGGGATTGGGTTGTCGGTAAGCGTGCCGGGCCAGCCGCTGCCCAAAAATGTGCGGGCCCTGGCGCTTCCGGATTTTCCCGTGGCGCTGGTTGGGGCGCTCTGGCGTGGAAAAAACACGCCACTGCTGGACGCTTTTCTGGACATGGCGAGACAGCGCGCACGTGAAATGGCTTGAGCAGAAGCCAATTTCAAGACAGGAACGACTGGAGTTCGGACAGAATCGGAAGTAATGTTGTTATTTTGCCGGCCGGCCACTTTTGGCGTGACAACTGCTGAATTTGCGGGAACGAAAACAATTGCAAACGGCAAAAAGCCGCTTGCTTTTAAAAAAAACACAGATATAAGAAACGCACATGGCTTTGCCTCTGCCATTCCTCAACGGCGCTAATCGGAAAAAACGTGCCCAAATGATCGCGGTTGATCTGGGCAGCCGCACCACCAAAGCGGCTTTGTTTGAGCGCCGGGGTGAAATTCTCGCGCTCACGCGCTACGCCCTGCTGGACGCGCCGATTTTTGAAAAGAAAATTTCGCCGGAGTTGCTGGGCGACCATTTAAAATCCGTGGCCGAGGCGCTGGGCAACACCACAAAATTTGTCGTGGTGGCGGTCGGCCTGGAGGACGCCATGGTGCGGCAGATTGAACTGCCCCAAATTCCGATGGATGAGATGCGGCAAATTCTCAAGGTCAACCATAAAAACTATCTTCAGCAGGAGCTGCCCAATCATGTTTTCGATTGCTACATCATCCCGCCGCGCGCGTTAAATCCGGGTGACAAAAGCGCCGCCGGGGTGCCCAAATTGAAAGTTCTCGCGGCAGCCAGCAAGCAACAACTGGTGGACGACTTCATGAAGGCGACGCAGTTGGCGGGACTGACGGCCGAATGCATGGTGCCAGGATTGATCGGCCCGATGAACACGTTTGAACAGGCGCTGCCCGACGTCTATGCCAAGGAAACGGTGGCGCTGGTGGACATCGGATTCAAGCACACCTCGGTCTGTGTGCTTGACCGCGGCGAACTGGCCTTGACGCGCGTGGTGAACATCGGCGGCGACAAGCTGACGACCGGACTGGCGGAAGCCATGAGCATCAGCTACGCGGAAGCCGAAGGCATCAAGGTGGGCATGGCCCCGGAAGTGGAAAACGCCCTGCAAATGCAGGTGATCCCGCTGGGCCGCGAAATCCGGGCGTCACTGGACTTTTTTGAACATCAGCAGGACCGGCCGGTCACCCAGGTTTTTATGAGCGGCGCGTCGGCGCGGTCGGAGATGATTTTGCAGATGCTGCATTCGGAGCTGCTGCTGGAATGCAAGACGTGGAACCCGACCGGATTCCTGCAACTGGCGTTGCCGGGCCAGCAGGCCGTGGAAGTGGATCACATTGGCTCGCAACTCACCGTCGTAATTGGCGCCGCGCTGGCGGCTTTTTAAGACTATGCCCATACGCATTAATTTACTGGCCGATGCGCTCGCGGAGGAGGACTTGCGCCGGCGCGACCCCGTGAAGCGCGCGATTTATGGCGGCGTGTTCCTGGTGGCGCTGTCGCTGGTATGGTTCAGTTCGATCTGGCTGACGTTCGTGCTGGAAAAGGAAAAGCTGAATTCGGTTGAAGCGCAAATTCAAGCCCACTCCAACGATTACACGCTGGTGAAAAATAATTTGAAGAAGATTGACGACGTTCAAAAGCGGATGGATGCCCTGGATCAACTGAGTAGCGCCCGGTTTTTGCAAGGCAACTTGCTGAACGCCCTCCAGCAAACCTATGTTCCCAATGTGCAGTTGACCAGGGTGCGTCTGGAGCAAAGTTACTCGGCCGCCGCCGGGATAGCCCCCAAGACCAACAGCTTCGGCGTGATTGCCGGGCGGCCTCCGTCCGTGACACAACACATCCTCCTGACCGTGGACGCCAGGGATACCAGTCCGAACCCCGGCGGGGACCAGGTCAATCGTTTTAAAAACGCCCTGCTCAGGCAGGACTATTTCAACCACAACCTTGACACCACCAACGGCATCCGGCTGTCGAGCATGTCGGCGTTGCAGTCACCGCCCGATGGCAAGCCCTACGTGACGTTCACGCTTGAATGCCGCTTTCTCGACAAAACCCCATGAAACGCCTGCCGCCAGCCAAACAAAAACAGTTGATCGGCGTGATCGTGGCCACGCTGGGCCTGATTTTCGCGGTTTATTTCCTGCTGATCGGTCCGCAGAATCAAAAGAACAAGGATCTGGCGGTGAACATCAGCAATGAAACCGCCAAGCTCCAGCAATATCAGACGATCATCAAACAGATGGACGAGGCCACCAGCCGGCTGGCTGAATTCAACCAGCAGTTGAGCCATGCCGAGGAAGATGTGGCCTCCGGCGATCTGTATGCCTGGACCATTGACACCGTCCAGCGTTTCAAGGCCACCTACCACGTTGACATTCCCACCATTGGCCAGCCCGGCCAGAGCGACTGCGATTTATTGGGTGATTTTCCCTACAAACAAATTCGCTTCACGCTCTCGGGCACGGCTTATTATCACGATTTGGGGAAATTCATCTCGGATTTTGAAAACAAATTTGCTCATTGCCGGGTGGTAAATTTCGCCGCCGATCCCATGGGGTTCAGCCCGGCCAGCGGCGAACGGCTGAATTTCCGGATGGACATTGTCGCCCTGGTGAAACCCAACAATTGAAACGTGTGAACGCCTTGCTGAAAAAATCATTGATCGTGACACTGGCAGCCGCAGGCGCGCCGGCGGTTTTTGGCGAGCCGCCCAAGGCCGCGCCCGACAAACCGGCCCCGGCCCGTTCCCAGTTCGTAATGCCCGCCAACGTGCGTGAGGGACGCGATCCATTTTTTCCCGAATCCACCCGCGTGTATGAAGACAACCCGGCCTCAAAACACCCGCTGGATGAAACCTCGTTTGCAATCAAAGGCATTTCAGTTCAGCACGGACGCACCATGGTCATTATCAACAACCATACGTTCGGCCTCGGGGACCAGGACGAGGGTGAAGTGCTGACAATTACCGGCCGCGTGCATATCCGCCTGGTCGAAATCCGGGCCAACGCCGTGGTCATTGAAGTCAACGGCTCAAGACGAGAATTAAGCATCCCGCCCAGCTTGGGAACCAAATAAGAAACCATTTCAAGAGCACACCTGAATCTAATCCGCCATGAAAAAAAATATTTATTACATCCTGATCGCCGGACTGGCCAGTGTGTTGATCGCCCGCGCGCAAACCAACGCGCCCGCAACCGGCCAGCCGGTGGACAACACCAACACTGCCGTTGCCGGCCTGCCGGCGACCAACACCGTGACCGTGGCGGTGGACACCAATGCGGCAACCGCCGTGGCCGTAACCGTGACCACCAATACTTCGCTGGCCACCGCCACCCCCGCCGCCACTGCGCCGGGCGCCCCCGAAAACATTCCGCTGATTCAATTCTCCGATGTGCCTATCACCACGGCCATTGAAAATCTGGCCCGTCAAGCCAGCATCAATTACATGCTGGATCCCAAGATCGGTTACGGCCAGCCGGATCAAAATGGCCAGATCAAACCCGAACCGCAACTATCCATCCGCTGGGTAAATATTACTGCCGAAAGCGCCTTGCTGGCCTTGCTCGACAACTACGGCCTGCAGTTGATCGTTGACAAGAAGACCGGGATTGACCGGGTGGCCTTGAAAGACCCGCTGGCACCCCCGCCATTGATTACCCGGGTGGTGCAGTTGCAATATGCCAACGTATCCAACATGGTGGAGGCCGTGCAATCTGTCCTGGGCGACAAGCGCAGCCGCGTCATAGCCGACGGGCGCACGAGCCAGTTGCTGGTGGTGGCTACCGACCCGGAACAGCAGTCGGTGGATACTTTGGTTGCACAGTTGGACAAACAGACCCGGCAGGTGTTGATCGAAACCAAGCTGGTCGAAATTTCCTCCGCGCCGACCGCCGCGCGGGGCGTTGACTGGAGCTCCACTTTGAGCGCGCAACACGTCGTCTTTGGCAATGGCCTGGTGTCTGGGCAAAATACCATAACCACGCCCGGGCCTCAAACCAGCAAAACGGTCTCCACTCCGGGTGGCGGCCACAGTGAAACCACCTCCTATACCACGCCCTCCAGCGTGTCGGGTCAGCTAGTCCAAACTTTGGGCACGGCTGCCGGCGGTGGCTGGTCGGCCAGCACCATGGGCAGCTTGATTCCCTCCACGGCTTTTCTGAATGCCGATGGCCTGTCGGCTGTCATCTCTTTCATCAATGCTTCGTACGACGCCCAGGTGTATTCCACGCCGCGGGTGGTCACGCTGGACAACCAGACCGCCCACATCGAAGTCATCCGCACCTATCCTATCCTGAACATCAGTGGTGGCACTGCGAATGCAGGCGGCAGCGCCTCGGTTACTTACTCGAACATTGGCACAATCTTGTCGGTGACGCCGCGGATTTCCGCCAATGATTACATCTGGCTCAATGTGATTCCCGAGGTTTCCAGTCATTTCGGTGATGAAACCGTCACCCAACAGGGCGGGACACAAGGTGTGTCCTCCACTTTTAGCGTCCCGATTTTTGATCGCCGCAAGATTGAATCCCAGGTGATGATTCCCAACGGCAACACGCTGGTGATGGGCGGTCTGGTCCAGGACAATCCCAATGCCACTTATTCCAAGGTGCCATTTTTAGGGGATATTCCCGGATTGGGCTGGGCCTTCCACAGTGAAAGCAAAACCATGACCAAGGACGACCTCATTATTTTCCTGACCCCAACCATCGTCAAGGATGAGGACTTTCAGCCGGCGACGACGACGTTCCTGCAACGCCGGGCAAAGACCATGCCGCAACCGATGAACCCGCATAAGCCATGGGATGGCGCCGAACCGGAATCCGGCTGGAATAATCCAGTGCCAGTACCCGGCGAGTTTAACAGCGTAAAGCCGACCCAATAGCAACGGCTTGTAATTTAAAGAGAGTTGACTCAAACAACAGTATTATCATGAAAAACATTACTCTCAAGCTCCAGTTACGACAGTTTACCAGCACTTTATCCGGTCGTTGGTCCGCCCTGGCGGCACTGTGTGTGATTCTGATCTCCACCACCAGCGGGCACGCGCAAGCGAAGGTAACAACCATCGGTGGTGGCAGCATAGCTCCACCGTATTCCGGTTTCTTGAATGGCAACACCCTGACCACGGCCAAGTTCAGCATGCCGTGCGGCATGGCGCTGGACGCGTCGGGCAATCTGTATATCGCTGATTATACCAACAATGCGGTTCGGCTGGTTTCGGCGGCGGGTAATTCAGGGAGCGTTACCACCACCTGGGCCACCAACGGAGTCAGCCGCCCGGTGGCCATTGTTTTGGACGGGGCAGGTGACGTCTATGTGCTCAATCACGGCACCGGCAACAATGGCGCGGTGCTTCACTTTACCGGGGCAGGCGGAACAGCGGCGGCTCAACCCAATCTGGCTTCCGGTCTCGTAAACGCCACGGCGATGGCCATTGATGGAAATAAAAATTTGTATGTCACCGTTAATGGCAACCAGGTCATTCGCGTCACTCCCACCGGGGTCGTCACCAACATCGGAACCATTAGCCAATCCGGCACCTCCTTGCAGGGCATTGTCATGTTGGACAGCGCGAAACTGGCATTGACTGATGCCGGTAACAACGGCATCTGGATTATGGATCCGGTTGCCGGCACCTCCACCAAGTTGACCGGCTTCAACGGAGCCGCCGATGTTCTGGGTGCCAGCACGGTCGCCGCCTTTCATGGTTTGGAAACGATTGCCGAAGCTGGCGGCGGAACCTTGGTGGTCGCCGACCGCGGAAACAACAAGGTCAAACTGGTTGATACCGGCGGCAATGTCACCCTGCTCTATGGCGTCAGTTCCAACCTTTGGGAAACGGGCTCCGGCAAATATCCGGGCTGGGCTGATGGCACCGCTGGCGCTGTTAAAGGAGACGCCGAATCCCGGCTGCCCTATGGGGTGGCAATTGGCACCGACGGCAGTGTCTTTGTTGACGAAGATTATTACGATGTTCTACGCCATGTCACTGGCACCGGACTAACCGGCCCGCCTTCGCCCGGCTCTCCCGGTTCCAGTTCGGGTTCTGGCCCCGTGACCGGGCAAACCTATGGCAGCCCGGCGGGCATCGCCTATGACAGCGTGGACAATTTCCTGTTCATCGCCAATACCACCAACAATGCCCTCCAAATACTGAATTTGAACGTCACCACCAATGCCACTTCCACTTTTGCCTCCGCGGCTGACGGCGTTACCAATCCGGTGGACGTGCTGCTGGATACCCAGGACAACATTTATGTCCTCAATCAGGGGAAAAATAACAATGGCTACATTCTGGAATTTGACATTTATGGCAACGCTTACGGGCCAATTGTCACTGGCCTCAACAAGCCCACGGCGTTTACCATGGACGGCCTGGGAAATCTCTTTGTCACCGAACAATCCAGCAACATCTTCACGTTCGGAGCCGGTGTTTCCAACACGATTGTCACCATCACCAATGCCGGCGCCTCGCTGCAAGGCATCGCCCTTTTTAATGATGGCACGCTGGCCGTCAGCGATGCCGGCAACCAGGTCATCTGGTCGGTCAATCCCATCACACGGATTGTTTCCAGACTGACCGGAAGGCTTGGCGTCAGCGGCGTTGCCGTCGGAAACACCAACTTTGCCGAGTTCAATAATCCACACCAGCTTGTCCGGGTTGGCGGCGACCAGCTCGTCGGCGCTGACTACGGCAACAACCGCCTCGTGCTCATTTCGCGTACGGGCACGGTCACCACCAACCACTTTAATCCAGTGATCGGGGCCACCATCTGGTTTGGCGACAATTACACCGACCCGGTGACCGGCACCAATACGGAATTTGTTCCCATGGTTTCGCCTTTTGGCGTGGCTGTAGACAGCAGCGGTGACATCTTCGACTCGGAATCTTTTTACGGTGATATTCGCGAACTTACCGACACCACACTGACTGGTCCGACTTCGAACCCTGGCGTTCCCCTGCCCGTCTATTCCAGTCCCGCTGGCATGTCACTGAACAACGAAAGCACCCTCTTGTTTGTGGCCGACCCGGTCAACGACACAATCAGCGCCTTGGACTTCGCAAACAATACGACGACCGTCTTCCTGAATTCCAGCAACGGCATCTACGAACCGGTGGGTGTGGCTGTGGATGTCAACGACAACGTATATGTTTTGAACCAGGGTACTGGTGGAAACGGATCCATCATGGAATTCGATGAGTATGGAAACTTCCTGGGCACTAATTTCGCCTCACTGCCAATGCCAACCGCCATGAAAATGACCTTTGGCGGGGACTTTTATGTGTCGGAACTTAACGGTTTGGTTCAAGTGTTGAGTCCCGGCAGCTCCAATACTTTGGCGAACATCACCGTCAATGGCAATGTCCGCCTGGAAGGAATAGCCCAGCTGGACACCGGTTCAGTGGTCGTGAGCGATGCGGGTAACGATGTGGTCTGGATGATCGCCCCGGGGGCCACCAACGCTACGTTGTTTACTGGCATCTTGGGAACTCCAGGCACAACTTTTGGCGCCGTTGGATTTGCCAAGTTAAATGCGCCCATGGGGTTGGCCCAGGCGAAGGGCGGCTTACTGGCCATCGCGGACGGCGGCAACAACCGGATCGTCGTGGCCAATGATTCGGGAACCATTATTTCGGCGCTGAATTCCACTAATGCCGACGTCTGGTTTGGCCTGCCAACGGATCCGTTGACATCCAGCAGTCCAAATTTTGTTCATATGCTGTCACCGGTGGGTCTGGTTCTTGATGCCAACGGAACCGCGTATGACTCGGAATCGGTTTACCGGGATATCCGGGGAATCTTGGATTCAGGCCTGACCCCGCCAGTCAAACCGGCGCCGCCGACTGCTCCGAGAATTGGTTGGTTTGACTATGAGGAAAACAGTCAGTTTGAACTTGTCTCGGTGCTCCACCCGGTCACGATGTCCACCTTCAACAATGCCATTGCCCTCGCCATTGATCCAACCACCAACGGCGTTTCAACATACTACGTTGCCGGCCCTGCTCCGCTTAACGATGAACCCTCCGCAAACCATGGAAGCACGCCGCCGTTTTATCAGGATGGCATCCTCGCATATGGCGTAGATCCCATGACGCAGCCGGTCGGACCAGACTTTGTGATTAACGCGATCAATATTGATTCCATTGGACAGGAAAGCCCGATCACGACGGCGGAATTTATATTTCAAGTAGGAAATCCCACGGTCAACGGATTTAATGGCGCCCAGTTCACGGTCAGCGACGTCACGACTAATTCGCAGCTTTGGTACACGTTGGATGGCACCGATCCCACCAACGCCTCGCCCAGCATCGGCCCCCTGGCCCTGGACCTAACCAATGCGGTTGTGCTTTCCCTCGTGGTAAACAGCAATGTAAATTTCAAGGTCCGCGCTTTCCGCGACGGCTATTTCCCGAGCGGAATCGCGGAGCAATTCTTCTCGCCCTCGAACTTTGTGGCCAACACCATCAGCTTTGGCTTTGCTTCCGGCGAGGCGTCCAGTGCATTTGTTGCCTCGGCAGGTGAGACATTCTATGCCCCGGTCACCTTGACCACCCTCTCCGGCACCCTCATGTATAGCCTGCAGTTTAACATTGTGGTTACGAACGCCGGTCCCAATCCCGGCCCAGCCGTTGGTCCCGGAGCATTTGGATTTCAAAGCATGCTGATGAAGCCCCTGCTACAGGATCCGGGTCTATTTGTACCCATACCGCCATATATGTTTATTGGCGACGAAACCAACGCGCTGAACACCAACCAGATCGTCACTTACCAAGGCAACAGTTTTGTAAATCTGTTGACGGTTGATTCGGCGATTAATCTGCTAGGCGTGGGCTGGCTGGAGCGCTATACCAAAACCAATCTATATCCGACGCTCGCGCAGACTCTAATCACCTATTCTCTGGCGCACGATGATTTATTTCCCAACAAAAATGAGCCAAATGAAGTTATCGTCGGTGGTTATTCCTTCCAAGTGCCTACGAATGCTGCCAACAACCAGACTTACCAGCTTCAAATCGGGCGCCCTTCGGCCACCTCCGATGGCATTGGCGCGCCCGGCTCCAGTGTTTATATTGCCGACCCGACCAACGGGAACCTGGCTGCCGGCGCCCCCATCAATGCCCTCAAATATGTGACGGTAGGCCAGATAAAGTATCTCGTTGGCAGTGTCTATCCGTTTGGCTGGTTCAACGCCGGCGACTTTGGCTCCAGCAACATTATCAATGCCGACGTGGAACAGGTCTTTGAATCTGCGATCTATCTTCTGAACATGCCGCCGCCGGGCAGCGATTTCTTTGACGCCATGGATTCCTGCGGCAATTTTGGCGCCTTGGATGGTAATACCTCTGATCCCGATTATGGTTATTATACCAATTCCAATGTTGGGTTATCACGACCGGGGCAAACCAGCGCCTTGTTTAACGGTGATGACACTACTATCAACCAGATCGCGTTTGGCGATGGCACGTTGGATGTTTGCGACGTTTATGTCACCTTCCGCCGCTCGCTCGATCCGAGCCTGACATGGTTCCGCCGTTTCTGGAACAATGGCCAGCTCGTGGCCGACACCGGCGCGCCCAACATTGCCGCCAATGTTCGCAAAGCCCCCTCGTCCGGCTCGCCGGTCACGAGCAAGGCGCTTAACACGTCGGCAACCGTCGCACCGCAGGTAAATTTCTCCGCTGGCGACGTGATTGGCTCCGCCGGCACCACCGTGCAGGTGCCCATCAACGCCACCATCCTGGGCAGCTATCCGCTGCGAGTGCTGATGCTTAATCTGTCGGTGGTCCCATTGGATGGGTCGCCCGATCTGACCTCGCCGGTGTCGTTCAGCCAGGTGGCTTCCACCCTTGGCGCGCCTTATATCACCAGTTCAGACGGCAATGACAACTTCGCCGCCGCTTGGCTCGATTCAACCAACAGCGGGTTGACCGGCACCGTCACGCTGGGCACTCTATTTATAACAATCCCATCAACTGCCAGCGGCACGGCGGCTTACGCCATCCATTTCGATCATGCCTCGGCGTCGCCCAACGGCATCGCGTCGTTCCCGAACCAAAAACTCACCGGCTTGATCACCACGACCGCGCGCACGAATTCGACTTATGGCGACGGCATCCCGGACTCATGGCGCTTGATCTGGTTTGGCACCGTTAACAACGTGCTCTCCGCCTCCAACGCCTGCCCATCCGGTGACGGCGTGCCCAATTGGGAAAAATACGTTGCGGGAGTGGATCCGAATGTGGCCAATGATTTTCCGAGCACCACTCCAAAGACGCCGGTTCCGGCTGGCTCCACCACGGCCATCCAATGGCCCTCAGTTTACGGCACGAAATATGTCATTCAGCGGGCCAACAATCTGTTTAACGGTCCCTGGTCAATCTTGTCCACCAATACCGGCACCGGCGGCGAAATGGAATATGACGACGCCAACACCGCCAATCTTAAGTTCTACCGCGTGGAAATTCTTCCGCCCTGAAATTACTGAGACCTGAAACGGCGCGTCTTTCAGGACGCGCCGTTTTTTTTACGCCGTTTATTTTTCACCAGCCACGCGCCGCAAATACTCAAACGAATAAATCCCCGTGTCATGTCCGTCTGCCCAGACCGGCTGCAGGGCGTAGCCGCCCACGCGGCCAATCTTTACCAGTTCAAACGCGTTGGGAGCGAGTGTCCGGTCGGGGTTTTTATACACATTGCCGAGAATATCCATCTCCCCCTTGCAGCCGGCGCACGGACAACTCCGACGCAAGGTTGCCAGCGGTATGTAACTTTCGCCGCCATCATCCCATTTGATGGCCAGTTCATTGCCAATCGGCTGAATGTCCAGAGGTCGCATAATTGAATTTGGGTCCGCCATGGCAGCGAACCGGCAGGCATGATCTGTTGTTACAGCCGTGCTGCGAGCGCGGACTTGCTCTTCGCAAAGATTTCCGCGTGCAACGAATTGCCGTGGGCATCCATCGTGACCACCGCCGGGAAATCTTCCACCTCAAATTCCCAGATGGCCTCCGGTGCGCCGAATTTTTCCATCATATAGACGTTGCGCACTTTCTTGATGCACTCGGCGAGCACCTGGGCTGCGCCGCCAACGGCATGCAGGTACACACAGCCGTATTCCTGGCACGCCGCCAGCGTCTTTTCGCCCATGCCGCCCTTCCCGATGACCCCGCGCAGTCCGAAATCGCGGATGACCCGCCATTGATACGGCTCCTCGCGGATGGAGGTGGTCGGGCCGGCGGCGGTGGCCTTCCACGAACCGTCGGCCTGTTTCATCACCACCGGGCCACAATGATACAGAATGCCGTCGCGCAGACTCACCCCCGGCGGCAACTGCCCGCCCTCGTGCAAATACTTGTGTACCGCGTCGCGCCCGGTGTGAATGACGCCCGAAATCAGCACCTCGTCGCCGACTTTCAGCGCCCGGATTTTTTCTTCGGTGAAGGGAAAGGTTAATTTGATCATAAGCGGTCAAGATTCATTAATTTAATAGAGCCAGTTGAAAATCTTCCCCTCCACATCCAGCGTCACGCCCTGACGCCGATACGCCCAGCACATGTAACTGACGCTCACAAAATACGACGCCGGCACACGGTTCGCCGTGCAGATTTTCACCCCCAGCAAGGTCGTCTTGCCGCCAAAACCCATCGGGCCGATGCCAAGTTCGTTCGCTGTCTTCAGAATGTCCTGCTCCAGCGCGTCGAGTTTCGGTTCAGGGTTCCGGTCTTCCAACCGGCGGAGAAATTGCGTCTTGCTCAGTTCGTAGCCGGTGGCGCGGTCGCCGCCGATGCACACGCCGAGAATGCCCGGGCCGCAGCCCTTGCCCTGCGCCTGTAAAACGGCGTCCAGAATCGCCTTCCGGCAGCCATCCAGGTCGCGGTTTGCCTGCAAGCCATCGTCCGGCAGCGAGTATTGCGCGCCCACGTTTTCGCAGCCGCCGCCCTTGAGCACCAGCCGCACGCTCACTTCGGGTGAACGATGCTGATGAAAATGAAACGTTGGCGCACCCGGCCCCACATTCGTGCCATCGTTTTTGCCGGTAAGCGAATCCACGGAATTTTGCCGGAGAAAACCCTTTTTCGTGGCCAGGGTCACCGCCTCGCGTGCGGTCCCGGCAAACGTCACCTGGTCATAGCTGATCGGGCAATCCACATAGAACAAGATGCTGCCGGTATCCTGGCAGATCGGCTGCGACTTTTGTTTTGCCAGTTCGATGTTCTGGTCAATGATCTTGATCGCGTTGGCTGCGATGGTGCCCTGCTTCTCATTTTCCAGCGACGTGAGAATGGCCTTGTGTACGTCGTCCGGAATTTCGGCGGACGTGCGGCGGATGAGTTCGACCAGCGAATCTTGCAATTGGCTCATAAATTTGCCAAAGCCTAAGTCCTCCCGGCCATGCCGTCAATTGCGGGCATGTACTGGCGAAGCGCGGACGGCTGGTCCGCCCGTTGTCCCTGGCGGTCAACTGGCGCACGTTCCCTTCGCGCTCCTTGCATTTTCTGCCATTGCTGGCTTTAATCTGGCGTGCAACCGAACGGCAACGCGATCTGCGCCGAAAAAATGTTCACGCCCGCGCGTTTTGGAACCTTCCTGGCGCTGTTGATTTTTGCCGCCTTCCCGCAGGTCATACTCGGAATCGAAACATTCGTCGCGCGCGACTACGGCTTCTTTGTTTATCCCCTGGCGCATTTTCAAAAGGAATCTTTCTGGCATGGCGAACTGCCATTCTGGAATCCTTACAACAACTGCGGCGTGCCGTTCCTCGCGCAATGGAACACCATGCCGCTGTACCCGCCGTCGCTGATTTATCTGACCCTGCCGCTCGAATGGTCGCTGAGCTTTTTCAGTCTGTTGCACTTGTGGTTCGCCGGACTCGGCATGTTTTTTCTCGCACGCCGCTGGACGGGCAATGCCTTCGCCGCCGCCTTTGCGGGAACCGCCTTTGCCTTCAACGGTTTTACGCTCAACCTGCTCATGTGGCCCAGCCACATCGCCACCTTTGGCTGGCTGCCGTGGGTCGTTCTGGCCGTCGAAGGCGCCTGGCGGGAAGGCGGGAAAAAAATCCCGCTGGCCGCCTTCGCCGGCGCCATGCAAATGCTCGCCGGCGGTCCGGAAACGATCTTTCTGACATGGCTTATTGTGCTGGCGCTGTGGCTGCAACAATTCATCCTGGCGGAAACGCCCCGCCCGGCGTTGCTCTGGCGTTTTCCGACAGTCATCGTTCTGGTATTTGCGTTAAGCGCGGCGCAACTGCTGCCATTTCTCGACCTCGTCACACACGCGCAACGGGAGACGGGTTACACGGATTTGCGCTGGTCCATGCCCGGCTTTGGCCTCGCCAATTTTCTTGTGCCCATGGCGTTTGGCTCGACCGTATCCGAGGGAATCTTCTTCCAGCACGGGCAATACTGGACCTCGTCATATTATCTTGGCATCGGAACCTTGTGGCTGGCGCTGTTCGCTACGATTTTCATCCGCGAACGTCGTGTTCGATTGCTCACATTTATCGCCATCCTCGGCCTGCTCTGCGCGCTCGGCGAAAACACGCCATTCTATCCGCTGGTGCGCAGGTTTATCCCGCAATTGAGCTTCATCACCTACCCGGTAAAATTCGTCATGGCGGTGGTCTTTGCCGCACCGCTCCTGGCAGCGTTTGCGCTGGCAAATCTGAAAAACCGCCGGAAACAACTTCTTTCCACCGGCGCAGTTCTGCTCGCAGCCGTGGGCGCCATTGTCATTTGGACCCAGGCCGCACCCATGCCCGGCGACAATTCCCATGCGGCCCTGCTCAACGGCATTTCCCGCACCAGCTTCCTGATTTTTACCGGCGCAATCTTGTTTGCCCTGACCCGCGCTGCGCCGTCTCCCCTGCTCCGCTTCACGCCGCTCGTTTTAATTCTGGTCGCGTGGCTGGATGTATTCACCCATGAGCCCAGGCAAAACCCGACCGTGCCGCCAGGCGTCTATGAACTGAATTTGACCCGCAGCCGGCTCGCCATGAATCCCCAGCCGGAACTGGGCGGTTCGCGTGCAATGCTTTCGCCGAAGGCCGCGCTCGAACTCACACGCTTCGCCGTCAGCAACCCCAAAAATAACTTTCTCGCCAAACGCGCGGGCTACTGCGCAAATATCAACCTGCTCGACTCCGTGCCAAAAGTGGATGGCTTCTTTTCGCTGACCCCGCGCGATTTCGACGGCCTGTTGACGTTCATGTACAATGCAACCAACGGCCACTGGTCGCGGCTGGAAGATTTCATGGGCGTTTCACAAACCACCGCGCCGGACAATTTTTTCCGATGGCTGCCACGCACCAATTTCCTGCCCCTGATAACCGCAGGCCAAAAACCTATTTTCCTTGATGATCCTAACACGCTTTGGACCCTTGGACGGAACAATTCCGATCTGTTAAACACGGTTTTCCTGCCGCCGGAGACAAAATCACTTGTCACCGTTTCCAATCAAACGACCGCAACCATCAGCCACCCCAAATTCTCCAATCGCGCCGTGGACTTCGACACCGACTCCGCCGCCCCTTCGCTGGCCGTCATTGCCCAGGCGTATTATCACAACTGGCAGGCGGAAATTGACAGCCAGCCCGTGCCCTTGCTCCGCGCCAACCTCGCTTTTCAGGCCGTGCAAGTTCCGTCCGGCACCCACCGCGTTCATTTATTTTACCGCGACCATGCCTTTGAGATCGGCGCCGCCATTTCGGTTTGCATGTGGATTAACTGTTTTGTCAGCTACCTGGCCCTCCGCCGGCGCCAACTGCCGGCCTCGCCCAGCCCGGCGAACGGCGATTATTTTTGAAAAAATTTCAAACTTCTGCTCGACAAAAATTTTCTGACGGTTTCAAATCACTTGCGGCATGGCAAAATCATCCAAACCCAAACGCATTGGCATTCTCACCGCCGGCGGCGACAGCCCCGGACTCAACGCCGCCATCCGCGGCGTCGGCAAAACCTGTCTCGGTTTCTACGGCATGGAAATCATCGGCTTTCGCGATGGCTTTCGCGGCCTGGTCGAAAACAACCGGCTGAAGCTCGACCGCTCCACGCTGGCCGGCATCCTCACAGTGGGCGGCACCATTCTGGGCACCAGCCGCGATAAACCCCATCGCATGGTCATTGATGGCCGCACGCGCGACATGACCGAGACCATCGTGCATAACTACGACAAATGGGGCCTGGACTGCGTGGTCTGCCTGGGCGGCGGTGGCACGCAGAAAAACGCGTTGCGCCTCCACCAGGCCGGCCTCAACGTCATCACCCTGCCCAAGACCATTGACAATGACGTGGCCATGACCGATGCCACCTTCGGCTATGCCACCGCCATGGACATTGCGACTGAAACCATTGACCGCCTGCACAGCACCGCGCACAGCCATCACCGTATCATCGTCGCTGAAATCATGGGCCACCGCGCCGGCTGGCTCACCTTGGGCTCGGGCATCGCGGGCGGGGCGGACGTGATTCTCATTCCCGAAATTCCCTACGACGTGGAGCAGATTGCCGCGGCCATCGGGCGGCGCAGCAAACATGGAACGAATTTTAGCATCGTCGCCGTGGCTGAAGGCGCAAAAAGCCGTGACGACGCCCGCGCGTTTGACGCCGCCGAGAAAAAACTGGAGCGCGCCAAGACGCTGCACGACAAAAAGGAGTCCAAGCTGGAAATGGCTTCGCTCGAAGTCCGGCACCAGGGCAACACCCTGCGGCTGGCCAAGCAACTGGAGGAACTCACCCAGCTCGAATCGCGCGTCACCATTCTTGGCTACGTCCAACGGGGTGGCACGCCGTCGGCAGCCGACCGTATTTTGGCCACGCGGCTGGGCAGCGCATGTGGCGATCTCATCCACGAAGGACATTTTGGCGTGATGGTCGCGGCGCGCGGCGACGCCACTGAACCTGTCCCCCTGGAAAAAGTCGCCGGCAAACGCAAGTCTGTGCCGCCCGACCACTCATGGATTCAAACGGCGCGCCACGTGGGAACCTGCATGGGGGATTGAACCAGCGCAGGGAAAGTCGGCTAAACCCTCAAAAGTCTAAAGATAGCCAGCCGAGGCAAGGTCCGGGGTTGGTTCATATCCTGTAGAATTTCCAGCAGGTTGGCCCTGCGCTTGTCTGCAAACTGTCATTCCATGTCTTCATATTGGATAAAATCATCCTCGCAAATCGCTTGTGAAGGCATACTTTAAAAAAGGTAGTCGAAGAAAGAGGTTCCCAGATCAAAATTTCGTCCCGCGATTCGGAAATCATAAACTTATGAAAAAAATGCTCCTGTTGCTTGTTGCTATTGTGTTGGTCGAACCATTGCACGCCCAATTGATTGATGATTCTTCTGTTGCCGAACAGGTGACCGATGCTTCGGTCGCCCCACTATACGTGTTCACAAACGGACCGGGCAGAATTTATGCTTTTGAAAGGCTTGACGGCAACCCGTTTTACCTTGTCCAAGCCGGGGAAACACTGCCGGTGGGCAACCGGGTTGTTCTGTATGCCGTCCCCAACCCAGGCTACCAGTTTAAAAATTGGAACTTGGTCAATGTATTCACTCTCACGTCAACAATTGTTAATGATTTGGATGGCACTGTCATCACTAACAACTCATCCATCAATGTTTCCAAGCTGCCCACAACTTTCCGTTGGCCTGAAATGGTCACCGAAGTTCAACCGCCGATTGTACTGTTCACGACCTATACAACAAATCTCGATAGCAGCATCGTAACGAACAATGTGCTCACCGCGTTTGGTGGATGGCAGGCAAATTTTGTGTCAAGACGCAGATAGCTCGCCGAGGTACAAGCTATCCATGCAACCTTTGGCTGGCCGCTTCCTCCTTCAATACCGGACTTTGTCCGGCTTGGCCTCCCACTCGGTGAAAACTGCCAACGCCTCGGCCCGCAGCAGTTGGCGCATGGGAATTTTCCGCCGGGCAATGGGCCGGGCAACTTCGCGGTAAATCCATTCATCATCGAACTGCGCCTGGGCCGCGTCCCGGCGCGTGTTCGCGTAATAAACTTTTTTGAATCGCGCCCAGTAAATCGCCGAAAGGCACATCGGACAAGGCTCGCAACTGGTGTACAGCTCGCAGTCGTTCAGTTGAAACGTCTTCAATTTCCGGCACGCGACACGAATGGCGGTGATTTCAGCGTGTGCCGTGGGATCGTTGGTGGAGGTAACGCGGTTCCAGCCGCGCGCGATGATTTCACCCTCGCGCACCACGACCGCGCCAAACGGCCCGCCGCAGTTCGCCCGCATTTTGGTTCGCGAGAGCCGGATGGCCGCGCGCATGAATTCCTCTTGCATCGGGAAAATCTTAGCCACGGATGCACCCGGATGCACCCGGATTCTTTCATTTAGCCATCAATCCGGGCTTTGCCATCGGGCACATTTCCTTTAATTTACTGCCATGTTCAAAGCCGCCGATTTGTTTGACCTTGCCCAAACCGAACACGCCGCCATCTTCGACGGCTGCAATCATGCCTGGGAAGCGCTGAAGAAGATTGAAGCTTATCTGGCCAAAGTCACCCGCCAGAACCCGCCGAAGCGGTTTCCCGGGGCGAGTATTGGCGACCGTGTCCTCATCGGCGAGGGCACTGTGGTCGAACCCGGGGCGATGATCAAAGGCCCTGCCATTATTGGAAAGAACTGCCAGATTCGCCATAACGCCTACATCCGCGAGAACGTCATCATCGGTGACGACTGCGTGGTGGGCAATGCCACCGAACTGAAGAACGCCCTGCTCTTCAACGGCGCGCAGGCGCCGCATTACAATTACATCGGGGACTCGATCCTTGGCCACAAAGCGCATCTGGGCGCGGGCGTGAAAATTTCCAACATCAAGCTGCTGCCCGGCAACGTGGCCGTGGAGCTGGACGGCGTGCCCACGGACACTGGCCTGCGCAAGTTCGGCGCCCTGCTCGGCGACCACGCAGAAGTGGGCTGCAATGCCGTGCTGAATCCGGGCAGCATTCTGGGCCGCGGCGCGATGATTTACCCCAATGTCTTCTGGCGCGGCATCCTGCCCGCCAACAGCATCGCCAAAAACAAGGCGGAGATTGAGGTCGTTGTCAAAAGGCCACGGGAAGTTCTTCCACCGGCATAAACTGAAGCCACCGGCATCATGAAACTGGGAATGGCCAAAAACTTGCCCACGAACCGTTCGCGGCGAAAATCCGCAAGGCGGCGCAGCTTGTCCGGCTGCGAAAACTTTCCTGCGCCGCCCTGGTCGGCAAACATATTAACGGAGAACGCCGGACCCGGGTTATGGGTGGTGATGGGTAATTTCTGGCCAGCCGGCATTACGTTTTGAGACAGTTTTCCGCCTTTTTGACCATTTTGACGTGCGGATGTTTTTGAGCCAGAGCACCTTCATCAACTGGCCCCGAACCTGCTGAATTTGCAGGGAGAAATGTTCAGATATTTTCAGCATCATGGAAAGTTACGCTTCAGCTCCACTCCTTAGCCGGGTCAAATCCTGGCAGCTTGTGGGACTTGGCCTCAGTGGCTGGTTTACGCTTTACAGCGCCGCCCTAATCACCTGGGCTGCC